>JAEIGA010003195.1_pt1 | contig 25766 bp, 21 predicted proteins | sample 9270691 | NCBI WGS metagenome assembly JAEIGA01 (sample SAMN17057246, study PRJNA624740) | gut metagenome | biome: biome; isolation source: fecal sample | host: Bos grunniens | place: China: Xizang | collected 2019
GTTTCACTGTTCGCAAAATGTCTGGTAACGTAGGTGTAGAGCGTATCTTCCCTATGGATAGCCCATTCATCGAGAAAATTACTGTAAACAAATACGGTAAAGTTCGTCGCTCTAAATTGTACTACTTGCGTGCTCTTACTGGTAAGAAGGCTCGTATTCCAGAGCGCCGCGTGAAGTAAGACGTGTCCGATATCCGATAACCGTTTTTACAATAACCGATTACCGGATATCAGATCTTGCCAAATGGTGTAATGGTAGCACTACAGATTCTGGTTCTGTCTGTCTGGGTTCGAGTCCTAGTTTGGCAACAAAAAAAGACTTTCATACGAAAGTCTTTTTTTTATTCTTGATAATCAGGATAATGTAATAAATGTATTATTTAGCTCGTTCGCGGGTGGTAATGAGCGTTGCTCCTAGATTATTTAGCGCTTGTTGGCATGCTCCGTTATCATCATAAATCTTAGGTAATAGACGTGTTAAACTAGCATAAATCTTTTCGGCTTCGCTCAGTGCTTGTAGCGAGGCTGCATCACTGCCTATAGTACGACTTAATAAGAGACTCATCATATCTACAGCGCACCAAAACATGGCCAAACTTGTATATTTACCATGGTGAATTTTGTACATGGGTAAGATAGCTTGATATGCTTCTTCTATCCGACCCTCACGCCGTAAATCAAATATCTCTTTGACTGTCATAGTGGAGCGTAGTAGCAAATGTGTAGAGTAGTGCAGTTGTGGATTAGCGGCGACGGAGACCTTGCATTTGTTGCATCTTCTTCATCATCTTGCTGGTTTGCTCAAACTGCTTAAGGAAACGATTGACTTCCACAATGCTTGTACCTGAACCTTTAGCAATACGATTCTTGCGGCTGCCATTCAAAAGGCTTGGGTTGCTACGCTCTGCAGGCGTCATAGATGAAATGATAGCTTCAATTGGTTTGAATGCATCATCACTCACCTCTACACCTTTAAGCGCTTTGTCCATACCAGGAATCATACCCATGAGCTCTTTCATTGAACCCATCTTTTTTATTTGCGCCAATTGTGAGAGGAAATCGTTGAAGTCAAATTGATTTTTAGCAATACGTTTACTAATGCGGCGTGCTTCTTCTTCATCATATTGCTCTTGTGCGCGTTCTACGAGAGAAACTACGTCACCCATACCTAAGATACGGTCTGCCATACGTGAAGGATGGAATACATCTAATGCATCCATCTTCTCACCTGTACCGATAAATTTGATAGGCTTTTGCACTACCGAGCGAATACTTAATGCAGCACCACCACGAGCGTCACCATCTAGCTTGGTGAGAATAACACCATCAAAATCAATGCGATCATTGAACTCTTTAGCAGTGTTCACCGCATCTTGACCTGTCATGGCATCAACTACGAAGAGAGTTTCCTGTGGAGTGATAGCTTGCTTGATAGCAGCAATCTCTTGCATCATCTGCTCATCTACTGCCAAGCGACCAGCGGTATCAACAATCACTACGTCATAACCATATACCTTTGCCTCTTGAATAGCCTTTTGAGCCTTGATAACAGGATTCGCTTCGCCTTCGCTGGTATATACTTTGGCGTTGATTTGTTCGCCCAACACACGGAGCTGTTCAATAGCAGCAGGACGATATACGTCGCACGCTACGAGCATCACTTTTTTATTCTTCTTTGTTTGGAGATAGTTTGCCAATTTTGCAGAGAAAGTGGTCTTACCAGAACCTTGCAAACCACTCATGAGGATTACCGCAGGCGAACCTTTAAGGTTGATTTCCATTGCTTCGCCACCCATGAGATTAGCCAACTCATCGTGAGTGATTTTCACCATAAGCTGACCAGGACGAACGGCTGTCATTACATTTTGACCAAGTGCTTTCGCCTTTACTTGGTCTGTAAATTGCTTGGCAGTCTTGTAGTTAACATCGGCTTCCAACAGGGCTTTGCGAATGTCCTTAACGGTTTCCGCGATATTGATTTCGGTGATTCTACCTTCACCTTTGAGAATCTTAAATGATCGTTCTAATCTTTCTGATAAATTGTCAAACATAGTACTCCATTTTATTTAGTGCGCAAAGGTACAATTTTTTTTTCATATATGCAAACACCATATAAAAAAAGCGCACGAATGCGCTTTTTTTATATGGTAGAAGTGAGAAATCTATTAGTCTTTGCGAATGAAGCTTCTACCAGCAGCTGTGTTCTGCTTTATAGTAGGATTTCCTTTGTAGGTGATTTTACTTGCTCCTGCTGCTTGTGCCCATAGTTCGTGTACTACGTGTATATCTGCTTCGCTAGCTCCTAAACCGTTGATGTACATATCTTGCACTATGAAGGATTCTGCGTCTAATTCGCCAGCTCCAGCTAGATTGATTGTAGCCGTTTGAGCTGTACCTTCTAAATCTATACTGCTGGCACCTTTGGCATCAACTGTCAGATGATCAACATACAAACGCAAATCGGCATCTGCTGCACCATTGAGATCCAGGGTGAGTGAAGGCTGTTGTAATGATAGACCATCAATAGTCTCAATTCTGCTGGCACCATAGATGGTAATTTTTCTCAATTCTGGAGTCTTAACGATGAAGTCCACCATCATATCTCCAATTGGCATCATCTTGGTAGCGTCGATATATAGCACACTATCATGTACTTCAGCTTTTAGATCAGATTCCATGATGAATGAATTGATTGCGTTGGTAGTAAGAGTGGTGGTTTGTTCGGCAGCGTTGCAAATATGCAACTGGGCAGCTCCATTGAGTTGGATACTATGGTAAGTATCTAATTGGAGCGTAGAACTTACAACACCTGTAGATTCGTCAATACCGATGCCTTCTAGTGTCATAGTTTTTAGAATCTGAGGAGCAGTATCCACCGCGTGGTATAGATGTACAAGTGCTATGCCCCACGCAATAACTGCTACCAGCCAACATGGTACGGTGATCCACCAGAAGCGTGGCTTAGGACCGCGGCGTGTACGCATCTTAGTGACGATAGTATGTACAATCATCACGATAGGAAGTACAACGATGGCTACAAGGGCAACTATCAGTAGTGGTATGATATAAGCGTGACCATCAACGAGCATGTCGGTGAATATAGTCAGAACAGGCATGAAGGCTCCCATAGTAGCACTACCCGCTATGAGAAAGGCAAACAATGACACAATGAGCGAGAAGAGAATAACTAAACCTATTAGAATCACTGGCAATGCAAGAATGGCCAATACTACATTGAGTACTATACTAAATATACGGCCACAACCAGTGTTCTGCGATTTATCTACTTTTATTTTGGGACGGCGATTCTCGCCAAACTCCTCTGGTGCACCTATCTGTGTTTGGATAGTTTTTACCATCTCAGCGGTGATTACTTGCGTGTTTTTAGCAAACAATGCCTTTTGAAAGAGCTCTGCAATACGCGATTCAATGTCGCTCATTACCTCTTGACGGTCATCGGTGGGTAGACGCATCTCAATGTCATTGAGATAATCCTTTAATATCTGATATGCGTCTTTGTCAATGTGATATACAAACCCATTGAGGTTGATAGTACGAGTTTCGTTCATAGTAGGATATTATTTCTGGGTTATTTGATTAATAGCTTGGCATATGGATTGCCATTCTTGGTTGAGTTGGGTGAGTAGTTCTTCCCCGTCTGGGGTAAGTGTATAGTACTTGCGTGGAGGACCTCCAGTGGACTCTTGCCAACGATATGAGAGTAATCCCTCATTTTTCATACGCGTTAATAATGGATAGATGGTACCTTCTACCACCAGCAGTTCTACATCTTTTAAGGTTTCTAAGATGTCAGAAGCATATGCTTCGTTGCGACTGATTATGGATAAAATACAATACTCCAATATCCCTTTGCGCATCTGACTTTTGATGTTGGATAGCATAAGACACAATAATACGGAGTTAACAATTAGGACATTTGGTCATAATTTGGTATTAAAATCATCAAGATGATATATAGCAATAAACCAGGGAATCCCGCTGAGAATAAACTCAGTGTAGCATACAGTACACGAATCAATGTTGGATCTACGCTGAAGTACTCGGCAATACCGCCGCAAACGCCAGCCAAAACTCGATTGGATGAACGATATAATTTTTTCATTTTTTTAGTATTTTATTATTAGTGATTTTAGTTATATACCCAAATTTCCTTAATCATCTATGCGAATAAATCTACCATTGAGATCAAATACCAATTCCATATCATTATTGAGCTCAATCTCAATGTCCCGTTTGTTGATTGTGTACTTTACAGCAAATAGGTTCGTGAAGTGCTGATGTAAATAATCAGCTATTGAACGAATTATGATTCCCTCTGGAATAGCGGTTCTTTCGCAATCAATAGATTCCAATTTGCCAGCATGGTCAAAATCAATTGTGGTAGCATTTTTTAAGTACACAGTGTATTCGTGGAATAGACCTTCTCTTTCTAATTCGATATGTGCGATATCGTCGATATTGAAATAGGTTTTTACGAATTTTTGTGCTTCTGTTGGTAATTGTGAGTAATTCACAGCGTATTCATGATCAGCACATGCTGTCAGGGAAATAAATAGGGTTGCCAAAATGGCGAAACATTTTCTCATCATAGTACTTAATTGTTAAATGGTTAATATTATGTTTTTTATTAAATGTAATTCCAAAAACTATGCCAATAGCATATTGTTTTGCTTATTACTTTTCAAAAACGGTGCAAAATTACATAAAATATATTACTATGCAAAACAAAGTACTGAAAAAAGTGTGTTATTTCTGTGTTTTGTAAAGTGGATGTGACAAAATAAGCCTGTAATTGGGCCATTTTTCGATTCAATAGGTAGATCTTATTCAAAAGACCTATTTTTTTTCAAAAATATTTGGTCATGTCAAAAAAAAGCAGTACCTTTGCACTCGCTTTCGAAAGGAAGTGTATACGGTGGCTATAGCTCAGCTGGCAGAGCATCGGATTGTGGTTCCGAGTGTCGTGGGTTCGAGCCCCACTAGTCACCCAAAAAAAGAGAGTCCGAAAGACTCTCTTTTTTGTATCTTGTATAAGTATTATCAAGCTATAATCCTAGCGTGTCTTTTTGTTGCTTGTGTGTTTCTACTTGTGCCTTAATATCTTCCCATGCTTGTTCCGCATATGGAGTTATATGGGTATATACAATAGACTTTTCTTTTAGTTCAGGAGTGATAAACTGAAATTGTGTGTCTAATGTGTGCAAACATAACACTAACAAAACAATCACAATCCCCCATTTTGCCATACCAAAAACTCCGCCTAGTAGGCGATTGAGCCAACCCAAATGAATTTTTTGAAAGAGTTTGGAAAGCAAATGAGCGAAAATGTTGAGAGCTAATGCAATACCAGCAAACAATAGAGCGTATGCTACTACAATACAAGCTGTTTCGCTCCACTCAAACTGATGAATTAACCAATTAGCGAATGCAGCGCTCCACAACTGAGCTCCTACTACACCCAAAATAATGGCAGCAATGGATATTACCTCTGCAATCAACCCCTTCATCAGACCTCTTACGAGGCCGATGAGAAGGGGGAGAAGGATAAGTATATCAAGCCAAGACATTTGTTTAGAGTTTAGTTATTTAAAGACGAATATTATTATTTGGTGTACTCAATGCGTGGCCAAAGATTGCCATTAGCATCTTTGAGCTGCAGGTCATCTAATGAGCGAATGCTGATAGCCCAATCATCGTATGCTGGGTCATATTTAGCATTATCGTTGTAGAAACCGAGGATACCTACTACATCTCCTACATATTTAGAACAATCCGATACACCTTGTTTGTTAGCGCCTGGGATATAGAAATAGGCAAATTTAGCATATTCTGAAGAAGAAACAGCTGTTTTATTGCCATTAGCATCTGCAATAATACGACCTTGGGGATATCCAATATTATTGGTAGTGGGTGCAAAAACATTGGCATTTTCATCATTCTCAGGATCACCTGTTGAGCAAGTACCAGTTCCGCTGGTGGTAAAGTACTGGCCTGTGAAGTGTACATCCTTAATACGAACCAATTTAGCATCCCATTTGCGAGCCTCTTGCAAGTTGAGTACAGAAGTGAAATCCTTGATCTTGTATTCGTCATATACCAATTGACTCACATCAGGTTTGCCAATGCATTGGGTACGTGCTTTGAAGATAGCGGTAGGAATACGACCTGGTGCCCATCCGATTTTTTGTTCTGCATTATTGGCATATATATTGTTGTTGTAGGATGGCAGGCAGAGTTGTGGTTGATTGGCATAGCGACCAATGGCTAGACCATCAATACGAATAAGAATCTCTTGTCCCAAAGGATACATACCACTAGCAGAACCCATGTCTACAGACAGGCGTAAAGCTTGTTGTTCGCCATCTACTATCTGCTGAATGCAGAGTGCCTTGTAGAAATTGCCAGCATAGTCATCTGTGGTCACGCGTCCGCGTATATAAATAGGTGTAGCAGACGTTGGGATTGTGTCAATAGAGAATAGGTAATTTTTGTAATCTTTGGTAGCACGAGTACGATAGAGGGTTGTGTCGCTTAGGTAGTTGCCCTTTTCAGTCATGTAACCGTATGTTGTATCTTTCAGTTGATCAAGGGTCAGTAACGTACCTTTTGCGATTAACTCTTGAGCTTGCTCCTCTGTAAGGAAGAGTTTGCTCTCATCTACAGGATTAGGTGTGCAAGCCGCGCACAAAGCTATAAACGCTATATATAGAATCTTTTTCATTGTGCTTAGAATTTATATTGAATATTAAGATAGAAATTGGTTCCCCAAGCGTAGTAGTATTTAGATGGGAATTTCCAAATATTAGGACTAATCACTGAATTCTCGCTATCAGCTACACCTTGACGTGTTTGGCGTGGTAAACGTGCTTGCTGATAACCACCAGTCTTGAAATTGGTGTTGTTGAGCAAGTTGTTGACAGTAAGGTTGATAGAGATAGATTGGCGATTAGGAAGGTAGATGAGTTTACCCACGCTGACATCGACTAAGAAGCGGTTGAGCACATTGTTGGCTGTGAGTGACTCCTGTGTAGAAAGTAAGTTGTATGGGTACTTCAGTGTAGGTACACCATATGTGTCATATATTATGTTGCCTTCTGTATCTTTTTCGATAGCTTTAGTGTAATTATCACCATACCAACCATTTACAATAGTATTATCTGCTCGAACACCTGTGAATAATCCCTTCATGCGGCGAGCTGGTGCGTAGTCGAGATAGTTCTTATCGAAGTAACTGAGCGTAATATCTGCAAACCACATTTTGGGGTGGAAGAAGCTGAGTTTCAAACTGCTATTGATTTGTGGGCCAGTAGCAACGTGAAAACCTTTTATTAGTACGCTATCGCGAAGCTCATAGATAGGTTTTCCGTCGATAGCTTCCGCAAGTGCCATACCATTTTCAGCTGAAGTGGTTGCCAAAGCGTTGTTGGTGTAGCGGTAGTCGCCTACGCTTACAACACCAGTGAGGGTGAAGTACATACCTAATTTTACAGCAGCTGCTGCTTCTATACCCATGTGGCGACGGTTGATTCCTGTGAGTGATTGGTTCACGAATGTACGTGCTTCATCATCGTAATAGCCATTGAGCTCGGTGCCGTTCCAGAATTGGGTGAAGAATCCTGTTACGCGACCACGAACGAGTGGGTAGTTGAATGAATAGGTAAGGTCGCCTCCAACAATCTTTTGGCTTGCACCGAAGTACTCTGCTAATACTGAGGTGCCATCTTGTTGTGCATAATATGCAGCGTTAGCATGGCGATAGATATTCTCAACTGCGCGATCATGCACGCGTGGAGAGATATATGCATCGCGTGCGAGTGGCGCTTTGGTCTCCGCCATAGCGTTGAGCTTGATTTGGTTGCGACCATCTATTTTATACGTTGCGCCAAGTTTTACCGCAGGATCTATGAAGTGATATGTATATCCCATCAGGCGGGTAGGCAATTGCGAATAATCGCCATTTGCTGCTAGGATCGATTCTGCGTTGTTTGCCAAGTAATAGAAAGCGTAGTCTGGATTTAATTTTGCAAGGTACCAAGCACGGCCATTGAGCATATCTGTAGTACGTTGAATGGAAGAATAGCTAAGTTGAAGACCATAATAGAAATCTATTTCGTTCCATTTCCACTCATTTTGTGCCCAAAGTTTAGCATTAATCATATTGATACGATAGTCATATCCGAAACGTCCGTTGTCAGCGATAGCTGCATTTACATTGCGTAAATCGTTCTGCTTTACATTCTCAATATCCGTTTGTGTCAAACCAATATTGGTAGCTAATTCCTTGATGTCGCGTTCTGCAAAGGCATCTACATCAATCCATTGATTGCCACCGAGTAGATCATCTACAGTCTTGTAGTGAATACCCTGGCTAGCTTTAGCTTCCAGCCCTGCTGTAATTGTCAGATATCTAACAGAAGTATTGCGATAGTTGAGATTGATCATTCCTTCTTGTATGTCATTATGGCGGCGCTCTACCATATAGCGTGCAGAACCCGTTGGGTTGTTGACATTGTTCGCATAATTGGCTGCATAAAGTGCATCCCAATCAATTTGAGTCGCTTTGTCATCGCGGCTGGTCCATTGATCCAACAGAGTAGAGTAGGTATCCATATTAATAGACGGACCTACGTAGTTATTGTTATAATATCCGCCTTCGCCAAGAGGCTTGCCATTCATATCTTTATCAATGAAGTCGCCATTCTTGTCGATTTGTCCATCCCAAAGGAATGAAGGTAGATTGCGGTAGTAGTCAGGACGTGGATCAGGTGCATTGTAGAAAGTTAATGCAGAGTTGGAGTACATAGAATAGTGGTAGCCAACACCTGCTTTCAAGAAGTTCTCTTCATTGATTTGCCAATCAAAACTTACAATAGCTGTAGGGTCATAACTATGTACAATGCGAGAGTTGCGCACTTTGCCATTTTGATAACCCCAGTATGGGTTGTAGTTGTTGTATCCCCATGAAGTTTTGTTGTATTGGTTGGTTAGATTGTATGTCTCCTGTGTGAGTGCAGATGATTGTCCACGGCGAGTGGGAGCACCAAAAGTGATGAGCGATAGTCGTTTATCTTTTCCCCACTGTTTTTCTGCCGTGAAGAAATAGCCTACAGAACTATAGCTGATACCCTCACCAATTTGACCCTTGATGTCAATATATGGTGTGTATCGCCAAGCCAATTGTGCGGTGAATGCCCATCCATTTTCCATAAGTCCGCTAGAATAGGTAGCGCGTGCCGCACCTTTGTAGTTGCGGTTGGTACCTGCTAAGCCCACTTTCCAACCTTGTGCATAGTTGGTGGCTGATTGCAGATAATTGGTTGAAAGTCCTAACGAACCAAATGTGAAGTTATTAGCCTCAATACCTTCAACAACCTCGCGGTAGCGAGTAGCATCGTTGAGTCCACCCATCGCTGAGAAATTAAATTGCCCGCGTTCAGCAGCATTAAATGAGATACCTTCGATATAATTTTGCTCATATATCTGCTCATATCCCCGCCCGCGATAGCGAGCATTTGACCAGGCATAAGAGATAGTGGCATTGAATACATCTTGGCTAGCGCTGGATGCAGATGCCATAGATTGGCTCTTACCTTCATCGTCGTTGAGATCCATCTCTGCCAGATTGAGAATAACCTCCTCTTTCATCTCAATAGCGATGTCTGGTTGCATGGTTATATCTCCTAGATCGTTGAGCTGATTTTCTACTAACTGGACAAGAATAATATCTGACATATAACCATATGCTTCGATAATCACTTCCTCATCTATTGGTTCTAGGTAGGTAAGCGAAAATTGACCTTCATTATTGGTCGAAGTGGAGATGCCTTGGTTAACTAATGTGACGGTAGCTCCTTCGATTGCTTGCTGCTCGACAGAAATCAGTCGTCCTATCAATCGTGTCTGTGCATTTACACTCACTAATGCCACGATACTCAGGAGTACAGCGATAAGTGTTTTACGCATAATCAATGAATAATTATGAATTATGATTAAGAATTAGAACTCGGCTGTTTTTGGTGTACGTGGGAATGGAATCACGTCACGAATGTTTTGCATACCAGTTACAAAAAGCATCAATCGCTCAAAACCGAGACCGAATCCTGCGTGAGGTGCCGCACCAAAACGGCGAGTATCCAAGTACCACCACATATCCTTCATAGGAATATCACGGCGCTCAATCTCTGCATTGAGTTTGTCTAGGCTCTCCTCGCGTACGCTACCACCGATAATCTCACCGATTTGTGGGAAAAGTACGTCGGTACCTTGTACGGTCTTGTCATCCTCGTTGATCTTCATGTAGAAAGCTTTGATGTCTTTTGGATAGTCAGACATGATGATAGGCTTACCAAAATGTTCTTCCACCAAGTAACGCTCATGTTCAGAAGCCAAATCCTCACCCCATGTGCATGGGAACTCAAATTTCTTGCCATTCTTAATAGCATCTTGGAGAATCTCAATACCTTCGGTATAGGTAAGACGGATGAAATCTGTTTTCACTACAGACTCCAAACGTTCAATAAGACCTTTATCTACAAACTGGTTGAGGAATTGCAAATCATCTTGGCAATGCTCAAGTGCCCAACGAACGCAGTATTTGATGAAATCTTCTTCGAGATCCATGAGCTCGTCCTTTTGGATAAAGGCGACCTCTGGTTCGATCATCCAGAACTCAGCCAAGTGGCGTGGGGTATTACTATTCTCTGCGCGGAAGGTAGGACCAAAAGTATATATCTTACCGAGTGCCATAGCTGCCAATTCGCCCTCCAATTGACCAGATACAGTCAAACTGGTTTGCTTGCCAAAGAAGTCATCGGAGTAATCAATCTTGCCCTCTTCATCTTTCTTGAGATTATAGAGATTCTTAGTGGTCACTTGGAACATTTGTCCAGCACCCTCGCAGTCAGAAGCTGTAATGATAGGAGTATGGAAATAGAAGAATCCGTGCTCATGGAAATAGTTGTGGATAGCCATTGCCATGTTGTGGCGAATACGGAATACTGCACCAAAGGTGTTGGTACGAGGACGGAGGTGTGCAATGGTACGCAGGTACTCCATGCTCAGACCTTTCTTCTGCAATGGGTATTGCTCAGGGTCGGCAGTGCCATAGACCTCAAGCTTGGTAAGTTGGATCTCTACAGCCTGACCGCTACCTTGGCTAGCAACGAGGTGGCCAGTAGCTGAGATACACGAACCTGTGGTAACTGGCTTGAGATTCTCTTCTGGGAATTGAGCCAAGTCTACTACAATTTGGATATTCTTGATTGTAGAACCGTCATTGAGGGCGATGAAACTAACGTTTTTGTTGCCTCGACGGCTACGAACCCATCCGCGTACGTTGATGAGTTGTCCTTCGCCTGCAAGCTGCAGGGCATTGATGATTTCTGTTCTTTTCATTATGATTTTGTATATATTTATCGTTGTTATTTATTGCTTATCCTTTCGGTATCCCATAGGGATGATAATGGATTTAACAGGAGATTAGAAAGGAGTTATATCGTCATCCAATTTAGCACTATCTGCATCAAGCGAAGCATTCATCTTACTTTGAAATGTTTTTGCTGCGGAGTTAGCTACAGGTTCGTATAATCCATCAAAAGCTTCGTTTTGGTTTTGGAATTTGGCGTATTTACCAATGAAGCGGAGCCATACTTCGTCTGTCGCACCATTACGGTGTTTAGCTACAATAATCTCACCTAGGCCACGCAAGTCTTTGCCTGTCTTATCATCGTTGTATATACGGTAATATTCAGGACGGTGAATGAAGCATACCATATCAGCATCCTGCTCAATCGCTCCGGACTCACGAAGGTCAGATAGCTGTGGTTTTTTGCCTTCTACGTTGCTATTGCTTGAGTCGCGTTTCTCAACGTTACGGTTCAGCTGGCTCAATGCGATAACTGGGATATCCAATTCCTTTGCAATACCCTTTAAAGTACGTGAGATGATACTGACTTCCTGTTCACGACTACCAAAATTCTGGCCGTTGGCATTCATCAACTGCAAGTAGTCAATAATAATCAATTCCACTTTCTTTTCACGTACTAGTTTGCGAGCTTTGCTTCGCAACTCGGTGACGCTAAGACCTGGTGTATCATCCACATAAATAGGAGCTCCAATCAATTCACGCACTTTATCTTCCAACTGATTCCATTCGGCAGTAGTCAGTTTACCATTCTTGATTTTGTCGCCTTCTAATTCGCAGACATTCATAATCAAACGATTGACCAATTGTACGTTTGACATCTCCAATGAAAACATTGCTACTGGCTTCTTATAATTGACTGCTATATTTTTTGCCATTGATAGCACAAACGCTGTTTTACCCATGGCTGGGCGAGCTGCGATAATAATCAAATCGGATTTTTGCCAACCCGATGTAATCTTGTCCAAATCAACAAAACCACTTGGTACACCAGATATGTTTCCTTCGTTTTGAGCCGCTTTATGCATGCGCTCAAACGCCTCTTCTATCACAGGGTCTATTTGTGTAACATCACGTTTTTGTGCGCGTTGTGAAATCTCAAATATCTTGCCCTCAGCTTCAGCCAATAGCATATCTACATCTTGTGTGTCGTCATAACCCTTCTCCTCAATCTGACATGCCATTGATATTAGTTCGCGGGCGGTAGCTTTTTGGGCTATGATTTGTGCGTGATAGCGCAAGTGAGCAGCAGAAGCAACGCGACGAGTCAATTCACTCAAGTAAACTACGCCACCAGCCTTCTCCAATAACCCCATGCTTTTCAATTGCTCTACAACAGACAATAAGTCGATGGGAGCATCTTTTGTGGCTAAACTGCGAATAGCTTCGAAGATGTGGCTATGTTGATCTAGATAAAATGATTCAGGACGAAGAAGGTCAGCCACACTAGCGAAAGCATCTTTTTCAATCATCAGTGCACCCAGCACAGACTCCTCAAGTTCTGGAGCCTGTGGAGGTAATTTGCCCATCTCGTTTGGACCTACTTTTGCTACAGATGTGGTTGTGCTACGTCTTTTATTGTTTGTTGAGGTCGCCATATTGTTTTAGGAGTTCGTATGCAGCTGTGAAACTGCTCAATTCATTGTTTAACACACGTGCTTCGGTTTGCGAGAGTAGTTTTTCCATTGTTTCGTTTTTGTAGAAACTGTCCAATAGATTTTGGTTGATGGTCTCGTACATCCAGTATTTAGCTTGTTGCGTGCGGAGATGATCTAGATATCCATTTTCGCGCGCGTACCTTATATAATCCTCTACCATTTTCCATACCTTGCGTATGCCAGTTCCTTCTATAGCGGAGCATGTTTCTGCATATGGTTTCCAACCAGATTCAGTAGGTGGGAAGAGCGCAAGGGCGTTCTTGAAACTTACCCTGGCTGCTTCTGCGCGCTCTACGTTGCTACCATCGCACTTGTTGATGGCTATACCATCTGCCATTTCCATAATACCACGTTTGATACCTTGAAGTTCATCCCCAGTACCGGTTACTTGCAGTAATAAGAAGAAATCTACCATAGAGTGTGCAGCGGTTTCAGACTGACCTACACCTACTGTTTCTACAATAATGGTATCAAATCCAGCCGCCTCGCAGAGTACTATGCTCTCACGTGTTTTTCTTGCAACACCACCCAGACTACCAGCCGATGGACTAGGACGTATAAAGGCATTCGATTCTACAGATAGGTGATTCATACGAGTCTTATCACCCAAAATACTTCCTTTGCTACGTTCTGAAGATGGGTCAATTGCAAGAACAGCTAGTTTTTTCCCTTGCTGACATAGCATCGTTCCTAAGGCTTCGATGAAAGTGGATTTACCAGCGCCTGGTACACCCGTAATACCTAATCGAATGGCATTACCAGCATACGGAAGACAACGCTCAATGACCTCTTGTGCAATCTGTTGATCGCTTGGTAGATTGCTCTCGATCAGCGTTACCGCTTGACTTAGCAAGCGCATATCGCCTTTCAATATTCCTTCTACATATGCCTCAGCACTCAACACCTGTTTGCGTCGGCGGAAGGTAGCATAGGGATTCACGCTAGGTAGATTTTCTACACCAGCGTTTACGGTTAATCCCTTATATTTGGCATTATTTTCTGGATGCTCCATTGTGATAAAAAATTATTCTACAACCCAATTCAGTTTGATATTGATTACTGGATTTTTAGGATCGTTGGTAATGAGTGTGAGGATACGCGAGTATTGAGTAGCGTTGGTTGTCTCTTTGGTAGTCACTTCCAATTTCAAATCCGCTTTGCGACCTGATTTGATTGGAGATTTTGGCTCAATCACACGAAGAGCAGGGTCTTTAATGACAATTCTACGGATATACAACGGATTGATACCTACGTTGCTGATGGTAATTTTTGATGCTAGTTTTTTACCTTTTGCAATTGTACCTAAATTAAGCTCGCGTACTACCTCTACTATAGGTGCTTGTTGGAGCTCTTCTACTGTGAGCTGAGTAAAGTCCTCCTTGACATTGGCAGAAATGTTGATCTCGTACTTGCCTGAAATATCTCGTTTTCCATTAACCATCACGTATGCCTTCGCGTTGATAGGACCAAGAGGTGACTCCTTTGTCTCCAATGCGAATTGCAACTTGCCAGTTTGTTTTGGGCCCACGGATTTAAGAGTAACATTAGGTTTGATGTATGAGTATATGTCGCTCATGAGCAACTCTACAGTTATCTCTTGGTCTGTTTGGTTGGCATATTCAATTTCCAATGTTTTTACGCTGCCCTGTACGAGAGAACCATAGTTGATAGCCTTTTTCTTAAGACTCAATTCCCCCATTTTCATAGGGTATTGATCCACAGGAGCAGTTGGCTTAGGGATAACCTCACCTTTGATATACAACTTTGTGGAAGGTACAGTAGCATTGCTGGTAACAGTCACTGTCTTTTGGAAACGTCCAGGACGGCCATTAGGGTTGTATGTCACAGTGATTTCGCCAGTTTGTCCTGGCTCAATAGGTGTTTGGGTGTATTTAGGGGTCGTACATCCACAACTAGCTCTAACATTGGTTAATGTGAGTGTACTCATACCTTCGTTCTTGAAGGTGAAAATGGTTGTAACACGACCATCGGCTTCATTAATTTTACCAAAGTCATGAGTGGTTTTGTCAAAAGTGATAACTGGAGACTGTCCCATGGTTACAATAGAAATAAGTAACGCAGTGATTAAAGTAAATAAATTTTTCATATTCGTTTTGTTATTTAGTTTGTTCAATTATTGCTTCACAATTACATTCGTTAGTGCTGATGGTGCGATTATTGATTTTTGTGACGTTCACAGTATTCACACTGCCAATGTTACGTAGTTGCATACACATTTTTCCTAGTGTTGTAATGTCAAAGCATGTGATTTCAATTTCGCAAATGAAGTGGTCATTATCGGATGTTACATGCAAGTCATTGATATTGACTTTGTATTCTTCGCTCATTACTTTCAGGATGCGCATCATTACGCCAAAAGTGTTTGATCCTTTAATATACAGCGCAACTGGCTTGGATGTTGGATTTTTTGGTGTTTTCTGTGTACCTTCTGTTTTCCGGAAGTATTTTTTTAATCGGTCTTTCGCCTTGGCTGTCACGGCTATCTCCAACCATTCTGGTTCTGGAGTTTGTTTGTCTGAGGTTAAAATCTCTACTTGGTCGCCGCTTTGCAAAATATAGTCTATTGTGCGTGTCGTTCGATTGACATTTGCACCAATACAATGTTCTCCAAGTTGGGTATGCAGCAGGTAAGCGAAGTCAAGTACGGTAGCTCCCTGTGCCAATGTTCGGATGTCGCCTTTAGGTGTAAATACAAAGACCTCATGGCGATACAAACTCAATTTAAAAGTATCCAAAAAGGCGATAGCATCTGGATCTGGATTCGCGAGCACATCCTTCACGTCGCGTAACCATTTGTCTAATTCATGTTCGCTATCTGCACCTGCCTTGTAGCGCCAGTGAGCTGCTAAACCATGTTCCGCCAACTCGTGCATGCGTTCTGTACGGATTTGCACTTCAATCCATTGACCGTGATTACCCATTACGGTTACGTGTAATGCCTCATAGCCATTGGCTTTAGGTGTGGATATCCAGTCACGAATACGCTCGGGGTGAGGACGATAAATCTCTGTGATAGCGGAGTAAATCATCCAACATTGGTCCTTTTCTGAGAACTGCGAATTAGGCTCAAAGACGATGCGGGCTGCTAGCAAATCATATACCTGCTCAAATGGGATACCTTTGGTAACCATTTTCTTGTATATCGAATATACAGATTTTGTACGTGCATAGAGTTTAAAATCGTAGCCCATCATCATGAGGTGTTTACGTATAGGTGCTGCAAACTCCTCGAAATTCACCATTTGTGCGTCTTTGTTGGCTAGCAACTTGGATTCTATTTCTGCATACAACTCAGGAAGTTCGTATTTGAAGCTCAAGTTCTCTAGCTCCGTTTTGATAGGAAAGAGTCCTAATCGGTGTGCCATAGGGGCATAGATATACTGCGTTTCTATAGCAATTTTGCGTTGCTTCTCTGGGCGTTGCGCCGCCAATGTACGCATGTTGTGCAAACGGTCTGCTAGTTTAATGAGCATCACGCGGATATCGTCTGACATGGTGAGCAGCAATTTGCGTACATTCTCTGCCTGCTTCACGGCTTTATCGCCAAATACGCCACCTGAAATTTTTGTCAAACCTACTACAATACTGGCGATTTTTGGACCAAATTGATGCTCTATGTCCTCAGCGGTATATTCGGTATCTTCTACTACGTCATGGAGCAATGCTGCGCATATGCTAGTGCTACCCAGACCAATCTCTCTAACAACGATTCGTGCCACAGACAATGGGTGCATGATGTATGGTTCGCCAGATAAACGACGAACACCGCCATGCGCTTGACGAGCTAGCTTGTAAGCGCGCGTAATGATATCCACTTTTTGGCGATGACGGGTATTAGCATAGTCCGATAATAGGGCTTGAAATTCGCTCTCGATCAACTGCTCTTCTTGTGGTGTAAAATCGCTGACTACCATGTGCTATTTGTCTTTTTTTCGTAGTTATGCAAATTGACCGGCAAAGGTACAAAAAAAAAAGCATATACGCAAATTGTGTAGGTTTTTTTTCAAAAAATATAATTTTCTTTGGTGGAGTGAAAAAAAAATTGTACCTTTGCACTCTATTTTGGTGTATTACAGCAATGCGCCTGAAGCAATGTGTTGTTTTGTAAAATATATGCTTATGGAAATATCTACAGCTTTGGATTCGTTTTATAACTTCCTCTTTATCCTCTTTCTGGTAGGATTGGTAGTTTTTATTGCGCTTTATTTCGTGGACGCAGGTTATGGTAAAATGCGTACTGAGAAGTGGGGACCTGCTATTAATAACAAGGTGGGTTGGTGTCTGATGGAGATGCCAGTTTTTTTTGTGATGCTATTCTTGTGGGCGAATTCAGAAGTGAAGTTTCAGTTGCCTTATCTGATTTTCTTCTTAATTTTTCAATTCCATTATTTTCAGCGGTCGTTCATTTTTCCGTTTCTTCTTAAGGGTAATAGCAAGATGCCGCTGATTATCATGTTCTTCTCTGTGGTTTGGAATCTTGTAAATGGTTATATACAGGGTTATTGGCTGTTCCATCTCGCACCTAAGTTTGCACCATATACGGCAGGTTGGTTGTTGGATTGGCGTTTTATCTTGGGCGTGGTAGTATTTTTTGTGGGATGGTGTATTAATATGCATTCTGATCATGTGATTCGCCATTTGCGCAAACCGGGAGATACCAAGCATTATTTGCCTAAAAAGGGTATGTATAAGTTTGTCACTAGCGCGAACTATTTAGGTGAGATTACCGAGTGGTTGGGCTTTGCTATTCTTACTTGGTCATGGGCAGGATTGAGTTTCTTCTGGTTCTCATGCTGCAACCTTGTACCTCGTGCTAACTCTATATATTACAGATATAAGAAAGAATTTGCTGACGAGTTTGACGATAAGAAACTCAAACGAATCATTCCATTCATATATTAATCATTCAATAGCTCCATGGGCTATTTAGTATGGTTCAGCATAGTTTAGCTTGAACCACGATGAACAATTTTGAATCACATTGAACAATTTTTTAACAATGAGTAATATCCTTTTTACCGAGTGCAAACTCGGACCTATCACACTTAAGAACCGTGCGATTCGAAGTGCTGCTTTTGAGAATATGGCATATGGCAACAAGCCAAGTCAAGATTTGTATAATTATCATACTGCTGTAGCCCGTGGTGGTGCCGCAATGACCACAGTAGCATATTGCTCTGTGACTCGTTCGGGTGTATCTTTTGATGGTCAGCTTTATATTCATGATGAGATAAAAGAGGACTTAAAAAAGCTTACAGATGGCATCCATGCCGAGGGAGCAAAGGCTAGTATTCAGCTTGGTCACTGTGGTAATATGACCCACTTTTATACTTGTAAGTGTTTACCTGTAGGTGCAAGTACTGGTTTTAATCTCTATTCTCCTACGCTCCATCGTAAACTTACCAAAGAGGAAATCAAAGATATCGTTAAGGCTTTTGGTCATGCTGTAGATTTCTGTCGTGAGTGTGGTTTTGATTGTGTGGAGATTCATGCGGGTCATGGTTATCTGATTTCGCAATTCCTCTCTCCTTATACCAATAAACGTCGTGATGAGTATGGCGGTAGCTTAGAAAACCGTATGCGCTTTATGAACGAGGTGATGGCTGAGGTGATGGAGCATGCGGGTGATGATATGGCTGTTGTGGTAAAGACCAACATGTACGATGGCTTTAAGTCTGGTTTGAAAGTTGAGGAGTGTATTCGCGTAGCCCAAGAGATTGAGAAGCATGGTGTGCACGCATTGGTTCTGACAGCAGGTTTTGTTAGCAAAGCGCCTTTTACTGTGATGGGTGGTGCTATGCCAATTAAGACGTTGGCCCATTATATGAATCCATGGTCTTTCTGGTGGTTACGTCTTGCATTGCGTTTTGTAGGTCATTTGATGATTCCCACAGTACCATTTAAAGAACTATTCTTCCTTGATACCGCTAAGCAGTTCCGTAAAGCACTCAAGATGCCACTTATTTATGTGGGAGGTGTTATGGGACGTGAGAATGCAGAGACAGCGCTAGCAGAGGGATTTGATTTTGTGCAGATTGGACACGCGTTGGTTCGTGATACAGACTTTGTTAACAAAATGAGGGAGGAGCAATACCACTCTGAATGTAAGCGCTCCAACTACTGCGTTGCGCGTATGTACACACTGGACATGAAGTGTCATGAGTGTGATAAAGATATTCCTGCTTATCTCAAAAAAGAGGCTCTCAAGTACGAGAAGATGTGGTATCCTGAAAAATAGGTTACAGGATGCCCTTAGAGCTATAGGTCATAGGCTGGAATTATGTGGCATAGCTACCCTGCCTTTACACCAGAATCTTTAGACGTTAAACTGAAAAAATATGCTTTCACTTGTTACTGGCGCATCATCGGGTATAGGCTTGCAATATGCAACTCAGCTCGCGCGCGACTACCATACCGACCTTTTGTTGGTTAGCAATCAAGAGGCAGAGCTTCAGCAAGTTGCTGCTGATCTTGCTGCCCAATATGGTGTGAAGACGATTCCCCTATATGCTGATCTCTCTAAACAAGATGCAGCAGAGCATCTGTATCAATATTGCCGCGATAACCAACTTGTGGTGGATATTTTGATTAATAATGCGGGGGTGTTTTTCTTCAATCCTTATTGTGAGACATCTATGAAGCGCATCGAACTGATGCTCAATTTGCATATGATTACAGTGGCAAAGCTCACTCGTCTTTTTGGTGAGGATATGATTGCTCGCCAACTCACGGCAGAGGAAAAGGTACAAACAATCTGTGGTAAAGCACGTCGCAAGGGCTATATTTTAAATATGTCATCTATGTCAGCATGGATGGCAATGCCTGGAATCCAGACATATAATGCCACCAAGGCGTTTATATATAATTTTTCTAAATCACTTTGGTACGAGCTACGTCCTAAAGATGTGAATATCACTGTAATGACCCCTGGCGCGGTGGATACGGAGTTGTTTGGTTTAGCACCACATCTTCGCCGTTTGGCTGTAGCGCTTACGGTGGCGATTCCACCAGAGAAATTGGTGAAGCGTGCATTGCGCAAGATGTTTCGTGGCAAAAAAGCGGATATGCCGGGCATCATTAATTATCTCTGTACACCATTGCTCAAGCATACGCCTGATTGGCTATTATTTGTAGCAATGAAGTTTATTGGTAAATACCAAAAGTAGTTTAGGGTTTGTAGAACGCTGAACTACTGTTTGGTGAACGTAGCATAGTTACGCTTCTGGGTCTATTTTATCTGAAATTAGAAAATAAAAATTATAATGAAAACTGCTCTTATAACCGGAGTCACAGGTCAAGATGGCTCATACTTGTCAGAATTTCTCTTGGAGAAAGGTTATGATGTTCATGGTATAATCCGCCGTAGTAGTGTGGATTATCGCGAGCGCATTGCGCATCTTGAGGGCCAACCTAACTTTCATCTTCATTATGCGGATATGTCGGACTCGATGGGACTTATCAAGGTAATAGGTAAGGTACGTCCTAATGAGATTTATAACCTTGCAGCACAGAGTCATGTGCAAGTGTCTTTCGATTCGCCAGAATTTACTGCTGATATTGATGCGGTAGGCGTGTTGCGTATATTAGAGGCGGTGCGTGCTTGTGGTTTGGCTGATACATGCCGTATATATCAAGCTTCTACTTCGGAGTTGTATGGCAAAGTGGAGGAGGTACCTCAAAATGAGAATACACCATTCCATCCATATTCGCCTTATGCCGTGGCAAAGTTATATGGCTATTGGATTGTAAAGGAGTACCGCGAGGCCTATAATATGTTCTGTTGTTCGGGTATATTGTTTAATCACGAGTCTGAGCGCCGTGGTGAAACTTTTGTTACTCGTAAGATTACGTTAGCTGCGGCTCGCATTGCGCAAGGCAAGCAAGAAAAATTGTATTTAGGTAACTTGTCATCGCTTCGCGATTGGGGATATGCTAAGGATTATGTAGAGTGTATGTGGTTGATTTTGCAACACGAGACACCAGAGGATTTCGTGATAGCAACGGGCGAACAACATTCTGTGCGTGAGTTCTGCGATTTGGCATTCCGTGAGGTGGGTATTACATTGGAGTTCCGTGGTGAGGATGCAGAGGAAATAGGTGTTTGTGTAGCAGGTCCCGAGCATTTGGTAGGTAAGACTTTGATAGAGGTGTCGCCTGATTTCTATCGTCCTACTGACGTGGTGAACTTATGGGGTGATCCTACTAAAGCGAAGAAAGCGCTGGGATGGAATCCTGCTAAGACTAGTTTTGAGGAGTTGGTTCGTTTGATGGTTCATTCGGATATGCAAAAAGTAGCGGCTGACCATGCTGCAGAGCAAGCCCGTGTGAATCTCGCCGAGTATCTTGAAAAAGGAATCGTGAAATAAACGAATATGATGGATAAAAATGCTAAAATCTACGTTGCAGGTCACCGTGGCATGGTGGGTAGCGCTATTGTGCGCGAACTGCAACGCCAGGGCTATAGTAATATTATCACGCGTACGCATGCAATGCTTGATCTTTGCCGTCAAGCCGATGTGGAAACGTTTTTTGCTGAGGAGAAGCCCGAATATGTATTCCTTGCTGCGGCTAAGGTGGGTGGTATCATTGCCAATCAAACTGCTCTCGCCGATTTTATGTATGAGAACATGATCATGGAGATGAATGTCATCCATGCAGCATGGCAGAATGATTGTAAGAAACTGCTTTTCTTGGGCTCGAGTTGCATTTATCCTCGTTTGGCCCCACAACCTATGAAGGAGAGTTGCCTGTTGACTAGCGAATTGGAAAGAACCAACGAGGCCTATGCCTTGGCAAAGATTTCGGGACTGAAGTATTGTGAGTATCTTAATCGTCAATATGGTACGGATTATATCTCTGTGATGCCTACCAATCTTTATGGTCCTAACGATAACTATCATCCAGAGCACTCACATGTCTTGCCTGCATTGATTCGCCGCTTTCATGAGGCGAAGCAGAGTGGAGCAGAGCAAGTGACTTGTTGGGGCGATGGTTCGCCATTGCGCGAGTTCTTGTATGTAGATGACTTGGCTAATCTCTGCGTCTTCTTGATGAATAACTATTCCGATAACGAGACAGTTAATGCGGGTACGGGCAAGGAACTCACTATAAAAGCGCTGACGGAGTTGGTGGCACAGGTGGTGGGTTATGAAGGTCGTATAGAATGGGATACTACTCGTCCTAATGGTACGCCTCGCAAGCTCTTGGATGTGTCCAAAGCAAAATCTTTAGGTTGGAGCTATCAGACTGAACTTGAGGATGGCATCCGCATGGCATACGATGATTTTCTCAATAATCCCGTGCGCGCAGAAAGATAAGCATATAGGAGAGTCCTTCATCAGTAGATGAGGGACTTTTTTTATTGACTTAGCAGAAATATGATATAATTATTCGGTCTTTTCTCTATGAATGCGAAAAAAATACACCTTGCACTTGCATATTTGTGAAAAATGTTGTAATTTTGTCGCCGATTTTGAAAATTAATCCGATTAAAAACGAAAATCAGCGTAAAATATATGTCAAATGTCCGTTTTGATGCCCTAAAAAATGCTTGGGCGCATAAACCTCAGGAAGTAGAGAATGTACAACGTGCCAGTGTAATTTTCTCGCAAAATGTCTTCACGCGTGAAAAGATGAAGGAGTATATTGCCAGCAATATAGTGGAGGAGCTCTTCGATTTGATGGACAATGAGAAGACTCTCAGTCGTGATATAGCTAATAGTGTGGCAATTGGTATGAAGAAGTGGGCGATGGAGCAGGGTGCAACCCACTATACGCACTGGTTTCAACCTCTGACGGGTGGTACGGCGGAGAAGCACGATGCTTTTTTTGATTTTGGGGATAATGGTGCACCTTTGGAGAAGTTCTCGGGTTCTGTGCTCTATCAGCAAGAGCCAGATGCCTCGTCTTTCCCTAATGGTGGTATTCGTAATACTTTCGAGGCACGTGGTTATTCGGCATGGGATCCATCCTCGCCTGCTTTTGTGATTGGTGATCGTTTGTGTATTCCTACTATTTTCGTGGCATATACGGGTGAGGCGCTTGATTATAAGACGCCTCTGCTGCGCTCTATTATGGCTGTGGGCAAGGCTGCTACGGCGGTGGCGAACTATTTTGATAAGAATGTGAAACGCGTATATACCTATCTTGGAAGCGAGCAAGAGTTCTTCCTTGTGGACGAGGCGCTTTATAATGCACGTCCTGATTTGATGATGACGGGGCGTACGCTCATGGGACACTATTCTAGCAAGAATCAGCAGTTGGATGACCACTATTTGGGTATTATTCCAGAGCGTGTGTTGGCGTTTATGACCGAACTAGAGCAAGAGGCTTTGAAGCTGGGTATTCCTATTAAGACGCGCCACAACGAGGTTGCACCGAACCAATTCGAGTTGGCGCCTATTTATGAGGAGGCCAATTTGGGTAGCGACCACAACCAACTACTCATGTCGCTCATGGAGCAAGTGGCACACCATCATCAGTTCCGTGTGCTTTTCCATGAGAAGCCTTTTGGCGGTGTCAATGGCTCGGGTAAGCATTGTAACTGGTCGTTGGGTACGAACACGGGTATTAATCTGCTTGCGCCTGGCAAGAATCCTTACCATAACTTGCAGTTTGTGACTTTTCTTGTTAATGTGCTGATGGCGGTGCATCGCCATAATGGTCTGCTGAAAGCGTCTATCGCTTCTGCCACTAATGCGCATCGCTTGGGTGGACATGAGGCTCCACCAGCTATTATCTCTGTTTTTCTTGGAACGCAGATTAATGAGGCCTTGGATCAGATTGAGAATGCTGATGTGGATAAAGGTATTATTATCAATGCCAAGAAGGAGATGAAACTGGGTGTAGGTAATATCCCCGAGATCTTGTTGGACAATACCGATCGCAACCGTACTTCGCCTTTTGCTTTCACGGGTAATCGTTTTGAGTTCCGTGCTGTAGGGTCGTCAGCTAACTGTGGCGGTGCGATCTTAGCGCTCAATGCTGCGGTGGCTGAGCAACTGAATATCTTCCGCGAGGAAGTTGATGCGCTTATTGCTAATGGCGAAGCCAAGGAGCGTGCGTTGTTTGCGGTTATCAAGCGCTGCTTGAAGGAGTGTCGTGCTATTCGTTTTGATGGGAATGGCTATAGTGAAGAGTGGCAACAGGAGGCGGTGCTTCGTGGTTTGGATACCGAGAAGAGTGTGCCGCTGATGATAGACCAGTATCTCAATGCTTCTACGATAAATATGTTTGGTAATACGGGTGTGTTGAATCGAGCTGAGTTGGAATCACGTTGCGAGGTGAAGTGGGAAAATTATTCGTTGAAGTTACAGATTGAGAGCCGTGTGTTTGGTGATCTGGTGATTAATCACGTCTTGCCTGCTGCCAAGCGCTATCAATCCTTGTTACTGGAGAAGGTGTCACACGTAAAGCAGGTGTTTGATGCAGAGGATGCTAAGTCGCTCAACGAGCAAGATTGTTTGCTTATTTGCCGCATTGAGGGCCATGCTAGTGCTATTATTGCGGGTGTGGATAAGATGACGAGTTTGCGTATGACGGCCAACCATATAGAGGATCAGCGTGAGCGTGCTTTGGCTTTCCACGATACGATTGTGCCTATTATGGAGGATATACGCAAACACGTGGATGAACTAGAGATGTGGATCGACGACCAATTGTGGACATTGCCTAAGTACCGCGAACTGCTATTTGTACATTAATATATGGTTATAGCAATGCGTGCGATATAAAAAAGACGAGGGGCATTTTCCTCGTCTTTTTCTATAGTTTAGCCACTAACTTATAGAGCAGCCATATTTTTTTCGTTGATTAGTTCTTTGCCCTCCAGTGTATAAGCATATTCGATACGGTCGGCGTAGAATTCTTCCACTTTGCCTCGAACAATCTTCATCGTGGAGTTTACCATATGATTTTGCTCGGTGAAAGCTTCTGGCAGTACTGCAATAGCTTTTGGTAACCATTGCTCAGGGAACATGCCTGCGAACTTACCATTGCGATACTCGTTTACCTCGTCTTGAATCTTCTGCAACATAGCTTTTTTGCCTTCTTCAGTAGTAGGATGGATACCTTGCGCTTTTACGTATTCCTTCAGTGCATCTTTGTTAGGTACAATCAGCACAATGGTATAAGGATCTTGGTTGTTGTGTAGAATCACTTGTTCAATATACTTACTACCATCGGTGAGGCTATCCTCAAAACCCTCTGGACTGTATTTCTCGCCGTCAGCACTGATAAGCAAGGACTTGAAACGGCCTACTACCCACAAGTAGCCAGGGTGTTGGTCGGTTACATAACCCATATCGCCTGTGTGCAACCAGCCGTCCACCACGGTCTTGGCTGTCGATTCAGGGTTTTTCCAGTAGCCTGCCATCACATTCTCGCCTTTGATGACAATCTCGCCTTTCTGACCATGAGGCAATTCGTTGCCTTCGTCATCACATATCTTCAAATCGAGTGGGGAGACGATTCGTCCGCTAGAGCCAAAAATAGCATGTCCCATAGAGTTGGCGCAGATGATAGGAGTAGCTTCACTAAGTCCATAGCCTTGGAACATAGGCATGCCTACTGCGCAGAAGTAGCGCTGCAATTCAATGTCCAATAATGCACCACCGCCAACGAAGAAGCGCATTCTTCCGCCAAAAC
>JAEIGA010003196.1_pt1 | contig 25764 bp, 28 predicted proteins | sample 9270691 | NCBI WGS metagenome assembly JAEIGA01 (sample SAMN17057246, study PRJNA624740) | gut metagenome | biome: biome; isolation source: fecal sample | host: Bos grunniens | place: China: Xizang | collected 2019
CGTCTATTGATAATAAATAATCGTTATCTTTCATATATTTTACTCTATCATGACTGAACCACTCATCTCAATAGGAACACCATGAGCTGAACAAGCCGCCACAAATCTTTCTTTTAAAGTATCTTTTATGTGTTGCTTAAAGTTATCCCAAAATGGTCTTGCGCCCATATGAGACGGAAAATTAAATGGTGGCATTTTTGATGTATCATAACCACCATTAATTATTTCAAGTAATTGAGAATATACAGAAATTCTATGGTCACCATCTTCTGTTAATGGTAACATACTATTGTTTGGTACAATTTCAAATCTTCTATAATACTGATTACCACTACGTTGTATATCATAGTGTTTTTCAATATCACTACCAAAATCTCCTGTACGACCACCCCAAATTTCATCATAACTATATACATCTCGGTCTATGAAGTCTTGAATTTCGTCCATATAATCATTTGCTAAATCATTGATTATATCACTTAAAACAGAACTTAAAGCACTTTGTAATTCCCTAGTATTTGTAAATGTAAACATATCAGTTATTCATTGTTTCATCCAAATGTTGTTGAGCTTTAAGAACTTCATTCATTTTTTCAAGCGTTTTAACAATATTATCGCTTATCTTTTTATTTGAAAGTCCCTTAACGGTATTAGGAAGTTCATCAAGCTTAATCTTTGCGTATTCAACAATATCACGCACTTGAGCATTTATAGATGCTTCTATTCCAATTCCTTCATAAATCATATCAACATAATAAATTAGATTATTTCTAATTGAAATAAATACTCCGTTTGCTCTACATATGTCAACAAATTCGGTATCAACATTTTCTTCCTTAAATTCTTTAATGTCAGTAACATATCTAGCAATCAAAAGGTCAATCATATTTTCTCTCATAATATAATCTTTCTCTTGAATTACCATCTTAATAATATTATTTATCTCATCTGATGTAAGATAATTTCTTTCAATGTTATATTCAAAATCATCATTAACACGAATCTTTTGTGTGTTCTTAGGAAATTCCATTCTATTTCTCCTTTATGTATGTACGGCAAGACGCTAAACTTAAACGCCTTGTCAAAGTATTTGCTCTACAAAGGCATACTCTTTAGCCTTTAATACTTGTTGTAAATCTTCTTTGGTGATAATACCAAGTTTCTTTTCTAATCTATATTTTGAAATAGACCTTATGTTTTCACACAACACTGTATTAATTGTGTAATCCAAAAATGGATAATCAGATTGTAAAAGTTCTACATGAGTCGGTAAACTTTTTTTCTTTTTGCTTGTTATAGGTACAATAATTACATTTTTAGATGTGCGATTAAGAACGTCAACTTGTATTACCAAACATGGTCTACGTCCATTTTGTTCGCAATTTTGGCTGTCGTCTAAATTGCAAATATATACTTCCCCTTGTAGTATAACACGCCTGTTCATAAAAGTCAACTTTCTTTTCTTTTTCTGAAAGGTTTCAAAGATACAATATATTCGTCTTTATTTTTCTTTAAATATACATAATTTGTAACTTCATCACCTAATGTGTTTTTAACCTTGATTACAGTATTAGCATCAAGTTCAATATAAAGATAACCTTTACGAATAAATCTTACATAATAACTATCGCTTGGTATCTTTTTCATTTGTTCTTCATTCATAATATAACATTCATCCATATATTCAGTTGGCACAAATTTTTGAACTTCGGGCTTCATACATAATTTAGCATATATACAAAAACCATCACCATTATTTTTTAGTTTACAATATATATGTGCCATATGTTCATTTTTATCTTTATAATATGCGTAAGGACACATTTATCAACCTCAAAATCGAAAAAAGGGGAAATATTTAAGCAAATATCTCCCCTCCATTAATTTTATACTTCAATCATTAAACTGTAACAGTTACAACTGCCTTTGCAACAAGGTTTGTAGCACCGCTTGCTACAATATCAATGATTGTTTGTCCTGCTGTATCGCCTGCTGTAACAACACCTGCGTTATCAACAGTTGCAGAAGTTCCGTCTGCTGTAAATGTAAGTAGAGATGGGTCAACAAGCATAGGTGCTGTACCGTCTGTGTACATTACATATACATTAAGCTTTTGTGTTTCGCCTGCTTCAAGGTCTATATCAGAATCGTCAACTACAAGTGCGAACGCATTGTCATACCAATTCTTATTGAAGATTTCTTCTGCGATAGTTGCATAATAGCCATGACCATCACAACCCTCAGAACCGTCAAATGTAGCAAGAGCTGAACCACTAAGAGAGGTTGAAGCAATACCACTTGATGTAAGCGAAAGGTCATTTGCTCCGTCTAATTGGAAATTAGGAATATCCACTACAAGTTGTCCTACTTGAGAAGAACTTGAATAAGCAGAAGCGTCTGTTCCTGCCTTGAAAAGTGGAATAGTCATAACTGCGTGAACAACAGATGGAACAAATGTTGCTTGTACAGTAAACTTTCTTGCTGTAAGGTCGTTATAGAAATACTTAAGACAAACTTGGTCGCCTTCTTGAACGTTAGAAAGTGTAGCTTGCTTGCCTGTAAAGTTTACTTTCTTCCAAGCTGTTTCGTCCTCTGTAGCTTTCTTCCACCAACCAACAATATCTTGAGTTGTAGGGAAAGCAACGGGAGTTTCAGATGCGTAAACAATACCACCTGTCATTACAGAAACTTGTTCTGTCTTAATAACGTCTGCGCCTGCCACAATAGAGCCACCACAGTTAAGAGCAAGATAATTAATGTCAAAGAGTTGGTCTGTAAGAGTAAGACCAAATGATGTATCATGATAATACTTACCAAGTAACATATTACCTTGACCACCACGAGCTTCTTCGGCTGTTGATGCCATATTGATTGCTGACTCTGTAAGTGTCTTAGATGTAGAAATTAAAGCTTTTGTTGATGGGTCAAAAAGCTGAACGACACCAACACCTGCCATAATAGTTTTCATAGTCAAAAATCTCCTTTTAGAAATTTCAATTATCCATTATTAGCTGAATTTATTTTCTCAATAAATGCTTCTTTATCTGCAAAGATTTCCTTATATGGGTCAATCTTTTCAGTTAACAACGGGTGTTTTATATCTTCTTTTATATCATACTTAAAAGAAGCTTGTATTATCTTATTTGCTAAAAACATCTCTGAACCCAACGCTGATTGATAAACAAAATGGAACGTTCTATACGCCATTTCATTTATTTCTCTCATACAGATACCTGTTTTTGCAATAACATAAGCTTTTATCTCTTCAAGAGTCGGTGAGTATGAATCATTATTTTTTAATTTGTAATATGCTTTCATTAATTCACGAACTTCTTGATTAACATATCTGTCGTCATAGTTTGGAAAGTTATAATATAATATTATGTCTCTTATCTTATTAAATTCTTTAGCCGTTATTTTTGCTTTAATATTATTGTCATTATCTGCTACAATAATATAAGATTTACCTTTTTCATTTATAAAACCCATTTTTTCTTCATGAAAAGACAAGAGTAATGTTGTTAATAACATATTCTTGTTTAATTCATCTTTTTCTGCTAAATTTATAAGATATTCCATATATGACATTTGAATTACATTTGCGTCATTAACGCTATTTTTATCTATTTGTAAAATCTGTGCATTACCCTCAAACATTCCCCATTCTTTTACAGTTATAGGATATATATTGATTTCGCCCTCTTTTAATTTTACAGGAACGGGCAATTCGTTTGAAAAGTAAATGACTTCATATTGTTTAAGTTTTTCATTATCCACAAATATCACCATCATCAATTTGACTGTAATTTACAGCAAGGATAAGTGACGCACCAAAGAATGTTTTAGAATTAGAAATGCCTATTTGTTCAGAACAACTACGACTTAAACCTTTATTGAATTGAAAATAACCTACACCAAAAGCATCAAGTCCATTTAATTCATTAATTAATTCACGTTCAATTAAATCAATTCTTGAACATGGAATATCATCCTCGTCAAGAACCAAGCTTGTTTTATATCCACAAATTATATCAAATTCATAATTTATAACTGATGATAAATGGTCTGTTGGTTGCATACTCATTTTAAATAATCTGAGTTGACAACAATTTTCAATTATTTCATCTCCGACTAATGGCTTAAGAAAAATGTTAAATTCGTTTTCTTTACCCTCGTCTTTATATAATAAAGCCATTTTTTCGGCTATTGTTAAATTTGGTTTCGATAAAGCATCTTCTGTGTTATATTTTAAAAGCTTGAAAATCTTTTCATTGTTTTGAACTAAGCACAATAATATCTTATAAGGGATTTGTGGCATAGATGAAAAATTATTAAAACTTTGAATCTGCATAAATCACCTCTTAAAATAATGCTTTTAATTGAACTTGAATTTCTTTTATTAAACTACCACTTGTAAATGTTAATGTTAATGGAGTTTTTGATTGTTTATTATTAGTTAAAATCCATGTATTATTACCGTCCGATTCTAACGTATAATTTTTTATATCAACATTGCTTGCTACACAAGTTACAACATCAGAAAGTTGATTATCGCCATCATAAACATTTGCTGTAAATCTTTGTGATTGTTGTAATGGAACTGAATCAAATATTGGAGTAATAATAATGTCTAATTCGGGAACAACCGTAGCAACTACAGTAACAAGAATATCTACCTTACAAAGAGCGTTTCCTTTCATATTTACTGTAATTATAGCTGTATCATTGGCGTTCCCAACAATAATATATTCACCATTATTATTAATAGTTATAACATTTTCATCAGATGATTTCCATTCAAAGTCACTAGGAATAACTTCGCCATTTTTAGTTATAATCGCAAATATATTTCCTGTATCACCATTTGCTTGATTGATACTTGTAGGTGTTACGCTTATTTCGTATTCTCCACGAATATCATTAGCGATATTTTCTTCAAGATTATCGGTAGGTTGCAATGTATCCCAATAACACTCAAGATATAACATGGGTGTGTTTTGGTTTACATAATCATTCTGCATATAGTTATTTATAGAAATAAACTTATATGCTACAGAGTTAAACAAAAATCTTTGATTTTGTTTTAATTTTAGTGTATCTGCATTACCTTGTACAATAACAACCACGTGACCATTACTTGTTGTAATAGTTTTAGAAATTTGAGCAGTTGGACTCATTAAGTTATAATCAAGCACACACGGATATTCTTTAAGAACACCATCTTCATCAATCCATTTAAGCCAATTATTACAACGTCTTAATTTAGCGTCCGAATTAGCTTTTATATTAGTTGACGAATCATAAGTTATCCAATAATTATTATCAAAATTGTAATAACGTCCTCTATGAATTTCATGTTTGCAATCTTCAAAATAAAGGCTTCTATAATCGTCAGCGTCTTTATCTATATTAACTGTAATATCGGTTACAGTTCCCAACCAACACTCTGCGTCATGGAAAGTAAAATTAAACGGTATATTTTCTTCTTGAACAACCGTCTTTAAAGTTGTGTTATCAAAAAGTTTGCTGATAACAGCTTGTTGTTTATCTCTCCAATAATCATTGGAATTTTGAGCCATATTATCAACAAAATTATCATAAAATGTTAAACTCATAGCTCAAAATCTACCCCACTTAATACTTTTTCTTTTTCATATTGTTGTATCTCGTAAAGATACTTTTCTCTTTTTTTATCAAGTAATTCTGATTTTTGTTGCATAATTTGTGGTGTATTAACTACAGTAAAATCACGTGTTTTAAGCTTTTCATTCATAGCTCTAATATCGTTAATTTCACGTTCAGTCCATCTATAATCCATCAAACTTGCAATAATAGAGATTTCTTTTGACGATAATTCAGCGTCAAAATAATAAGAACTTAAATCAGTTACTTCTTTTCCATCTCCCATATCAGAATAACTCAAATTAACAAAGTCAGAGTCGAATAAATCAAGAGATGAAACAACTAATCCATTAAGGAATTTTATAAAAGCTTGTTCATTTTTGCTTTTCAAATTATCAAGTCTATAGTCTTGAATTGTAATAAGAAAAGCGTCAATAGGTTTATCGAATGATGTACCCATAGTTATTCGACCCCTTTCTGTGTTTAATCTTCGTCAGCAGTACCAAGTAAATTTCTACCGCTTTGTCTTCCAATTTCAGCAAGTACATTATAATCAATTGAACCACCATTATCTTTACGGTCAAGTATCATTGATATAATAATTTCTTTTTGCTCATCAGATGCAGTAGTATAAATTCCAATAATTTCTGTCGCCGTTTTTTCAAACAAATGCAAAATATCATCTGCGCTTGCCATCTTATTATAATGTCCTGTAAGTCGTAACTTTTTAACCATTTCATTGTCAAGAATATAGAAAAGTCCATTTTGAGCAAAAGTTCTCATATTCTTACAAATCTCTTTCAAATCTGAATAAGGGATATTTTGAATTTCTCCTAATTCATGGAATTTATATTTTGTAGCCATTCCTTTACCATCAGTAGAAAGAATAAGCTTACCAATACAACCCGACATAACAGGAACGTCGGCGTCAATATCAACTGTTTCTTTATTTTTAAGCGACTTTTTAAGAGCCTCAATTAAAGCGTCAGCAGAACTTTTTGATTCAATAGCTTCATCTTTTTCTTTCTTAAGCTGATTGATTTGTTCTTGCATCACTTTCATTTGTTCAAGAATCGCTTGCATATCATTATTAGGTTGCTCAACAACTTTATCTTTAACTTCTGTTGTTGCAACTTCTGTTTTTCTTCTTGCCATTTAAACAAGTCCTTTCATAATGTATGTAACTATGTGAGCGAAATTAATCGCTCACATATATTTAAAGTCTCATTAAGAGAACTTAAGAACGCCCATAGTTGCATTTGTAACAGACGCAAATCCCCATCTCTTATTAAGAGTAGCGTGTTGTGTAAGGTCTGCATTGTCATAGAAATTATCAGCGTTTGAAAGTGTTTGTCCCTCAAGAACGCCCTTAAGAATCTTATCAACGCCTGTAGACATTACATAGAGTCTGTCATTCTTCATCTTAAGTCCATAATTAGAACCAGTTGCAACTTGTGGAAGTACGATGATGTCATAATCAAAGAAGTTACGAATAATTTGAATACCCATATTCTCAGAATCGGTATTAATTCTGTAACCCTTTGCGGCATCGGGAAGTACATTGTAAAGTGCTACTGTTGTACCAATGATAGCAGGCTTTGCACCATTGTTATAAGCACGTACTGTTTCACAAAGTTCAAGAAGGTCTTGTGTGTCATATCCACTTACAGTAAGAGCCGCAGGGAATGAACCGTTATCAACAAGAGCATTAAGAGCATCATAAGCGTCAGCAGTCATTGCTCTTTCCATAGAGTAAGCCGCCTTACGCATAAACTCTGCAAGAGACTCCTTGCCTGCAAGAACCTTATAAAGAGCTGTCTCAACTGTAATGTGGTGATTTACAGCAGAAAGAGTAACAGTCTTCTTGAAATCTTTCTTGTTGAATCCCTTACGTTGAGCATTGCTTGCATCTGAAATTGTGAAAAGTGAATTTGGAGCAATATCAATTTCAAGAGTCTCGCCAAATCCAACTGTTCTCATATCTGTATAGAGACCAATGTTCTTTACGATAGAGTCGGGAATGATAGCGTCAATCATCATACCAACTACTGCAAATGTAGCCCACTTAACAACAGGGTTCATTGACCATGCTTCAAGTGAAACACCCTCTGCTCTTTGAACTCCACTTACACGTGAAATTTCAGCAAGAAGTGCCTTGTGCATTTCTTCCTCTTTCTTAGCAAGAGAAACAGATGCATCAAAGTCACCAAGCTTCTTGTTCATATTAGCAGACATATAATGAAAATAATAATCCTTCATTCTATCGTATGTCTTAAGTATATTCGCATCACCATTAGCGAACTTAACAATATTCATAGGAAGTGCCATAGTTTTTATTCTCCTTTTAATTACTGAAAGTTATAAGTATTAAGATGCTGTTGATGGAACAAAACCTGTTGCACCGAGCGTTACAGTATTATTAGCCGCAACGGGAGCTGTTGTGAAGAAATCAGCAGTTACTTGGATAATGTCGCCTGCAACAAGCTTAATAACATCAAGTGGCTTATTTGCTTCATTAATGAAATTTCTTGGGTCAAGACCCTTGTAAGTTTCACCAATAATATCCTTATTAACTTCGGGTGAAGCTACGAGCCATACATTACCACTATTCTCTGTTACTTCAAGAAGCCATGCATCAACATTTTCGTCCTCAAGAAGTGAACCGCTTGCAATATGAATATCTTCCTTGCGTCCAATCTTGAAAACAAGACCACTTGTTGCGACTGTACCTGTAAATACTTCATCGCCCTCAGTTGCAGACCAAGCAAGGGTAAGAGGTGTTCCGTTTTGAACAGCAGTTGCAACCTTTGCAATTCTATTAAGAGCATCAATATTTTCTGCTTGTACTCTTGTCTTTACTAAAACTGTATTAGCCATAATCTAATAATCTCCTTAGTTTATTTAATCCCAAAGACCATTTTTAGTTTCAACTTGTGGGAAACTCATATTTATATGGTCTGTATCTTTTTCAGACATCTTAGCATTAAGAATGTCTGTTGTTACATTTGCTAAAACTTCATTCTTCCATGCCGTTATGTCGGCAAACTTGCAAGCCTTACCGCTTTCGGAATATTCTGAATATTTTTCATCAGACATATAATCCTTAACTTGTGCAAGTGTAGCTGTTACAACTTCCATCTTTTGAGACTCTTCAACATTAGACTTGAATTGTCTTAACTCTGAAAGTTCTGTTTCATATTCAGCAATCTTAGAATCTTTTTCTGAAAGAGCAACTTCCTTTTCAGCTAATTTAGCTTCAAGTTCAGCACACTTAGCTGACATATCAGCATCTTTATCATCGTCATGCTTATCGTCGTTCTTATCATTATCTTTATCGTCATGGTCATCATCATGCTTATCGTTGTTCTTATCGTCTTCCATTTTAGCAGACTTATCTCCGCAATCAGCACATTCTGTTTTCTTTGTGTTGTCATCGGCACATTCAGCAGATTTACCATCTCCCATAACAATATTTGTATCTTGCTGTTCTTTCTTATCAGAAAGCTCAACTTGCTTATCTTCGGTAGGGTTATTAGCCTTGTTATCTTCTAACTTCGCCATTTTATCCTCTCCTTTATTGTCAGTTTCATCAAGCTCTAACTTTTTATAAATAGAGTTAAGCTTGTTTAATACTTCTGTCTCGTTTTGTTGAACAGCTCTTGCTTTTGCGTTTGCTAAAGCATTTCTGTTATATACAAAAGTATTATTTTTTAATTGCATTACAGGATAGCCTAGTTTTTCACTTGGGGCATCTTGCCAACCATCTTCAACTTTAAGATATACCGCATTTACAAGTTCAGCTTTATTTTTTGCTTCAAGAATAGTATTTCTTAATTTTGTTTTGTCTACGCTTGACCAATCATCGGTAGACATAGCTTCTTTTGATTTATCAATCTTGTAACTTTTATCTGCCATTGTTACTAGGTTCTCCTTATTATCTATATCAGCCCACAAACTAGTGTAATAATCATTTGCATCTTTTTCAGAAAATTTAGTAATATTCATATGTGCGTTGGGTACACTCGGATTTACTCTTTTTCCTAAAATTGAAGTTGCAAAGATATTAAGGTAACTTACCTCTCCACCTACTTCGGGGTCAACATCTGTAGCCATTTCAACAGAAACACTACGTTGATTATCTTTTAAAAATATATCATAAACATCTGTTGAATAAAGTTTACTTATTACAAAATCTACATAAGCGTCAAGATAGCCGTCATCGGCTCTTACAAATTCTACTTCTGCATTATAAGGCACGATACCTTGGATAACTTGTTCGGGAGTATGTGTAGTAACATCTCCAAACCACTTATCATATTCTGCAACAATCCATTTACCTTTAATAGTTGGAGCATATTTCTTTAATACTTCTTCTGATATTTTTAAATTATGTGTATTAGGTCTAGTGCTTAGAAAAAGCATACGTCCAACCGCAAGGTCTTTATTGTTGTCGTTTTTGAACCTAGAAAGTTCATCAATAGCAAATTTAACTGTTTTGATTGTCTTTGAGTTTGCCACTTTGTAAAATGTCCTTTCTAAAGTATATATATTGAGAGTCAATAAATATTGGGTTATAGCCTTGTTGTTGTAACTCAAACGCTTTGTATTTATCAACCCTTATATATTCATCCTTATTTTTAGGTGTGCCTCTTATAATCATATTGCCACCTCTGTCAATATTCTCTTGACGTTACACCACCATCGGTAATTTCGCTATCATCTAATGTAGGACGTCCACCTATATTTGGGTCGGTGTCTTTTTTAGATTGTGTATTAATAGAAATAAGACTTGTAAGTAAATTTGTAGTCCATTCACTATATTTGCCTTCTTCAAGTAATCTATCGAAATCTTGTGGTGTCATATTTAAAACTTTAGCATAAGTTCTTGGAGCTAAATTAATTCCCTTATCGGCTAACTTAAAAAGATTATCAACTTCTCCATCATGTATAAACGGATAGGTCGAACCACTAAAAATAAACTTGAACTTATACTTGCGTGTTTTTTTATTTACATAAAAGTCTAAAAAGTTTTCAAATTGTTCATACATCTTACGAACAATATTATAATCGCTTACAATAGCATTTCGTATTTCACTTTCAGACATTTTATCGTCACAGTAAATAAGTCTACTTGCACTTGATGAAAGTCCTGCTGTATTCTTTAATTGAGTTGTAACCATATCGGGGTTACTATCACTAAATTGATACATTTTAGGATTTGCTGTTGGCATTGCTACGGCATTAATATTATTTGCTAAACCACGCTTAACTAAAGCTAAAAGTTTTAACAATGTATTCATTTTATAAACCATAGCATCAGTTGAATTACCACTTTTTTGTTTTTCAAGAGTTTGTATTTCACCTGCTAATATTGCCCTTGCTGAAATCATATCTTTATCAGCTTGCAATTTTGCTATTTCATCATTTGTTAAAAAGTTAGGAATTAATGATGCAAGCATAGGAACGCCCACTGCTGACGTATCATTAAATTTCCATTCCCAAGCACCATCTTCGGGTGATGTTTGATGCCACAAAGCAAATGTACCACCAATATTACTTAATCTTTCAGTAGGATTATAACGTTCTTTGTCTTTATTGAAAACGTCTTGGTAATATTTTTTAAACACAGGGTCAAATGAGTTAATATCAACGCCTACTCTTGTAAAATACGTCATATCAAAATCAAATAAATATCCATTTTCCCATTGACGTACTGTTTTACAAAATAATTGCGGTAATGTTTGCAATGTATATTTCGTAGTTTTTTCAATAGTTAAATCTTCGGGGTCATTATTAATTGTCCCCTTGGATGTTCTAAACCACGTATAATATGTCTCATGTCTTAATACTTCTCTAAGAACCTTTCTGAATTGTTCTTTATATTTGAAAGCGTCAAGAAATTTATAGACTCTACGTATATCGTCTTTATATTCTTTACTTACATAATCGGTATCGGGAGAATAAGCATTTCGACATGAAAAGTTTAAGTCAAATGATAGCATATTAGCGTAATATTCTAATACTCTGCTATACAATCTGTCATAAACTTCCATAAACTCACTGTATGCTTGTAGCTCAGTTTGTCTATTTTTATAATCAGATAAAGCTTGTTTAGCTTTACTGTTGGTTGGTACTTGTGGATTGTTATTTAAGTCTTGTAATATAGACTGACTCATATCGGGTGTAAAATACCCAAATGGATATTGAGCGTAAATATTACTTGCAAACTTAATAATTTCCATCAAATCTTCATTTGAAAGTTGTTCTTGCTCTTTTTCAGCCATACTCTCCTTTCCTACCGTTATACAACTAACGATATATTATCCCAATCAACATCGTCATCTGCTAAGTCTTGTTGATTCTTAATATTTAGTTTATTTTCTAATAGAGTCATTATATAATTACCATAAGAAAGAGCAACAATTCTATCCTTGTAACCTGTTCTTGGTTCGGATAATTTCACTCGTCCATCTCTCCATTCTTGTTTTAAATTCACAGCTTCATTTATCATAAGCATAGTTTGAGCGTATGGATATTTTAATTCTGCTTTTTCTTCTGTGGTTAATTCAAAATAATCTTCTCTATCATTCAATTGTATTTCATAATCCATATCGTCAATTAAAAACGATATTTCGTTGTTCGTAAGTCGCTTCTGTAATTCAATCCACATAATACTATTCAAATCTGACGTACCAATAATAGGAATTATACAAGGAATAGCTTGTGGGTCAACAGTACGATTTATTAAGTCGTCTATTTTTGCTTTTGGAACTACATTTAGCGATTCTTCGGGAACAACCGTAAAACCATGATTATTCCAAAATTTACCAAGTTGAGGATGTTCGTAAGTTTGAGTTAAATGGTCAAAGAAATTTTCTCCACCATTTCTACTATCCATTACTATATAATCAGCTTGATATTGCCAAAACAATTCACGAATAAGTTTTTCTGTTCCTATACTGTCACCTGCATCATGCGTAAAAATACAATCAACTCCACGATGCAAAACTTCATCTTCATATAACCCATACATACAACCTATTACAGTATGGTCATTTGCGGATTTTGAAGAAGTAGTATTAGCAAAAGCATAGTCAATAAATAATAGCCTGTATTCGTTTTCTCGTTTAGGTCTATTAATTTGTTTTTTAGAAATTATTTGTTCATAAGTAGGTTTCCTAAAAGCTGTTTGAATAATTTGATTTTTCTTAAAACTCTCACGTTTAAAGAAAGCATCTTCGGATTCACCAAGCATAATATTCAAATCTTCCATCATAAAATCAAGTTCGCCCGATGTTTTCTTTGCTTTAAAATAATCAGACTTAGTTTTAAGTCCAAATATTATTGATAAGAAAATATCCCCTGCAAAGAAATTATAAGGTATAATATGATTATTATATGTTTCACCTACAATAGTTTTAAAGGTATTAAAAAACCATTCACTTTTTGTTCTTGCAGAAGTAATATAAATAGATTGACATTCTTCAATCCAACGTGGGTCTCCTGCATATTTAGGGTTTTGCAAAAATTTTGCTTGACGTGGATGCGCCATTTTTTCAAATACAGAGTCAATAATTCCTTTTTTAAGAAGCCTACACTCTTCATAAATTAACAGAGTGCTTCTTCCACCTCTTGCACTATCATCTGCTACATCCACCCATATTTTAGAGCCATTTATTAAAAAATCAACTGTAATTTCATCTTTACCTACATGAAATTTAATTAATCCATTGTCTTTCATATATTTTAATATAGGTGAAAGTTTATTACATAGCTCTCTATCCATTTTATCTGTAACCATTTTTTTTGCTTGGTTTATTGTAGATGCGGTTAAGTGTACTTCTGAATATGGATATAATAAACATTTACAAATAGCAAAAAGCGCACATATAAATGATTTACTCAAACCTCTTGAACAAATTGACATAAACAACTGACTAACGCCCATTAAATACAACATTATATGTTGAAATGGATGCAATCTTATCCCTAATCTTTGAGTAGCATATAAATTAATATTTCTTCTATAAAATGAAGTCCAATTAATTAAATTTTTTTCACGTTGTTCATCAGTTATTTGTTTTGGTCTTTCTTCTTCTTTTTTGTGCCGTTGCTTAAGCAAATCAACAAGTTCTTTATTGAATTGCATATATTACCAATCTTTCGGGTCTGAATAAATATCGGGAAATTCTTGTGAAGCAGAAACAATGTTTTTAACGGCACGTAAAATTTGTCTGCCCCAATTCTTACCAATATCACACATATCTTTATACATATTTATATCAACAGTTTCACATGGGTCTGTATTTTCATGTTCCCATATTTGTTTTTCAATCAATCTGTCAATATCTGTTTTGTCTTTATTATTATCAAATTTAGAGATTCCTAATTTATCCATAAGCTGAATAATCATAGCTTGTTCTTCTTTAGTAGACTCTCCAAGCTCGTCATCTCCAATAGAATCACCCTTGGCATTTTTCTTTCTTTGTCTCAACTCTAATTGACAAAGTTGTCTATATAAAGTATCTTGAGCAGGTGTAAGGGGTTTACCGCTTGTGTAAACATCATATCTATGTTCAAGAAACTGATAGTCTTCAATTGTTTGTTTACCCCAATCAAGTTCAAACTTTTCATAATCAGCTTTTAATGCTTCTTCACTCTTTTTAAGACTATTAAATTCTTCTAGTGATGTATCTGAATCTGAAAAATCGTCCCATATATCGGTTTTCTTTTGAGAAGATTTTGCTCCCCATAATAAATTTATGTAATATGAAAATATTTTATATTCTGTATCATCTTTATTACTTTTTTGTTGATAAGAATTTTTTAAATTTATAGTTGCGTCATAAACACGACGTATAAAAGGAACATCAAGTTTTGCACAAGTAAAATATACTGCGCTTTCTAATGTACCTTTTTTCTTAAGAAACCCTTTAAGAACTTCTTCACAACAATCTTGACAATAATTCAAATGACCATTACCAAGCATAGAAGCGTGTGACGCATAAAATCTATCAATAGGATATTCTCTTTTACATTCAGAACAATAACCTATTTGGTCGATTTTTATTTTTGTCGGTTTTGTTGCCATTTTTATTCTCCTATGTACCCAAGCATTATGCTTGCATTTACTGAAACGACTCCAACGACAAATAATGTCGTCAGAGTCGCCCATAATCTTACATATAGCGGTAAGTCGCTTATTTATGATTCGTACACTTATTTGATGGTAGTACCTCACCATTAATCTCCTAAATAGAGTTCAAATTTAGGAGATTTGTTGTCTAATCAATCGTAAACTTGTTAAGTTACAACTAATTACTTGTTACCAAGTAGAACGTCGTCAGCATCACCTGTTGGCTTGGAAAGGTCTTTAGCTTCTCCAACGCCCTCAGTCTTTTCCATTTCGGGTTCGTTCTCAGCTTTAACCTTGACGTGCTTGGGGTCGATAACTTCATTAACGCCCTTATCGTTTGGTCTGATGTCCATTGACTTTGCCATAGTAGTTTCTCCTTTTTAAAAAAAATATTATGTAAATTGATTTATTACCCTTATTTCAGACGACAAGCTTGCTTTATTATCGTACAGTCTGTACAATCCAAGCAAGCTTGCCAATTAAGAAAAAGGAGGGTATCAAAATCAACAGTCACAACAATCATCTAACCTAAATCTCATAGCTTGAGTAGGTTCTTCTGTAGGTTGTAATGCGTCAATTTCAACTTGTGTTTTTGATAACATAAGATTTGATTCAGCAATTTTTGTTTGTATTTTACTATTAAACATATCAATAAAAGCACAAATTAAATTTGTTGTTGTTTGTAAGATAGGCATAAAAGTTATAACAAACAAAACTCCGAGTATAAACATCATCAAGTCTCTCATATTTTTTTATAGTGAAAGTTTAAGTGAATTATTAGAGACTATAACTCTAGTTGATTTACACTTTCTTTCAAACTCCTTTTTAAGATTTTCAGCCAATACTGTTTTTGCTGAATCTGAACCATGATTAAGAATTATCTTATTGCAATTTATATTTGAATAATAATCAATAAGTTGGTCATAAGGTGCGTGACCGCTTAAACTTTTTAAGCTATATATAGAGCATCTTACTTTATAATTCTTTTGGTCTATTGTAATTGATTTGGTTTTTGGATTTTTAATTATTCCTGCAAGTGAGTTAGGAGAGGAATATCCACAAAACAATATACAAGCATTTACATCATTTATAATGTTTTTTAAATATTTTCTAACTCTACCTGCGTTCATAAATCCGCTAGAACTTAAATATACACCTGTTCTTCTTTCCGATACAAGAATCATTGATTCTTCTACATCTTCAACTAAATGTATATGTTCCCAACTGATTGCATCTCGCAAATCTTTTTTATCTTCTTCGTTCAAAATGTGTTCATAAACTTTTGTAATATCAACCGATAAAGGCGAATCTAAATAAAATTCGGGTGCATTAGGTTTGTCTTTAAAAAGTTTATAAATCATTAAAAGTAATTGCTGACTACGACATTGAGCAAACACGGGTATAAGTACCCTACCATGAGAATTGATAACTACATTTTCAATAATAGTTTCTAATTTCTCCAAATCATTATTGCGCTCTTTTGTTGTCGTTTTTAGTGTTGTTCTATCACCATATGTTGACTCAGCAATCACAAGGTCGGCGTTTTCAACTCTATCAAGTTGACCGACAAATCTGTTGCCAACGTGGTCGTTGCCAATATCTCCTGTAAATAAAATTGTTCTTGTAATATTATTTACAGTAATATATAACTTTATTTGAGCAGAACCTAATAAATGTCCTGCATCGAACAATTCAAATGATAATTCGTCATCAATTTTTATTTTTTCACGATATGGATATTCCATAATGTGAGCTGTAGCGATATTTGCATCTTCTACAGTATATAACGGTTTATAGCTAGTTCCTCTTTGCTTATTTATAAGCGTAGTATCACGCTCTGTAATATAAGCCGAATCTCGCAACATAGGAATTGACACTTCAAAATTATTTTTCGCCATAATTATTGAACCGCCATAACCTTCCATATATAAACGTGGAATAAGCCCCAAATGGTCTAAATGCTCGTGAGTTACAAAAACTACATCAAGTTCCTTTGGTTTAAATGCTTTGAAGTGACGTTTATTAATTTTAAAATCATCAATAAGATTATCACTTTGATACAGTCCACAGTCTACTAATATTTTATGATTTGGTGTTTCAATATAAGTACAACTTCCTGTCACGTCTTTTGCTGACATAGAATCCGCAAAAGATATTTTAATTCCTTCGCCTTTCTTTTTAGCCATAATCGTTTTTCCTTTATCTTTAAAGTCCAACTTGTTATTAAGGTCGTTGAATACCTCTGTTATATTATTTCATAACATTTATTGTTAATTAATTGAGAATTATCTTATAGGTTTCTGTATGCCCTTGTTTTTCATCAAAGCCATAAATACCACAACTAGCTTTACTGCCTATATAAAGACTATCACTATATGGGTCGCTACCTATAAAACTTGAAGCAATTAACACTTCAACATTATTTCCATTGGTTTCATTAACAATAATTTCTTTACCGCCATGAAAATGACCCATAAATATATAATCAATCATTTTATGTCTTTGCATAGACAAATCTGCAACAACGTCATTGATATTTTTAATTTGATGACCATGCGCCGCAAAAATTGTATAATCATATATATTTGTTACCTCTATAAAACTATCATTTTCTTTTGGTAATACAACTTTTACTCTATTATTTGAATTTAATCCACATTTTATATAATGTGCAATTACATAACCTAAATCTTCGTCCATCATAGCATTAGCTTTTGTACCTAAATATCTAATTTGGCTATGGTTGCTTAATATAGAGTCATAGTATGTAATCTTTGCATAAGCGGATAATGTATTAAGAAAATGAATCATAAGCTCAGATACATGAACACAAGATTTTACAACCGCTGTATCATTAGCTCTTAAATCATTCGCTCTTAAAACTCCATTTACAAAGTCTCCAAGTCCAAGTACAGTTAATTCAGATAAGTCTTTTTCAAGAATAAATCTAACCGTTTCTTTTAAAAGAATTTCAAATCTTTTTTCAACTATCTTAGGACTATATTCGTTGTTTGCCGAAACAAATTCAACTCCGTCATGTATATCTGCTATTGTCAAAATATACTTTTTATTTGTTTTTTCTGAACTAGAGATATGTTGTAACTTTGGTTGTTCAACAGTTTTAATAAACCGTCCTACTTGCTCATAAAATAATTCTTGTCTTGCATCTTGTCTTGAAATTCTATTTCTTTCAATATTGACTGTCTGCAACTTAACTCTTTCTTTATAAATTTCATCTTTAAGTTTTGCAAGTCTTTCGTATTCATCTTCGCCCAATTGTTGTTCTTGAAAATTTTGAAAATACTTATATACATTATAACCCGAAAATTTAGTTGTGTTAAATGCTTTTCTTAAAGAATCTTTATTTATATCCAAATTAAGTTTTCTACAAGCTTCTTCCCAATCTATGTTTGTATCTCCCTCAACAAGAGATGTAAGATAGTCCAATTGTTCTTTATAAGTGTTCATAAACATTACTCATTCTCAGTGTGATATTCTGACCTAAATGATACTTGTGACCCTAACATATCTGCTAAAAGATTGATAACAGGGTATGTTTCGCAAGCGTCCTTTGTTTCTACTGTAATAAAATATTCACCTGTTTCTTCATCTCTATTAAGTCTACCATTACACTCGATACATTGCTTCTTTTCAAATTTATTAGTCATTATTTACCACTCCATTTTCAAACTTGTTTTCAATCATTTCAAACTCGTAACCATCAATTTCAAATTCTTGAAAATTTTTTCTGATTCTATCATACATCTTATTGATAGATATATCCAAATCTAAACGAGCTTGATTAGGTGAATCATAAATTTTTCCATTATTAAGACATTTAATACGTCTATATTTATTTGCATCACCACTTTTTTCTGCTAATTTATGGTTAATAATACTTGTAACCATTTCAAATGTATTTGGGTCGTGACCTTTATTCTTAATTATATCATTAACATAATCAGCTTCTTCAATTCCATCGTTGGGATTATATAAAACTTTTTTATGGTTACGTTTTATTTTTGTATTTGTTTTTGGTTTGTCTATTGGTTCATAGGTTATAGAGTTTAAATCATCAATTATCTTTTTGCTTGGTGCAAATTCTATAAAATCGTATTCTTCAATATATTTCTTTTCGGTCATTCCTTTAGAATTAACAACCCATTCATCATTACCACCTTTAGCAACAAGACTAAAACTACCAAAATTACTAAAAACAATTTTTCCGTTATTTTGTAATTCTGATAAGATAAGTTTTTGCATATTTTCCCATACACGTTTAACTGTACGAGAAGAACAGCCTGCCTTTAACCCAACAAGGTCATATATATCATTATCATATAAACCTTTAGCCATATCTTTAACCTTGCTTTTCTAACTCTGAACCCATAACCGTCGTATCTTCTTTAAATTTCTTTTCCACAATTGGTCTTATTTTTAAATTAATAATTCCATAATCGGGTTTTGGTGGAAAATATTCTTGATGCGCTCCACTTCCTTTTTTCCATCTTTCGTTAGGAATCCATTTTACGCCACCCTCAAAACCTTTTTTGATTATTTTTTCAAATAATCCTATGTATGGAAAACAAACTTTTATGTCATTTTTAAGACAAGTATATAATATATCAGAATATGCGTAGAAAATAGCTTTAATTTCGGCAACGGTAAAATTGTATTCAGCCAAAGCTTTATGAGCCTTTACAGCTCTATAAAGACTATTTTCATCAAGATACTTGTCGTCATTAACACTACCAATTATTGTTCTACCCATGTCCTTTTCCTTTCGCATTATAGTTGCAAAAATCTTATATGACCCAACGGTGTTAGCAAGACACCATCGGGTCAATCTCTCCATTAAGTTGCAACCCCATTTTTATTACACGCATACGGATTCAGCGTGTGTGGTACTTTCGGACATACCCAATTTCTCCACAGATTAATGCTCTTTAAGCACAGTGTATTTATTCTGCCCGTCTAAGGCTATGTTGAGAGCGTCGGTCTATTCACGCCCCTCATTGCATGAACAAACGTTTGAGGTATACTCTCTTATCATTTAAACGAATAATATAAAATCAAAAAACCCACGCAATTTCGTGGGTTTTTCAAATATCATTTAAAATCGCTGTATAAAAAATTGCTATTTTTCATCATTTTTTGACTGAAAACACTCCAAAAACATCTTAGGATTAACAGTATATAATGTTTTAAATAATATAGCTTTATTCTTATTTACTCTTGATTTAATTATTTGTTTATTTGATTTAACTGCATTAGTTATTAAAAAACATCTATCTAACAACCAAGAATATAAAGAACGATAATTACTAGATATGTACATTGATTGTATATCTTCTATCATGTCTTCAAAATTATCTTTAATTAAAAAATAATCACTTGAATCTTGTTCAGTACATAAATGATAGTTCAATAAATCTAACGAATATTTTTCAATTAATTCTTCAACCCTACGATTCTTCTGTCTTTCGCTATTTGTAGTTTCATATTTAACAAAAAATTCACTTATCGGAATTGTACTTTCTGAACTTCTAAAACTTGTTAAATTAAGGTCGCTCATATAATTCATCGGACACTTAAGGTTATTATTAATATTCTTGATATTAAAATCCGAATGAATTAATTTCCAAAATTTAGGATATTTATTTTTTGGTATATTAAGCTCTTTTTTGAGACGTTTAATTTCTTCTACAAGATTAATGTCAAAAGTACGTTTAGCATTATCTATTGCTACTTGTGCAAGCACACTTAATATACATACTATATCTTTATATTTCTGTTCAGAAAAATTATGACTATACGATAATGCCACTTGAGCTAAATTACTACTTTCCCCTATTGCTAATTGTGCATGAGATAATTTATTATCCATATCAGAAAAATCTTGAGATGTGTTGTTATATCTATTCTTATCTTTAGGAATATTGTTTACAATAGTCGGATATGTTTTATAACAATATTTGGCGTGTTCAACTATTTGTTCTTGATTTGTAACATAACCTGCATCAGAGTCAAAATCACAACCATTTGCCCTATCTTGCATTGGGGTATGTTGTACATTTACTGCCAATATCAAATTTCCTAAATTATAAAAATATTTATTCCATATTTCACTTTTTTTATTATTTCTCAATGATATAATATTATTTTGTGAATTATGAGGCGACCTAAAGAAAGCTAAATATTCATCATGGTCAAATCTATTTGTGTAACATTCAATACAATCATCTCTTTGTTGAAATGTATCATCTTTTTCAACATCTTCTCCAACTGACGCCAACAGCATTGCATATGGAGAACCTACGAGAACTAAATTATCGGCATCTTGAATTATTTTGCCACGTCTAAAGTTATTTACATAATCTTGAATAATACTATATCTACGCTGTCTAAAATAATCACATCTCAAAAAATCTTTATTTTGATTAACTAAAGCTAATAATGGTTCAAAATCATTATAAAAATTTTTATTTTTTTCAAGATATTCTAAAAATACACCGTCATCAGTTTTAAGTTGATTTATATATTCAACACTTTTTTCAACTACTTGAGACATTATATTAATAGATAAGCTATTTACCATCTGATAACTCATTCTTTGAACATCACCAAGCTTACTTTTATGTGCTGTTTTTACAACTCCGAAATAACTACCATTTTTTCTAACCCATTTTGACCAATATTTATAACTAACAGGAAACTTTACCCATTTCATAGCATTTTCAGTTGTGATTAATTTAATATCACTTACTTTGTGTTTGTTTCCAAACATATCTTTTAAATAAGCTGTATCATATTGTTCTCCAAAATAATCTTTAAAAAATTTCTGTATGTCTGTTCTAAAACAAGCCATTTTACAGAAATGTTGTCTTAACAAAACATATCCATCACCCCAATTTGGGAAAATGCTTTCATCAATCAAACCTTGACCATCAAACATTGTATTTTTTAATTCATAATCTGAACGCCGAATTGCTACACAATGTTTTTTATCATCAGTTTCGATTGAAACTACATTTGTTTTGAAAAAAGAATCTATATCTTTAATAACTAATATTTCATCGGGGTCAATATGAATTTTTCCAACAATAGTAGATGATATTAATGGAGCGTAGGCACTTATTTCAACAATTGGTGCGTTGTCGTCCTCAAGCTTAATTCCCATTCTTAAGAAATTAATAGCTTTATTATACAAGCGGTCAACAATAAACATACAACTGCCTTTTTTTGCTTTTCCTGTTGACCTAAATAACATTTTATAATGCAACGTTTCAGACTTTGTTACTTGACCATTTTTATTAAATGTGTTATAAGTTACATTCACACCGTCACGATAAAATAATTCCCTAATTTGTTCTTTGCTTAATTTTTTATATTTATCTTTATTTACTGTTGCTTTATCTTTAAGAATTTGATAAAATCTTTTTTTAGTTTCATCTTGCTCTTTATTAATCATGCCATCTAAATGTTTTATTTCATCATCATATGACCTTGAACCAAAATTAAATTCAAGTCCTATAATATCTCTTGTTGATGATTCTTTATGGATTTTTAATCCATTTTCCATTAGATAATCACAAAATAAACTTGTTGAAAACATTGCTTGATTATAGCTATATCGTTCTCTTACCCCAATGTTATATTCAAACAATGTACTTGCTTCAATGTTTTTTATTTTTACACCATACTTTAAACTCACTGTTTATACCTCAGTTGTCATAAGAATAGTTATTATTATATTCTGTATTGCCATCACTATATTCGTATATATATTCAAAATATTCTCTTTTATAATTTAAATAATCTTTATTTATACTTGTGAAGCAATGCCATTTTTCATCTCTCAATCTTTGTTGCATATTTGACATAACTCATAGTTTCTCCTTTCTTGTTATAATTAGAGTTACAATATACATTTATATTTTGAGTATAACATAAAAAAATTAAATATACAATAGACACATAATATATGTCGACAATATATAATATAAATATAACATAATATTTACATAATATTGACAATTTATATTATATATAATATAATTAAAGATTGTATATAATAATTAATTACCTACCCTACGTTACAGCAATGGGGCTACGCCCCCTTGAACCCCCACTTGATGACAATAAAAAATATTTTTAAATTACCATTATATTTTTATATAATGGTTCGATATATAATATATTATGCACAATATATATAATTAATATAAATATACTATATATATAATATAAAAACACATAATTATTATTAATCTTAGTGAGCGACAGCGAACGGTTCTCGAAGCGAAGCGTAGAGAAAAGATTAATAATAATTATGTGTACAGGGGCGTGGGGGCGGTAGCCACCACATATAATTAACAATATAATATTATTATATATATTGTTGTAATTATATATAATTTATAATATAATATTTTTTACAATATATATTATATATAGAACGAGAGCCATAAAAATTAGACCAAAAAACCTTAAAAAGCACGCAATTTCAACGTTTATAAGGGTTTTAGGATTGGAATTTCAGTAAGGGGACAAATGTGGATACTTTTGTGGATACTTTTGTGACTATAATTTTTATATTTATTTTTTAGAAAGGAGTGTTTTATATGACTAAATATACATATAAACAGCTTTGTAAATTCTTCAAAGAAGAAGAAAAACCTAAAGGAAATCGTAGAATAACACAATTTAAAAGATGGGAAAAGGAATATAATATTACAAAAATTCCACATACTAATTCTTACACATTAGAGAAAAAACCTCTTGACATTCAAGAGTCTTCTCAACAGAAAGTAGACTTAAAAACTCTTATTGAACCAATGATTTGCGACTTGTTTATACAAGAAGACACTCGACATTTAGGAACTTCACAGTCTGATTTGCATGAAAGATTAGGACTTGTCAATGGAAATTTCTTTGCATTGGGATATAATGATATTTTAAAAGAGCAATATGCAAAAGAATTGAATATCACAATTGACCAACTTACTGATTATAAAGACGCTGTATATGATTTAAATAAACAGACCATTAATAACGTCTTAAAAAGTTTAGCTAAAAAAGGCGTGCTTATCATTGATAGAACTTATAAATTAAAGCACCATGACGGAAGTATTACTTATGCTAATGAAAATTACAAAATTCATATTCTTGGAGTAAGAAATAAAGTTTCTAAATATATGACAGGTTTATTTTATAATGAAATAAAAGATAAGTATGTCAGAGACAAAGTTTTAAAAGAAATTAATAAAGAACTTGGGATTGTAAGTCATTATGACGCAATTATGTTACATTTAGATATTGAATCCATTAAAATTTATTTATCTGAAAAGTATCCCGAATATATCAGTTATAATAGTAATAAAACAGAAGTTAACAAAAAAAATCGAAATAAAATTATAGCATCAACTCGTGGAGATTTAAAGGATATTTCATTACAATCTAAAAAGAAAGTTACGGCAAAAATAATAGCATTATCTCCAACTAACATTATTGCAATCAATAAATGATTATGTTATACTAATTTTATGAGGGAATAATAGCAGTTTGCTATCATATATAAAAAAATATTGAAAGGAGAAACCAATGATAACTTTATATTCAACACATTGTCCTAGGTGTAAAGTTTTGGAAAAGAAACTTGAGCAAAAAGGAATTGAGTATCAGATAGTTGACGATATTGATAGAATAATGGAACTTAACATTTTATCAGTACCTATGTTAAGAGTCGGAACAAATCTTATGAATTTTACAGATGCAGTTAATTGGGTAAATAATCAATAAAGGAAGGTCATAAAATTGAATATTAATATACAATTAAACAAAAATTTTACTACAGCATATAATCATATGCAAGAAAAATATGGTACAGATATTGCAACTATTAATGGCTTTGGGGATAATCAATTATCATATACAGATTTTATTGATAATTTTATTGATAAAAACACTGTTGCTGATGCGTCTGTTGACGGTAATTCAAATGTAGACCATAAAGATATTGTTACTCTTGAGAGAGAAATGCCAAAGCCACACAGTAAACTTCTTGCTTTCAATAAAATATATTACGAAATCCAAAAAAAATATGGTTTTAAGGCGGCTAATGAGTGGCTTGAAATGGAATGGGTCGGAAAGCTTTATATGCATGATGCAAATAGTGCTACTTTTAGACACTATTGTTTTGTGGGTGATACAAAGATATTAACTGATAAAGGTATTTATACTTTAGAAGAGCTTGTAGGTCAAGATATTAGAGTATTAAACAAACATCACGGTTGGGAAGATGCTACTGTTAAATATTTTGGTAAAAGCAATGTTAAAGAATTAACATTAGAAAGATATGGTATAACCAAAACTCTTAAAGTAACAGGAAATCATAGATGGTTTGTAAAAGACAAAAAAAATAAAAAGAATATAATTCTTACTACAGATGAGTTACAAGTTGGTATGAAAATTCCATATAATACCTCTAAAGATTGGGCTTTTGTAAATCCATCTCCATTTGGAGTTGCACATGGTTTCTTTATGGGAGATGGTTTAAAAAGTGAAAAAATGGCGGCTAATTTTTGTGGAGATAAAATTTCATTATTGCCGTATTTTACGCCTAATACTGTAACAGGAACAGAAAAAGAATATCAAGTTAGAGGTATACCACAATATTTTGCACAATTACCACCTTTAACTGAAACAAAATCTTATTTATATGGTTGGTTGAGTGGTTATTTTGCATCTGATGGTTGTGTTGATGAAAAAGGAAGATGTACATTATCTTCTACAATTTATGATAATCTTGAATTTGCAAGAAATGTTATGTGTATTCTTGGGATGCCAGTCCATGAAATAAGAAAACAAACAAGAGTAAGTAATTTAAATAATCAAGTGGGTGATATATTTATTTTAACTTTATCTTCTGATAAATTAAAAGACGATTTCTTTATTAGACCATTACATAAAGAAAGAATAGCTTTATATAGACAAAAGGAAAAGAA
>JAEIGA010003197.1_pt1 | contig 25759 bp, 17 predicted proteins | sample 9270691 | NCBI WGS metagenome assembly JAEIGA01 (sample SAMN17057246, study PRJNA624740) | gut metagenome | biome: biome; isolation source: fecal sample | host: Bos grunniens | place: China: Xizang | collected 2019
CATCATCACGCTCAGACTTCATACTCACACTGTAGGTAATAGGCACTTTATCTATAGAAGAGACACGATAGCGCCTAACCGGCTTATTCTCTGTATACCCTGCATCCCAAATGACGCACCCAGAAACACTCAACAGCGCCAATGCTGCAAACAAAATCTTACTTGGCATCTTCCACCTCCACCTTCGTAATCATCTCCGGGGCATCCAAAAACGAAGCCATATCCCTTCTATTCTTTATCGCAACACCATTAATAGCTTTTACGATTTGCCCTCGTTTTATTCCATCCTTCTCAGCCTGCGAGCCGCGAAGCACCGATAAAACACGCACTTGTATCGGCGCATCCGCAGCTTCAGTAGGAAGACGCTTTGGAACAAACCAATTCACCCCATACAATTTAGTTGCATCAATCTTTTTAAAGAACATCGCATCATGACTATATATATCGCGACTACGCTGAACAGGAACTGCATTTAGCGTATGCGTTGTACTGCTACCGGAATACGTTCTATTTACATGAGCATATCGTCCACCCGAACTCCATGCATTGGCATGCACATGGCCATGTGTGTATGTAGTTGAAGTAGAAGGCAAATACATTACTGAAGTATACTGTTCCGTTTTCTTATAACGCACATCAATCAACACAAGAGCCGCCCCCTTCTCCTCCGCAGTATCAACTGCCAAAGAAAAAGGAGTATATGGCGCAGTAAACGAGCTATACCCTATGGAGACATAGCCATCTTCCATCAAGTTGAGAACATCATCTTCCGTCGTCGCAGTACGAATCTCAACAGGTGCATTCCCATGAATGGACTCTATAATCTTATCGCCTTGTGTATCTACGTAGAATTTATCGTAATGATTGGTTAAGCATCCACCAAATAAAGATACCATTACAATAATAAAAATACTTCTTTTCATTTTTATTCCTTATTATTTGAACACCGATTATACCATTTGTCGCACATAGTTGCACATTTCACGCCCCTTACCACCGCATTTCGCGAAATGCGGTGGTAAGGATTGCCCGCTTGATTCAGCAAGAAAAATCGCTTCGAGAGAATTTCGCGGCTTTGCCAATGAATACAATCCATTCGAATCTAAAGATACAATTCCAGCATTAACGAGAATTCTCAAATGCCGCAAAAACGATGTTTCGCATAGGCCGGAACGCTTATGAAACTCCAAAAATGAAATCCCACTATGCTCGGAAAGAATTCGGACCATCAATTCACGACGCTGATTAGAATATGCATTGAGAATTGGCAAAAGAATATCCTGCCAATCACTCGGCAATTCCTTTTTTGCAAAAAGCCGTCGGAATGCCCCCTGAATCGCTACCGCTACTGGCAAAGAACGGTCCAAACCCATTCCATAATAGACAAACGAACCAGAACGAATAACACTGATAAGCCCCCTCGCATTCAACACCCGCAAATAAGTACTAGTAACAGAAAGCGATAAATTCGCTTCTGTTGCAAGCTCAGACACGCCCTTTTCGCCTTTTGCATTTGCAACAAGCCGCATCAAATTCAAACGAAAGGGATTTGCCAAAGCACGCGCTGTGCGCCACAATGTTGGTTTTAATTCACTTCTCATACTTTATATAATACCAAAATCACGCCTCCCTTACCACCGCATTTCTCAAAATGCGGTGGTATCTACAACATCTCAATCGCAGCGGAAACTTTTGTTACGATAAAATCTATCAACGACAAAATTCGCCATTGGAAATTTGTCGGAATCTAAAAGGTGTGATATACTACCAATCGTCATCTGGCCAGGCATAGCGTCCTTTGTCTTTCCGACAAAAGCCATGCGAGGGTAGGAAACCTTCGACGCCCTATCCGTAGCAGATGACTTTCTTCGTCTTAGGGCCATTATTACATCTAAGACTCCCATCACAACTTTGCCAATAGTGCAGCTGCACAATCCTACGATACGCTGTCCTTCGTGGAGAAGGCGAACTTGCGAATTGCGATTATCGCTTTTTTGTGTTACACTACTCACCGTCTTAGGGAATTGGCCTTGCGACTTGTCGTATTGAGTCATCAAGCCCTGAGACATTTCTTTTGTTTCGGTTACATCGCAACAAACCTGACCATTTTCATTGTTTCACATTTAATCCGAGAATACAAATACGCACCAAAAGTGCAAAGTTGGTCAGACCTACTTTGCAACTTTTGGTTCTTTCTTCGCTCCTCCGCATTTTGCGAAATCCGGCAAGCAAAGGATTACGATAATCGTTAACAAACGGGAAATTATCGGGATTTGCGCGCCCGAAAAGCCCTCAGAGATTGTGGATTAAGAAAGTTCGCAATCATACAATTACAATATCTTCTCAGCATTCGAAACAAAACTCTACCACCGCATTTCGCGAAATGCGGTGGTAGCTACAGACAGCATTTTGCCGCGTAAATAAACAGCCTTTCAATCGGTTTTAGGAATCTTTCTCTACCTCTGAAACATGATCATCATAAGCCCATTTGAATCCGCCTGCCTGTTTTCGCTCTCCTATCAAACATTTTCAAATACTCATAATTCGAGAGCTTCTAATAGCCTCAGCTAACGTAGGATACTTTGCGATCAAGCCCCCTTCCATACTATACTGGCAAATTATCCTAGAGTCTTTACGTGCCCTATTTACACGTTTGTCCCATCCCGTACCCGGTTTAAACCATGTACACTCTTCCATCCAGCCTCTTAGTCGCCCAGCTATCGCCGCGCCATTATTCCCCCGTGAAAATTCCGTAATACTCTTATATTTCTTAGCCTCTTCTATAAATTCATCATGCGTCCATGCGTGATGATGAACGACTTCAAACCATGTGTATTCATCTAGCCAATGCTTCATCAATGCGGCTTGATATGCGCTTGGTGAACCATGCTGAAAATCTCCTCTGCTCTTATATTTTTGCGCTTCACGCCTACACGCAGCCTTTCCCCATTTTTGATGCATTCCACCAACAGAGCCTATCATTTTCCCAGTCTTTGCTCGATTGAGAATTATAAACCCATCACTTTTGTGAGCAACAATTAGCGCATCCTCTTTTTCTCTTGCCTCTAATTGAGTTAAATTTTTCTCCAGTATCTCCATATCAGGAATCGGCAATCCTGTCTTCTTAGAGAAATCAAAAACTGAAGAATCGCCTTCCCGATGCCTCCTGTCTCTAACTACTGGTCGCATCGTCAATCCTATATACACATGTTTCTTATTTTCAAAACTAAACACATAACGATACACGCAATATATGCGCCCATGTTCAAGATTTATTGCGCAATTTTCAAACCAAATAAAAGTAGACAATAAATTCATATTTACTGCCGCATGATATGCGCCAGGGGCCTTGTGCATAAAATCAACTTTTCGAGTATATTTTTTAGCCTCAGCAATACACTTCTCTGGCGTCCATTTTCGCGGACCTTGATTTTTACGTCCATCAACAAACCACGTATAATCCTTCATCCACCCATGTTTTAATGCCACATTACGCGCTGATGGATTTGCACGCCGAAACTCCGTCAGCGTTTTGCATTTACGCGCAATCTCCATGCACATCTCATATGTATATCGTTTAACCATTCCCATACAATAAAAAATCTAGTAAGAATATCAATACACAATCAAGCACCTTCACGTCGAGCGAACGACAATATTCAAATGTATTTTTTAAATACTTTCTTCATTTTAAGCATAACATCTACCACCCAAGCAAATTGCTCATTCCATTGTTTTGTATTGGACAACTCAAATTTCTTTTCATAAATAATGCGACTTGCTTTACGATGCGGCAATTCCCGCCAATCGAATTTTATCCCACACTCGGACTCTATCTCCTTGAGATGATTATGAAGCGAATGAAATAGGTCTTTATCATTACCTATATAAAACTCCACCACTAAGGACTGTCTCTTATGCAACTGTAACAAAGCCAAATTACAACTTGACGATCCTATTGAAAATGTCATCCAATGATCATAAGTTGGTTTACGACGATTAAATTCTTTCGCAAATATCAAATCTTGGAACGCATAGTTTTGAAATGCAACCCAATAATCGTACCGATGCTGTTGCACAGCGCTCGTCGTGCCGCCCTTCTTAACATCTTTAGCCCAATCATTTGGGCGCTCTACAACCTCAAATTTTACTGCAGGCAACGAATTTCCTATTTTATAAAGTTTTATCTCACACAAGAAAAACGCCACGCTGTCATCTGTATGGATATTAAGCCATTCAATTGCCGATCGATGTTCTTCACGAGCATGCTTAACCACCCACACAATGATATCGGCAGATTTGCCTGAAGCATAGGTTATCAATTTGCCAAGATGATCATGATTAGTTGATTCAAGCTGATTTTCAATTATAATCCTACGCCCAGTATCAACCTCTCTAGCAAAGATATCCACACTGAAATCCCCTACCGATGACTCCGCTTCATCAATAGCAATATCGATTCCAATTGCATCAGATAAACTGCCAATATTATCTTCGTTCGCCAACCATGGAGTAAAGTCTTGCGCTTCATGTGGCCACACCTTACGTAAATCACTAATCTCCTCAAGTTTGCTTAAGTTAATCATTTCAATCTCCTTTTTCCTATAATATCACCAACACATACCCTCGCCCTTCTTCGCAATCAAGCAAATCAATTATCGACATTTTATTACCGCTCTCCGCATTAATTACACGCTATTTACGCTCCCCTAGCATATTCATAGATGTCTGCAGGAAGCGCATGTTCCATTTCAAAATCTATACCTATAGGCTTTTCACCCTCATAACTCAAAACGTTCTTTACTGGCCCTAAAAAAGTATAATAAGACGTTGCCGCCGGAATATCATACTGACCGGTAACATCAAGTTTAACTTTCTTACTATGCCGAATAAAAAGCATTTTCGTTGAAAGATTTTTCAAATACCTTTGCCCTTCTGAAGAAGAAACAGTTGTTCTGCCAGGAGTCTCCCAATGAAATATAGATGGTGACTTAGCATAATCATGGTACATAGTCGTCGGCGAAAACTCAGCTTCAGGTTTTCTAATTGTTATAAAAAATGAATCTAAATTTCGTTCAGAATTATAATCAGTCCCAGACATGATTACACCTCCGCTGCGACCAATTGCTGCTGAAATTTGCTTAGCATTATATGTACAATGCAAATCAAGAAATTTACTAGTTTCTAAAAATTGTGCTGTACGCAATGGCTTTACGCTACTTAAGCGCCAGTCCAAAAACTCTATCATATCCTTTACCATGCCTCGCTGGGCAACAAAATCATCCCAAACACTATCCGTAGTTTTTATATTTACCTTTGGATAAAATGCACTTAACAAAAAGAACTTTGACATTCTAATTTCCTGCTCTGACATCTGCTGAGTTTGTCCATTCAAAATACACATCCAACGCTGAATCATTTTACGACTATCATTTTGAGCAAGAGAATTAAATGATTCACCAAAGTCCTTTTCGAAGGATTCGTCATAAAGAGCTAAACTATTAAGTATTGATGGCTGAGACTGTTTATAAATTGGTGCGGGAGCATCAAGCGATGCGCGTTCCATCAATTCCTTTAAATTCAATTCCCTTCCAGCATTTTTTATGCACTCTACAAGATGCCGCTTTAGTGCCTGCCCACGAAGAGCCGCGGTATACTCCTTAATGTTACGGAGAACTTTTTCGCGTGTTATCTTTGTTAATGTAATAGAGCATCCTGCCGGCAGAAAAGGCATCCCCATCTCTATCTGCTTTTCAATCGGAATGTCTTTACGCGTTGACATCTGGACATAACGAGAAAATCCATTAAATTCTTTATTATGATTTCCAACAAAATCTAATACCAACAATTCACGCTTATCATACTGAATAGGTGCTATACGCAAACCACGACCCAGCTGCTGAATAAAGACCAAAGGACTTTGAGTAGGCCGCATCATAAGCACAGTATTTACACATGGAATATCAACTCCCTCGTTAAAAAGATCTGCAACAAAAACAAGATTTACCTTCGGCGGAAATTCCGTCATGTCTTTAATCACTTTTCGCCTCTCGTCTTGAGTCGATGCACCAGTCAAAACAGCAGACTTCACCCCTTTTTGATTCATAAAATCTCTGGCTCGCTCCGCATGCTTAATACCAGCACAAAATCCAATACCTCGCAGTGATTCCACTCCCTGTACATATTCAGTTAACGTTTTATATACATGTTCCAGCTGATGTCCATTTTCTGCAAGAACACTTTCAATCTCTCGCTCTGTTGCACCACCGTTTTTCCAATGAATCCCGGTAAAATCTGTATCATCATCAATACCAAAATAATTAAATGGCACAATATGTCCATTTTCAATCGCCTCAGACAATGACAATTCGTGGGTAAAATCGCCGCCAAAATCAGATCGAATATCCTTACCATCAGCTCTAAATGGAGTCGCTGTTATTCCCAATAAATCAGTTTTTTTCGAATCTATCGACGGCTTATAATAATCTAGCAATTCCTGATAGCTGTTTGCTTGAGTATGATGACACTCATCCATTACAATCATATCAAAGAAGTCTGCCGTATATTGACCATTAGCCTTGAAATGAGTTTTCCATGTTTGAGGCGTACAAAAAATCTGATTCCCATTTGATGCCGTTAATTCATCTCCATCCGAAAGAACACATCCAAAGTTATCATCTTTCAATACTGCTCTATACTTTTCTGCCGCCCCACGAAGAATATCAGTTCGATGAACAATATAAAGCATATTGGGATAACGATTATGACGGCTAATCATTTGAGCATAATCAAATGCCGCAACCATCGTCTTACCTGTTCCTGTCGCAGACACAACCAGATGTCTACTTTGCCCTTCATCACGTTCGACCATCAATGATTCTAACATTTTCGACTGATATGGATGAGGTGTTAAAATAAGAGATCTTAAAATATTATCCTCAGCGTACTTTTCTGCAGGCTGCATTTTCACGCGAGAACGCCCAAGCGCTTCGGTTATTCGAGGCAAATCTTGTTCATTGCAAAGCTCAAAACTATCGTTATTCCAACATCCCTCAAACGATTGTACTGACTGCCCAAACAAATATGGAATTTCCGATTGTGAAACCTTCACCGTCCATTCCATTCCAGATGACATCGCAGGTGCAGACAAATTGGCAGAACCTATATAAGCTGTACCAAATCCGCTTTCACGTCGAAAAATATAGGCTTTAGCATGAAGTCGTGTCTGAGAAGTATTAAAACAAACTTTAACCTGCGTATTAGGAAGCTTAAAAAGCAACTTTAATGCTTTTGCATCTGTAGCTCCCATATATGTTGTTGTTGCTATTCGTAATCTTGGCGATCCATCAGGATTAGACTTCCCGCAAAAAGCTTGTAATTGAGGGTAAAAAGCACGAACCGCTCCAAGCTTAATAAATGACACGAGCCAATCAGCTCGATTAGCAGATTCCAGCTCCAAAGCAATCTCATTACCTAATGTTGGAGTTCTTCCGTCAGGCACAATAAGAGAACATTCATTTAGTTCAGTTGTTGGTCTACGGGTACTTTTAGCATCAGATGAGATTTTGATTTCCTTCAAAACTTTATCATCCAGGGGAATAGACTCTTCTGGTAAGCCACCACGCTCAGAAAGCTCTTTTACTGCATCATGAATCCAACTAGGATTTTTTCGAGCGTCCTCATCCATTCCATCTAATTTATCAGACACAAAACGTTCAACTTCATCAGACACTACTTTCGCTACCATCCTAGAAATTGTTTCAGAATCCCCTTTCTCAAAAACTGCACGATTCGCCGCCTGTAAGTCAGATAACTTCCTTTGAACTTCTGGCGTATTCAACAAGCAATAAAGCCCAGCCTTTGAGAAATCCATATTCATACATTTATTCTCCAAAAAGTTTCCTGACTAACTCCCTGTCTGCAGGACAAAAATTTATAGATCTCATCGTCTCTGCAGTTACCCAACGAATCTGCTGATGTTCCAACGCTTGCGGCTCTGACCCATTTTTTGGATTACATTCGATCAGTGTAAGACGAATTGTCTTTTCGGGATATTCATGCACTACAGAATCGATAATCCGCTCGTTTTCAATCTCTAACGCCAACTCTTCAAGACACTCGCGCTTAAGAGCCTGTTCGGGAGTTTCGCCAGGCTCGATCTTCCCACCCATAAACTCCCATAATCCACCCTGCGACTTATGCGCCGGCCGCTGCCCAATAAGATACTTATCACCATCCTTAATAATGGCTCCAACGACCTCTATCACATTACCATAAGACATTTTCAATTATCGCAAAACTTTTTTGCTATCATAACGCATCTATAGCATCCTGAGCAGTCGCATTTCTTCGCGCATCAATTCGCTTGGCTTTTTCGGCATCCAACTCAGCCTGTTCTTTTTTGGCCCGCACATATCCCAAAGAATCAACTAGAGAAACAGAACAATTACCAAAACCACCATGAACAGAAATCCTCCTTATCCTATCTCGGTACGTCCCATCTAGTTCATATCTAAAATTAGGCTTCTTTTCCATTTCCGCGTCAAATTTCTTTTCAATTGCTTTCTTAGCCAAGATTGGCAATTCGTTAACTTCTGAGGATTTCGGCAGCGGGAATGCGTCTGGCATTTTTTTATCCTTAATCAAATAGTTGCTAGTTACAGCGCACGCCACAATCTTATAAATCAGGCGCGTTTTGGGCGTTACACACACGTAATAGACGTTATATCCGAGAAATTGTTTTTCTGGGATAAAGTATATCTTCGACTCAGAAGACAAATCAGAAGGAACATCCTCTATTTTGTCCGCGATTTTCATGCCGAAAAGTCCATCAAATTGATTGAATAACCTATTTGCTTTTAATGATATCTTGGACTGAAAAACCTGTTGACTGCTCTTGGATACCACTTGATTCTGACTTCTTCTTGTCAGTTTTGGGCTATCGATTGTATAGGAACTAGCTCTTGCATCAAGGCAGCATATCGATATAAAAGTTATTATAGTTGATAGAAAACATATTCTTATATAATCAACCTTCATTTTTATTCTAGCCTTCTTTATATTATTTTATTACTTTTGGCGCCTGTGTAAAATTTTCCAGATTTCCGTATTCGGAGCGTCAATGCGCTTTTTCTATCTCTACGCGTGCTCCAGACACGCGGCTAATGACGCGGCGTTCGCTGCATCATTTATATGTCAGTATTATAGCATTTTTGAGCCACGAAAGACGCAAAAAGTTTGGAAAGTTCGTGTTCGCGCAGTTAGGGGGCTGGAGCTAGGAGCTAGTAGCTAGTAGTTAGGGGAAGATTAAAGGTGAAGGTGAAGAGAGGAAAGTTAAGAAAGAAAAATATCCACTGTTCACCTTCACCTCTCGCCTTCACCTAAACTCCAACTAAAACCCCTCCATATCTCCGAATCTCCAAACCTCCAAGTAACGAAAGTAACTTTCTGACTAATAGAAGTTCGAGTTCGAGTTCGAGAAAGGAATTTTAAACATCCATTCTCCCACTCGGCCTCGCATTCGCTCGGCTTGGTCGCGCGACCCCTTGCGGCCCCTACGGGGCTCGGCCTTCGGCCTCGGGTAACCTGACGACTTCGTCGCAGGCACATCTTCCTATGGGTCGCGACCACCCTCAAGGTTATACCCCGAACGAAGTGAGCCGCGAAGCGGGCTCTAGCGGGTTGCGGATACCGAACTCGGAACTCGAAGCTCGAACACCTACCAAACCTTATGAATCATCACTCCTTCACAACCCACAAACCCGCCTTATCCGAACCTTCGCGGACAATAAAACCTTTCTTCTTGAGGGAGGTTAGAAGTCTCTCGGCTTGGCGCGTCGAAATCGAATATGTTTCGGCAATTCTAGCTGCGGTCAGTGTTCCATCAAGACGAAGAAGCTCAATCAAATCGCGCTCACGTGCGGAAAGTTTTACACCGACATTTACACCGACATTTACACCGACATTTTCCTTTTTGGCATCTCCCTTGATCTTTATAGTCTCAAGGATACGCTCAAGCATAAAGTCAATGAATGGTTCAGCATTCCCCATTCTTCGCCCCTGACGCCTTCTTGACGCGTTTCGTTTTACCGACCTCTTTTTCCACCTCAAGCCTCGCCTCCTCTATAGCCATACGTTCGCGGCGAAGTTCAGCTATAAGTTCTTGTTCGGTGGGAAGATGGAGTTTATACTTGGCGGCAAAAATGCGCTTATTATGCAAGGGCAATGTATAGCGGACAAGGTCTGCTCCTTTATCTGTACAAAGCACAATCCCTATCGGCGGATTGTCGCCGGGATTCATGAGTTCGCGTTCGTAATAGTTTACATACATTTGCATCTGACCTAAATCAGCATGAGTAAGCTCCTCTGCTTTAAGGTCGCATAAAACGAAGCATCGCAGAACATAATTATAGAACACTAAATCTACATGATAAGATTTGCCATCAAGCGTCAGCCGCTTCTGACGCGCTACTAACGCAAATCCTCGGCCAAGCTCCATCATAAATTTCTCAAAATGGGTAATTAGCAAATTCTCCAAATCTTTCTCTAAATACTTTTCGCTTTCATCCAACCCGAGAAATTCAAGTACCAACGGATCTCGTATCACACTCTGCGGAGTCATTTTATCAATTGGTTTAAGCGGAACAATATCAGTCTTCTTCCCGCCGCGCTTCTTCGCCCGATTCTCTAGCAATCGTTCATAGTAAAATGAATTAATCTGACGCTGAAGCTCACGTACGCTCCAAAGAGATCTTCTCGCCTCTTCAAGATAATACGCACGAGCCTCTTCATTCTCCACCGAAATCAACAACCTGTAATGACTCCAACTCAATTGTTCACACAGTGTGTGAACTTTTTGAAATGCCAAGTAGAACCTACGCATGTAAAATAAATTCACCCGAGTAAACCCAGCCCCAAGGTCACGTGTAAGTTTTACAGATAATTCGTCTATTAGATTATCGCCATACGCCGCCTTAGCTTCGCCGCCTTGTTTTTCAACAATCATTTTTCCGACCAGCCAATACGCCTTAACCATTGCAAAGTTAGCCGTCTTATGAACAAACTGACGCGCGGCTACAAAAACATCGCGCACCTGCTCATAAAAGCCGACCTCTGCATTAACTGCAACGCATTTCTTCTTACCCATCTTTTTTGTCGCCCTTTCAGCCATAATTCCAAGCACAAAACACACGTCTCTTCATTCCGTGTATTTAAGTGTATTCCGTGGTTAAAATTATTAAGCGAACCCTTCTAATACCGGGCATCGCCCTGCCATGCGGTCAACGGAGGCTCTGGAGGCCTAAATGCCACACGGCAGGGTTAGCCCAAAATTGACTTCTCAAAAATTCTCTCTACGCGTGCTCCAGACACGCGGCTAATGACGCGGCGCTCGCCGTATCATTTATATGTCGGTATTATAGCATTTTTGACCCACGAAAGACATAGAATACACAGAATTTTTCGGTACGGTAGAAATGTAAACGCCGACTTCAGGATTCGTTTCTTACGATACAACCACCTTCTATTTGAACTGTTTCCATCCTGGAAACTGTCGAATCTCTTTATTATTCACCAAAGGCGAATATAATCATTATACGCTTGCTAATTACACCCTTTTTAATCAACGAAATTTTTAGTTTTGAATTAATGCACCAATCAATGTCACGACAGGCACCTTCGGTGAAAATTCATCTGTAATAACATGATTACCAATCGCCTGCTCGCATCGGTTGAACACTTCGTCATCGAAAGTCCGATCACTATTGCATTTACTATCAGATGGTTTTAGCTTATTAAGAACAATAAGAAACTCCCAATCGGCAAGAACACGAATTGAACCAGAATGCGAAATCTCACAAGCATACGTGCGCATCCCTTTTTCATTTGTGCCGTCAGTTACTTTATCACAGACAGAATACACAAGATAGTCGCTACCTATTCCCCCCGCTACCGCTATTGCATCTCTAAAAGCAATTGCATCCGCAACGCCCATATCAAAAATACTATGTCCCGCACCTAATATCTTATTCTTGTCTTGCGGCTTTCTAGTAAACTGCATTGCCTCATATTTGCGAAGAATACCAAAACCTTTCCAATCGTCTGGTGTGTTGAATGTCAGCAAATCACCGTCCACGAACAATCTCCGCTCTTTTACAGACAGAAGGTTTTTCCAAAACGGAATGAGATCCTGCAGGTCGACTCGAGGCAGCGTCTGAGATACTTGATGATAATCAAATCGGGCCACATTGCCAAAGACCTGTTGAACCGTCTTCACAACATCTTTACCACCTATTGTTCCGGTTTTTGCATCAAACCACTTAGAAAGCGTTTCGTCATCTGCATTTCTTGGAGCATTGGCAAACAAACCTTGTATTTCCTTCTGAGACGCCATACCAAGAACAAGTTGAAACATATCTTCTTGTTGCTCCATCACAGCACCGAAAGCCAGATTGATTTTATCCAATTTATCATTCAACTTATCCCAAATCCGCGATTCGACGGTGTCTGGATTTCTAAAACTACGCACCTCCACTCGATGAGTTTGGCCATAACGATTCAAACGGCCAACGCGCTGATGTAAGCGCATGGGATTCCAGGGAAGATCAACATGGAATAGCACATGACAATTTTTCTGTAAGTCTATTCCTTCGCCTGCCGCTTCAGTTGAAACGATAAACCTAAATTTGCCTTTATTGAATTCATCCGCGGCATTAAAGCGGGAAGTGCACATATTCTTCCTACTGCCATCCGGCATTATCACACCATCAAGACACTCGTCACCATTGATGAATGTCACACAGTCTGGCCCATACTTTGCCATAAGCGCGCTCATTATTGCCGACTGCGTCGCCTTATATTCCGTAAAAAATACAATTGATTCCGATGAATAGTCGGTCTCAATCGTTGCCATTATTGTCTTAATCTTGGTTTCCTCTGTAATTCGCTCAGCCAGAGACAACAGTTCCTTGAGTGCCCCCTGCTCGTTCTCGCCGATTTGCACAAAAGAACACAACTCGAAAAGGCGTTCCTCAAGCTTGGTCTTTCTATCAAACTCAAACGCATCTTCCATCTCGGAAACTTCTTTAAGTTGCAACTCAAGTCTTGCCCGTTCGATTATAGCTTCCTCAAACCGCTGAATCCTTTTTTTCAAAGCATTAGATACGGCAGCAACAGAGCTTGACGCCAACTTTTGCATCGTAATAAGCACAAACATCACGATGCTGCCATTCTCTCGGTTCAACGATCCGGCATATGCCATCCCTCTTTCAATAAACTCAGTCAATTTGCCGTAAAACTCGTCTTCCTCCGGCGTGTAGTAATAAGTCATTGATTTCACAACGGGAACCTTAAACAACTTATTACCCATCAAATCCGTAACATTATATTTGTTATTGCGAATCATGTAGTTTTTAAGCCTGTCGAGCTGCAGCTCCATTACACCATCTGGATTAAACTCTTTCGGCGCAAGTAGTTTCATCAGACTGAGAAAACTAAAGTTTTTTCCCTTGTGAGGCGTCCCTGTAAAAAATAGCAAGTCACGGAATTTTTCCTGTTCTTCCATAGCCTCAATCAAAGCATAACCTTGAGTAGCACCAATCTTCTTTTCATTGTTAAGGTGATGCGCTTCATCAACGACCACCAAGTCCCACGGTTCCGCAGAAAAGAATCTCGCCTTTCTTCCCGGGTTATCCAGCTTGAGCGTGTCAAGCGAAGCTACAACACAATCGGAAACTTCCCAAAAGCGATTTTTAGGAGTATCGACCTCACTCGAATAGACTTGCGCTCGAATATCAAACATATCTTTCATTCGGGCCTGCCACTGTCCTACAAGGGAAGCTGGAACTAAAATCAACAGACGCCGAAGCCTATTTGCCGCAAACATCGAAGACAGAATCAACCCGGCTTCAATCGTTTTACCAAGTCCAACATCATCCGCTATCATCAAGCGACAAGGGTCTTTCATCCTCGCCTGCCGACAGACCCAAAGCTGATGTGGAAGCAGGTCAATTTTCGAGCGAGCAAACACACCCCATTGATCATTGACCGACTTGATGCACAACGCTTGCAACCGCACAATCAGTCGCTCAAGGGAATCATGCTTTCCGGACTTAACCAATTCACGTACACCGGCTACTTGTTCAAGGTCAGTTGGGAGACAACTTAGGATTTCTGTCTCAAACCGAACGAGAACAGAATCACAAAGATCAGCGAGAACCACACCAATGCCATGCTTTTTGTGTCTTACATTAGAATCCTTAGCAAACATTGATTACCTCCCCCTACTCCGAATATAAGATGTTATTGCAATATCGAATCCCAAATCAAAAGTTGCATTCTCACGACCTATCTCACGTACAACCTTTTCGAATATATTCTCGCTGTCTCTCATGCACAGCCCGAATTCCGAAACGCTTGGATAGGGCACGAAGCAGAATCTGTGCAGCAACGGGTTACGAATGGCACCTCTACGCACCATCTCACGATAGACAAAGGCCAGCCCTGTATTTTGTCCAAGAGCATATTGCAACCCCGGAGCATCGATGCCAGTTCCTCGTAATCTAGAATTCTCCTTGATCGCAGCAAGATCACATCTTTTACAATCCTCAGCATCATTCCATGTCTCAAACAACTGAACATACGTTTCAAGATGCTTTGCAAACTGGTAAATTCTCAAGAACAAATTGAACCAATGTCGATATTCGCCACTGGAGAACTCTTCTTCGTCAAGGCATTGATCAAGAGTTTCCATCCAGCGTCTTGGAGAAACCTCGTGTTCGCAATACTCATCCCACCATCCTTTTCTTTTAAGGAATCGGACAAAACCTTTGTGCTGACAAATTTTGAATCCCATTCGATGTGCCGCTCCTATCAACAAAACTTCCATCCAGGCAGACCTTGCCTCTTTGGTATTGATGTCGAAAACCAACGGCTCAACCACCGGACGACCATACGCTTCATCATTGTATTTTTTTATCCATTCTGCACTATTCTCCATCCACCAATTGTGAACATCTGAAAATGATGGTAGATCACGGATTTGCGCGGATTGCAATAGTGAATCAACGGGCTGCACAAACTCTGCCGACAAGGGAAAACAGAACTTCATCTGTTCAAGGAAATCGTCATCGTCATCCTTTTGAGACAACGCGAGCACGACTTTTGCCTTTCCCCGCTTACCCAATCCAGCTTCATCACAATAGCTCTGCCACTCGCTTAACCAACTTGAATCTGATTTGTTCCTCAAAGCCGTTAAGAACGCCTCCGTCGGTTGACCTTCAGCCAGAAACTTCAGCAATGCTATGCGCTGTTCTTTTGTCGCTGCCGTCAAAGCGAAACGAGCAAGTTCATCAGCGCTCATATAGTCTTCGCATCGAAATAGTTTCACCAACTTTCGAGCCTCGCTTCCATATTCGTGCGCTAAAACATTTGTCCCAGGCAGGAATTCGGCACGACCTTGTTCATCTTCATCATCCACTATCAGCATTTTGCTGGCTTTACACCCAGAGCCCTCCAAAGTTTCAAATTCAAACTTACGTATGACATCTCGGATATTCTGCCGTTCCATTTGCGGCTTAACCAATGCATAAAGGCGTTCGGCATTGGCATTGCACCACTCTGGAGATAAAACCACATTCTGAGAGGCGAGATCCGATAATAGCCTGACAATATCATACGAAGGAATCCCGCGTATGATTTCCGGGAAAAAGACCAGTCCGACATTCCAGAACCGTTCCTTCGCCACTACATTCCCCGGCTTGAACCTAAGCGTATCACACAAGCCGATTAAGCCACTATCCATTATGTCTTTATCAACCATCCATTCAATATCAGTCAGAACGCAAAGTTTGCGATACTCACCAGTCAATCCCGAAGGAACAGCCGCATATTTTTCAAGAAAGCGCCGATATCCGCCATTGATACCCCATAAGACATCGAGCATTGCTTTGGCTTCGGCGTGACTCGAATCCCAATTCGCACATGTTTCACCTCCGGTAAACGCAAAGAACAGCGCAGACAGAACGTCATATCTATTATCTGGTTGAATCGACTTTATCCAGTTTGAAAGCTTCACGTACAAAGCATTTGCTGCTTGAGCAAGAAGTTCTCCATTCTTAACGGATTTGGGATCAAGAAAAAGTCTGCCTGTATCAAGTTTGAGATTCGCATTAATTGCCACGCCGAGTCCTGCTTTAACCGATGTTGGACAGGTTGCCCAATATGTGACTATATCCGGACTCAGCGGTGTCGGAAGCCCATCTTTCGCAGCAGTAAGCAACGTTGCCTCTTCTGTGGCAATTTGAAAATAGTTATTATTTTCGCCACATACTCTTACATCATGTAACGCATCAGTCTCACCGCTTAAATCAATTGCCGTCACTGAATCATTCGATTCCCTAACAATAATCTTACGAATGCGTCTTGAAAAGACACCAAGGACTTCTATCTCATGTGCGAAGTGACGGACAGCCTTTGAAACATCGTCTCTAACATCTTTACGAAGCGGCAAAATGAAAACAGTTGGTTTTACGCCAGACGGAACATCCTCAAATTCGCGCGCGAACTCGCGAACCATTGAGTCCTCCTCTTCATCAAGCGGCTCAGGCAAAAGCCCGCCAACAATCTTAAATCGGAGTTTACCGCTAAGAACGCATGGAGTGTCACAAACAAGAAACACACTCTTAAACCCTAGACCATAAAGTCCCTTGGTGTGTACCCCCTCAATTTCCTTGCCAGACTGCGACAGAAGAATCATCTTCTGGAGATCTACACGATATTCATCAAATTTTGGATTGGCCTCTGGTCCTACTTTCGCCTGATTGATTGGACGCCCCCAGTGAGCAACAATCAGATTGTGCCCGTCAAACCGAACTTCAAACCGATTAGGCAGATTGATTGCAACTCCACCACACAACTGATACATTTCTTCACATGCATCGTCTGCATTCTGAAAAAGCTCAAAAAGTATTGAGTCAATGTTGTAACTATACCCGCGAACTCTATCACGGAGTGCGTCAAGGATGGAATTCTGCACCTCAATATCTTGCGTGATCATTGCCTCAAGCTGTCTATGCAGTTCCATCCGCTCCTCGCGGTATGCGGCTTCCTCTTGCCGAACACCATTGAGGCGCGCCTGTTCTTCTCCATATTGAAGTTGGCTACTTTTTTTGAACGTTTCTTTTAGTCTCTCGTTTTTGCACCGAATCTGCGGCAAATACATGTCAAGAGACTGCAAGATAACGGATTTTGTTACTCGCACATCCAACTGCTCAACATTCTTCAAAGATTCCCAATAAGCCTCAACATTAGAGCCGGTGAATCCATATACCTGAATAATCGATGAGAGCGTATTCGCAAGAAGTTCATCTAATTTCTTAGGAGAGAGCGAGGCAGATACCTTAAGATCCAGTTTACGAAGCCGCAAGATGAGCGACCGAGCCTCATCAGGCTTTGGCGGGGCCCCCATATACCACAAGGCCGTATTTTTAACCACTTCGCAAGTATTGAATTGACCACAAAACAAGTCCGACGCATTAGCAAGTGGTGTTACGGAGACAGACATAACATCGCCATTAATAGCAATGACATCTATCTGTTCATCTGGTGTCGCCAGAATATAACAATGCTGATTTGCAAGATATGTATTTAGAGCGCTTACAATACTGTTACGAGACTGCGCAATGTTTCGACTAACGAATCCGTACCTAGACTTGACAAGTTCTATCTCGTCAGGTTGATCCGTGCAACATGCGATAAAGCCGCCAATCCTATCATCAAACTCGGTGGGCCATCCAGAAAAGTACTCGCGAAGCGTTATTTGCGCCTCCCGGCCCTTTGACTTTCGACTATTTACCGTCGCCTTAATACAGTTAAGAAATTCTGCCGCACAAAGATATTTATCATGCAAAACATAAGAATCCGGAACACCCGACACCCCTACACACAAATCCGTCGGTTTTTTTAGTGATTGTTTTTTGTTGAGGAATCTTAGCCTGGGCATAATTGATGTAATGAAATCAGAGCGCCGGGCGGCTTCGTTGAGATATGAAACAAGGAAATCCCAACAGGCGTCTTTATCAACATTGCCATCAGCCACTCTGTCTGTAAGGACGGAAAGAACCGAAACCATTGTCTCTACAGGAAGTCGGTTCATCAACTTTGGCAAATATTCCTTGAATGCAACATTATTATTTCTCAAACGTCGCAACACACCCATCGCAAGAAATTTTTCATCTATACTTTCAGGGAACACTTTAAACAAGTCCTCAATCTCTATGTGAGTTCGTTCTCCTGAGCCGTCCTTAAATTCCCCCAATGCGAATCTTCCATCTGAAACGCTCACCATAGCGTCAACGAGGCGTTCTACTGAAGACTGCTGACCAAGGAATAGGCCATGTTTGTTAATGACTTTTACAGTGGTAGAATCAGCGACTTCAGCGATCGTATCGCACCCGGGAACCATACCCGACACACACGGCAACTTCAAAATTGAATCTGGCGACAAGTACCTGCCATCAGACATTCTCACCCATTCTTTGCTGCGAAGAATACGTTCTACAGAAGGATCGATATAGTCTGCCACGGTAAGAGCATCAACAACAATAGACGCAAAGTCGGTTACATCGGTTAGATATCTGTCCGCAGTCTCGATACAGGCATTGGGATTCCATTTTTTTGCCAGCCTTTGCATTCTCCTCATAAGGAGTTCATCACCTTCAATTTTAAGTATGCGTATGAATGGGCGCAATTGCGGAGCTATTGAATATTTTTTTTCATAGAATGATAATCCTGTCAATGCGGTGAAATATCCTGAATCGGTTGGATATATCGGGATACTGCGCAATGCGTTTTCAACATTTGGCTGCTCAAACGGATTCTGCACCATCATAACTAACAGACGCCAATCATCAGCGAGAAAGCCATCCTTTGTCAAATCTCCGACTTCGGCAAGAGCGCATACAAGGCCTTCGGCCGTTGAAAGCGGAAGGTTGAGCTCAGCCTGCCTCGATCGGTCTAGAATTTCCGTTATGGCTCTTGGCACCTTACATGGTGTCCCGTACTTATGGCGGGAAAGCACATCAACAATCTTCTCTGAAAATTCATGATAGTCGCCATCCACAGGCATGAAAATAGGTTCCATACGATTAAGAAGGCGCTTCTCGCCATGCACAAGATATCGACAGGCTTTTACCCATTTACCGTCACCGTGTACATGTTTTATGTGTAGCAATCGTTCAAGCAATCGTCGCCTGGAATCTACATCACAGAGTTTAGGACCATCCTGCAAAACACCAAGCACAAAGTCGTATGTAAAATCTGGAACATTCAGCCCCAAAGCCTTAACAAGCGGCTCATTTACCTGAACAAGAGAACAATCTACAGCTGATAAAAAAACCTTTCTTAAATCACCCTCGGCGTGGCAATACAACCTATGTCTTCCCAACAGTTCATGCAACTCATTGTAACTGTAGCGCCCATCGCTCGCTTTCCAAATTGGCGCATTACGCAAATCGTCGCCCAAACTTTCAAAATCAAGTTTGGCCGCGCATGTTTGCGCAAACTGTCGCAACATCTCATTATCTGACTCATTTGAGTCAAGTGCAACTATAACTTGCAACATGCGCTCACAGATTTCAGGCGAAAATTCCTGTTTTACGGTCCCTGGCTTTAACAATCTACCAGCAGAGACATCAATTACATGTGCATCATGAGGCAACGCCGTTACTATAACTTTACGAACAATTGGGCTTCTTGGTGGATCAATTGCAAATACGGCATCCATACTGCCAATCCGCGACCATTTATATCCGTCTTTTTTCAGTTCGAATGCGAGCCCTTCGGTTTGACATGCATTGGCAACCCAGCTCTTGAAAAACGGAACGTCATTGATTGCGCCCATAACCGCACTAGCGGTTTTATCATCCCATTCCTGCAGTATCGAATAAAGTTCCGGAACAATCAGCGGTAGTATGCCATCTTCATAGATCCGCCGATTCCATTCCGCACGTAACTCTGTTTCTGTTGTGGGATCATGACCAAGCGATTCGCTGATGGAAAACTCTTGTCTGCCAGCATCAACAAATAAACTTCCATGCAGATCAATTGTTACAGATTTTTCTCCACCAATCTGAAGCCTGGTGTATTTTTTCTGATTATCACGGACCTCACTTAGTGGAAGATAAACACAAGGAGAAATGGTCAAAGACGGTGACTCTGAAGCTTCAGACAAGAAGCATAATGCTACATGGGAATCCGTTTTATCAGGAAAACTCTTCAATCCTTCTCCGTGAACAAATCTGGTATTTTCAGGCCAGCACCGCAACGATTTAAGATGCGTAAAAACTCTGTCTTCTATCTTCTTCTCGATTCCAGAATACCGAAATGGCACAAGCCCTTCCCCCTCAACTTGAACATTCCCAGAAAAACGAGAAGTTCTTCCTGTCATCCGCGACGTTCCGTCAAGGATAAATTTTCGCAATGCCCCATGACGATCCACGAATGATAGATGAGTGACATTTTTCAGCAATGGAAGCATGTGTGCCGCTCGGGATGCATTTTCCAATCCAGTTAAATCATCGAGGTCGGCGTCAGTTGGATACATTTGAATAATTGGTCTAGTCTTATTCCCAATATGTAATGACTCACTTCTCAAGGGAAGCCAAACGCAGAACCAGCGATCCCAATCTGCAACAATTGCCTTTATTCGCTCACGCACAGTTTTATCCATTAATCGCTTTGTGTCATCCCACCCATCATACCAATCACCGTGGTATTCCTCTGTCCACGGGGTACAGAAATATGGAAACTCCAACTCTTTATCCAAGCCATTTCCAAACATGAAGAAAGCTTCGCAAACATGAAACACACTCTTCATGCCAAGACCGAACTTGCCAATCTTGTCTTTTTCATTCCCTTTGTCACCCGAAGCAATTGTATAAATGGAGTTAAGGTTTGAAGGTGAAACTGGACCATCATTGATGATAAACAATGCTGGCAATCTGCCTAATGGATGATCAACATTCAATCCCTCAGAAATGCCAAAATGCACACGAGTAGCTTTGGCGTCATCAGCGTTTTGCAAAAGTTCTTGAACGATACAAAAACAATCTTTATATCGATCGATGAGATTGTCTCGTAAGAGAGAAACTACGCCCTCGGCATTAACGCGCATCTGGAATTCTTTTGCCATATGATAAACTCAAATGTATTATCGTAATATTTTACTGACCACTTATAAGCATTGCCTTGCCGCTCACATCCATATTACTCGGAGCGTCAATGCGCTTTTTCTATCTCTACGCGTGCTCCAGACACGCGGCTAATGACGCGGCGCTCGCCGTATCATTTATATGTCAGTATTATAGCATTTTTGAGCCACGAAAGACGCAAAAAGTTTAGAAAGTTCGAGTTCGAGTTCGGAGTGAATGCTAATGAAGACAACCTTGGATTTTTAACCGTGTAGAACGTGCAGAAACGTGTAGATGTTTTAGCCGCAAAGGATGCCAAGTGTTGGATTTGTAGCCGTGTAGAGGGGAAGATGGGGAGAAGTTCACCGCCGTTCTACACGTCTCTACACGTTCTACACGGCTAACGATTCGCCGCAAATCTCCACTTCTACACCTCTACACGGCCAAAAACAATAACAATTCGTCGCGGCTCTGCACACATCCGCACAAACCAATTTGTGAAAATTTGTGACGATTTGTGGGCCAAACATGCGCCCTAACATCAGTCGCATTTCATTTTCTTCGCCCTGAATGCGGATGTCTTAATCTCCGTTGAAATGTTGCTTTCGCTTCTGGGAGATTGGGAGTTTTGGAGATTAGGAGTTTGAACCTTGGGATTGAACACATGCTCAATACCTTCCTTCAATGTCTGAAAGCCAAAATTCAATACTAATCCAACAGGAAGATTCATCATCCTAAGATATGTTCGACATTGCGCAGCAAAAACAGGATGCTTAACATTAACAGCTTTCAACTCAACGACAATCTTATCGTCAACCAGCAGATCAATCCGCTTAGGATGCTCATCTTCTCGACAAAACACCATTCCTTTATAGATTACAGGACAAGGAACTTGCCGTTGAACTCTTAAACCGCTTTGCTCCAATTCCCAAGCGAGCGTCGCCTCATACGCTTCTTCTTTCAACCCGCAACCAAGTTCTCTATGCACCTCGATCGCCGCACGAATTATCTTATCAGTAATATCAGAATGAATACCGTTATAACATGTTATATTCATACTCCAAACCTCCTAACCTCCAAATCTCCCAGCAACGAAAGTAAAAAACTTTGCGGACTAAGGCGTTCCGACTCTCTTCACCTAATTAATATCTACTCTACCAGATATGAAATCAATCAAATTTACGGTTTTGATTCCCGAATGATTCTCACTATAAAAATCATCAAGTGTCAAAATGATTTTAGGATAATTATCTCTAATCATTTTCAGAGAAGCAAGTTCTTGAGACAATTTTTCCTCTGAAGCAACTGTTGTCGCAACTTGAATGTATTTTATACCCCCTTGCCTATCTTGTATAACAAAATCAACCTCTTTATCTCGCACCCTTCCAGTCGCGACTCGATACCGCCTGCGTTTAAACTCCAAAAATACAATATTTTCTATCAATTGCTGAATTTCAATAGCTGGATTGTTTAAGATATAGTATTTAAAGCCAAGATCACAAAGGTAATATTTATTCGTCAACTTCAATTGCTCACCGCCGACCACATCAAATCTATCGGCACGATAAAACATGAAACTATCTGTTATCAAATCAAGATAAGATGAAATTGTGTTGGCAGAGACCTTTGAACCATTAGCGGTAAGTCTATCGGCTATTCTCTTCGCAGAAGTCAAGGACCCAATACTTCCAACCATATAACGCAGTAGATTATCAACAAGGATTCGCCCTCCATCCGTCTTGCGTTTCAACAAGTCCTTCTCCAATATCGTCCTATAAACACTCTCTATATATTCTCGTTGCTCAGAAGACCCTTGTGCATAAGCGAAAGCCTCTGGAAGCGAACCATACGTAATATAATCACGAAAGCATCGACGGTCATCCATATTATCATTTTCACTACGCGCTTTTATAGCTTCCATAAATGAAAATGGCATAACATTTATTTCAACATAACGTCCCGTTAATAATGTCGCAATTTCAGAAGAAAAAAGATTAGCTGAAGAACCTGTTATATAAATATCTACTCCTTCCTTAACATATAAGGAATCAAGGACTCGTTCAAACCCTTCAACATTTTGAATTTCATCCAAAAAGAAATAAACAGTCTGACCCTTTATCAATCTATCTTTAAGAAACGAATATAACTCTTTGGGATTAAGCAGAAACTCATTTTCCATCTCCTCAAAATTTAAAAATACAATGCATTTATCCTCTACACCCTCTGAGCGAAGAGAATCTGCAAATAGCTTAAGTATCGTCGACTTTCCTGTACGTCGCATTCCCGTAAGAACCTTAATCAGATTCTTTTCACGATGTTCTCCAAGCCACTTTAAATAGCTATCTCTTTGAATCAAATTTTTCATAGCTATATTATACCAAAATAACGAATCGAAAATTGAGAAGTTTTCAAATATTTTAAAAACCTCTCAAAAAAAATAGCCACTGACAATCATTGTAAAAATCGTGGGCTTCCCTCACCCCTTTCAATATAAAACCGCCTATCTTCGGGTGATTTCGCACGTAAAAGAATAACAAGATTGTTGATCCACGTAATTTGTCTCACTAGCGGTGAGACAAATTCATCATTCTTCTTTCATCGCATCTTCGCTGCCTTCGTAAAATTTTCCAGATTTCAGCTGTCGGAGCGTCAATGCGCTTTTTCTATCTCTACGCGTGCTCCAGACACGCGGCTAATGACGCGGCGCTCGCCGTATCATTTATATGTCAGTATTATAGCATTTTTGAGCCACGAAAGACTCGAAAATTTGTAGGGGAATGGGGAACGGGGAATGGGGGCAGGAGCTAGGAGTTAGTAGTTAGGGGAAGATTAAAGGTGAAGGTGAAGAGAGGAATTTTGCTTTCGCTTTTGTCACACCAAGGTCAGACCTATTTGTGACAGTTTGACAAATAGGAGTTCAAGTTCGAGAAAGGAATTTTAAACATCCACTCTCCCACTCCAACTCTAAACTCCAACTAAAGCCCCTCCAGATCTCTGAAACTCCAAATCTCCAAGCAACGAAAGTAACTTTCTGACTAATAGAAGTTCGAGTTCGGAGTTCGAGTTCGAGAATGGAATTTTAAACATCCACTCTCGAGCTCCAACTCACAACTCGAACTAAAAAACTTTATCCACAAATCTGCACATATCGACACAAATCAATTTGTGAAAATTTGTGACGATTTGTGGACCACGTGCGGCGGCCACGAGATGACCGCCCTACCAATTTTACCCTACCACTCCAACTCGAAACTCGAACTCCAACTCACCCCTTCACCACCTTCAACATATCGTCAAAAATGGATTTCGCTTCCTTCTTCGAGATGCGATAGAATTCGGAATCTTCAAAAATATCACCCATCTCAAGTGCGGAATCTCCACCGTGCGGATTTGGATTTACATCAAACATCGGCGAAAGCCGCCAACCCTTCGGCGTCAGAAGAAAACCATGATTGCGCAAATGATCGTCTGTATTGTGAACGATTATGGAAAACGCCATCCTTTTCCAAAGTTCCCTAAGGTCTACCGTCGGATCGGCTCCGTAGGCGGTAATGAATTCTGCGATTTCAAGATAACTGTGTCCGTCTTCACCGTCTTTCGCACCGATCATCGTCATCGCAGAGGCATAGTGAATCCGCCGCGAGCCATCGCGATCAAAACGCTTGGAGAAAAAAGTCGTTCCCTGTTTTGAGAGCTTAAGACATTTTGTCTCTGGGACATTCAACCCCACCTTCCGTGCGAGAACGCCGGTTTCATACTCTTTAAGCCCAACATCCCATTCATCCTTCGCCGAAGGGAATTTTGCAATCCATATCGAACCGTCGGGTGCCGTCACATTCGCTTTAGGGCGTGCGCCGCCAAGCGATGAACCTGGCTGAAGAAGATCATGCAACCATTGTTCCTCTTTATCGCCTTTATCGTCGGAATCAATATGTCGCGCGGCAGATTCGAGCTTCCGCAATGTCGTCCACGGAGGTGCCGCATCGGTAAGATCGGAGGAGACAAACGGCCCATCCCGGTCAAGTTTCAGGCGAAGAGCACCTTGACGAGTCAGATCAGAAACGCCTAGCATAAAGTCGCTTTCCAGAAGATCACGTTTTTCGCGCCGCCGAATCAATTTGCGCCCCCAACGATCCGGCGCAACATCCGACAAAAACCCAAAGACATCTCCATTCGCCGGGAATTGCGGACCACGCACATTGGCGATTGACGGGTCGAGCAGCGGACGCGATTTATCAAGATATTCCGGCGCAAACTGAAACATCCATTTTTCCTTCGACCGAATCGTGTCGGCGCGGGCTTCCCCAATATAGACATCATCGAGAAAGAGATAAATCGTTTTTTTCATAGTTCGGCATCCTGCAGATCGCGCCCCAAGACATCATTCGCCGCGACTGCGGCAACATCTTCCTGAAACCCAAGGCAAGCTATAACAGCCATATAGTTACACATTGAAACATGCGGAGAGCCGCGCTCAATCGACCTTAGCGTCATCAAGGACATATTCGCCCTCTCCGCCATCATCCCCGCCGTAATCTTGCGACGACGACGAGCGAGACGAAGATTTTCGCCCA
>JAEIGA010003198.1_pt1 | contig 25753 bp, 15 predicted proteins | sample 9270691 | NCBI WGS metagenome assembly JAEIGA01 (sample SAMN17057246, study PRJNA624740) | gut metagenome | biome: biome; isolation source: fecal sample | host: Bos grunniens | place: China: Xizang | collected 2019
CGGTTGATAGTCATACCCGGAACAGAGACCTTATTCAAGTCATTACCAGCCAATTTGATGAGGTGGTTGAGAGCGTCATTGTCACCGGTCATGAACTTATCATCAAGGTGAGGCATCACGAGAGTGATATCTTCTTGGTATGGCTCAAAACCAGGCCAGAAATAATTGTCAACGTAAGTCACTGTCATGTAGTTGTCTTCTGAAACGAAGTATTCCAAAAGTGGACGATAAGAATACTTTTCTGCCACGTCAGCCGACACACCGATCATCTCTACATTTACTGCGTTAGACGACTTAGCGATACCATTGACAGCTGTAATCTGGAATGTGTGAACGCCGGAACCGATACATTTTACAGGAAGCAACACCTTACCACCTTGTTGAGCAGGGATAGGCTGATCGAAGTCGATAAGTTCTGTGTGAGACTCTTCGCCCAAAGTAGTTGTCACTTCGATGTTCATGATATCGTTTGTACCGATGTTGTTGATACGTGCCATTGCAGTGTGCAATTCACCCTTTTCAACGATGCAGTCAGCGTTGCAGCTGCTGATGCTGATCAAGTTGTGGAACAAACCATCTTTGTCTTCGAGGACGAGAACGATAGGCATTGAACCCAATTCCTTAGAGTCATACCATACTTCGCCATTTGCGTTAGTTTCACCACTCCAAAGGAAGTTGCTGTTTTCCTTACCATAAGGATAGAGTTTTGGAATAGAGCAGACATCTTTGAGGAGGTCAGTGTAGAAACCGACTGCAAGTGTCTTCATATCTTCGGTCAATGTCACTTCTTCAAGAGAAACGTAGTTCCAACCGAATTGTACTTCGTCGCTGCCGGTAGTCAATGTTTCGCCATTGAACTTGTCAGCTCTTACGAAGCACTCGTAGTTAGCAGTTGAGTATTCATCGTCCCAACCTACGTACATACCTACGATAGTTGCACCGACATATTGCTTCAACATGCCTTCTGTGAGAATTGCACCGACACCTACGCGAGCATCATACGACAAAGAAAGACCGTCGTAAGGCCAGATTTGATCGTTGATCGAGCAGTGACCGATGTAGATTTCGCCTGCTGCAGCTCTTGTTGCTGCTTCTTGTGCAGGAGCCTTGTTGATTTCACCATGCGAAGTCCATGCAGACTGCGCTGAAGCGCTACCGATGATGGCAGCCGAAAGAGTTAATGCTGTAAAAATTTTCTTCATAGAAAATGTATTTATTAGTTGTTAATTATTTTTGTATCATAGTTTGTTGTGTCATTTTTCAGACACATTAGCATCACGCATAACAAAATATTCGGCAAAGTTACCGATTATTATACAATCAACAAAGAATTAAAGCCTTAAGTTTTCACAAAATCCAAGATAACCACTAATTAAGAAACTACAAAAACGATAAGTATTGAATATTTATAGCATATACAAAAAAACAATTCCCTTTTTTATGATTTACCATTATACAATTAATAAAATATCCATACTATTGTAATTTTTAGTGATTATAGCACAAATAAAAGATTTAGCATTTATTAACTAATAATTCCATTTATTGCAAGCAAAACGGCCGATTTGATGCTTCAAACCGACCGTTATATTCATCTCTTCAGGACTACTGTTTTTCGCGTTCCGAGCGATACTTTTCTCGTCGCTTAATCACAAACGACAAGACTACCAATATTACAATCTCTACAGCAATCTTGCCCCAATAGAACCAAAAATTTCCGTCGACAAGCCATTCATTACGATTCATCACAGCGATGATAACAAAATAGATGGCGATACAAATCGGTATCAATATATGTTTCGGAACCTTTCTTTTATCTTTCAACATAATCGTTAATGCTCTGGATAATTAGTAATCAGATTATCTCACCCTCGTCTTCTACGATAATGGGGCGCAGATATTCAGAGGTATTCGGATTGAAATTTCCGGCAGAGAGATAGTCGTAGATCTTTATACAAGCAAGTGCGTCCAAAGCGGCATATTGCATCTGAGCCTCCGACAACTGCTCCGCTTCCCAATTGGTCAATCGTTGTCCTTTGCTAATACGCTCACCGAACAAGATACCATAAATGCGCTGCAAACTATTGTCGGCTATACCAAACTGCTTGACATAACTCTGCAAGTCGATAAATCCTTCAGGATGCAACTCTTTGAGCTTATTGAGATTCATGAAGTCATCTTTTATCGACAACCCCACTTTGAGCAAATGCTCATCTTCCAGTAGCTCCATCACCTCCTTGCGAAGACCTAAACGATTGATACGGAAAAGATAGCAACAATCTCGGGTTGAAAGTTGAAGCAATGCGACATTATAGACCTTGCCTTTACGAAACGATGGGCGTGTCTCGGTATCGAAACCGATGATGGGCGATTTACGCAACTTTGCGACAGCAGCCTTCATCGATCGAGTCGTAGCCACTATCTTGATGTCACCGGTATATAAAGCTTGAGGAAGCTCTGCAAGCTCCTCCTTGTTGATTGTCACATTATAACCGACCACACTCATCGCCTGTCCGACTTTCTCGCTATTACATCACTTCTTTGACGTCAACGTGACCATCGATTGAATCAGGCACGATGATAAGCAACGAAGTGCTTGCTTCTGAAGCTTCTGCGTCTTCAGTATAGAACGACATCAATACTCTATCGCCACTTGCTTCATTTACTCCATTGAAAACCAATTTCTTGCCTTTAGCATCAGGCTTGATTGCGGCGATGACATACTCGCTATTGAAATCTATCTCTGTTGCATCAGCACTTGCAGACTTGAAATACTGATTGAAAGCCTTGCTTGAGCCAAACTTTGGAGTGTGCAATTCCTTAACACCCGATTTCAATTCATAGCCTTTAGCGATGCGATAAGGGATAGTATCCACCACTTCTTCAACCACTTTCACAGTGTCTTCCACTGTCTTATTTTCACTTGAACAAGCAGTCATAGCCACTGACAAGGCCACACATACTGCAGAGTATAAAACTTTTTTCATCATGTTTTTTTGCTTTATTATTAATGATAGTGGTGGGAACAAATCACAATTGACAATATCATATCGCCGCTATTCCCTACCAATTTAAGGCGCGAAATTAATCAATTTTCAGCACTTATGCAACGCTATTCTGTTAATAAGGTGTAAAAAGCCACCTTTGAGGCATTTTCTGCGGAAATTTTCAAGTCGCGAAATTATACAGGGTCGACATCGTAATGGATAGAAAGGCTACGCATACGGCGATCAGCCGACATTGCTTCATAGACCTGACGCAGCAATCCTTTGACCTTATTCATCGATGCATTAGCCTCTACCTTGAGCATTATGGTGCGTATGTAGTAGGTAGCCACACGACCCACCAATGGCTTTTCCGGCCCCAAAACTCGAGAGCCGAATATCTTACGTAACTCAAGTGTATATGCCACAGCCAAGTGATCAAGCTCGCGCTCATCTTTATGCTTGAGGCTTATCATTATGATTTTGGTAAACGGCGGATATAGATACTGCTGACGCTCGGCAATCTCCATATCGTAGTAGCTCTTGTAATCGTGAGCGCAGACATGCTTGATGATGGGGTTTTTAGCATCAGTTGTCTGGATAAACACCTCTCCTACCTCGTCTTTTCGTCCGGCTCTTCCTGCCACTTGCTCTATCATATTGAATGCTCGCTCGTTGCTTCGGAAATCTGGATAGTTGAGCATCGTGTCGGCATTAAGCACACCGACCACTCTCACCCCGGCAAAGTCGAGACCTTTCGACACCATCTGCGTTCCGACAAGAATGTCGGTCTCATGGCGCGAAAACTCCTCGATGATTTCTTCGTAAGAGTCCTTGTTACGAGTGGTATCAAGGTCCATTCTCGACACTCTATAGCCATCGAAAATCTCGTGAAGGTCGTCGGCTATGCGCTCTGTGCCGTAACCATGTATGCCGATTTTGTCAAGCCCGCAGACAGGACACAACGATGGCAATGTAATCGTGTGACCACAATAGTGACAACGCAATTCACCGATGTGGCGATGATAGACCATCGAGACATCACAGTTGACACACTTTGGCACCCATGCACATTCGCCACATTCCACCACCGGCGCGTAACCACGGCGATTCTGAAACATTATAACTTGTCGGCCATCTTGCAACGCCTGACGCGAAGCATCAAGCAACGGACGTGAATACAGACCTTTGCACTCCTTTTTCTTGCGTTGCTCACGCATATCGACCACCGACACCTTTGGCATCGCAATTCCCTCGTAGCGCTCAAGCAATTCGACCAACCCGAATCTGCCATTCTTAGCCTTGTAGTAAGTCTCTACTGATGGCGTTGCACTACCGAGCAATGTCACAGCCCCATGCATAGACGCCAAGACGATAGCGGCATCACGCGCATTGTAGCGAGGAGCAGGGTCGTATTGCTTATAGCTTGACTCATGCTCTTCGTCGACGATAACAAGTCCGAGCTTGGCAAATGGCAAAAACACCGATGAACGCACACCCAAGACTATCAATGGCTCTTGCGTGGTCAGGAGTTTCTTCCATATGTCGACACGCTCATTGTCGGAAAACTTTGAGTGATAGATGAGTAGTCGCTTGCCGAAAATGCGACGCAACCTGTTGGTAAGCTGAGTAGTAAGACTGATTTCCGGCACCAAAAACAGCACTTGCTGTCCCAACGACAAAGCGTCGTTGATAAGGTGAGAATATATCTCTGTCTTGCCGCTACCGGTCACGCCATGCAGTAGCGTGATGCGATTGTCGCGCCACGAGTCGTGCACCTTGTTGTAGGCATTCATCTGAACACTCGACAACGTAGGCAGGACCGCAGCGTCGTTGGTATCGACATAAAAACGATTGATTTCTTTCTTATAGACCTCAAGCACACCTTTGTCGACCAACGCTTTCAGCACTCCGGCAGAGCACTGGCATCGATCGATGAGATCCTTCTTTAACACCTCTTTGGGCGACGAATTGCTTTGCATCCACCCCGAGAGTTCGAGATAGGCAATAAGCATCTTCTCTTGCTGACGAGCACGACCGACGATATCAAAGAAACTATGAAGAGCATCATGATCCTCGCGTTCGCAGTTTAGGCGCACCATTGTCTCCTTACGAGCACGATACTTGTCGACAATACGTTCGTCAATCTGCAAAATGCCCATTTCAAGCATCTTATTGACCACATTGCCGACAGCTTTGATGCCACTTTGACGCTCAAGATCGATGAGTTTAAGGCGTCCTTCACGACTTAGCACCTGAATGATGGTAGCCATGCGCTCGGTCAAGCGATTTTCCTCGTCATATTCGTAGTCGGGATTGAGAAGAATATAGGTTTCACTTTCGACCTTTAATCCTGATGGCACGGCGGCTTTGTAGACCTCACCCACACTGCAGAGATAGTAGTCGGAAATCCAGTTCCAAAACTTCAGCTGCGGATGACGCACTATGGGGTTAGCATCAAGCACTGTCATTATCTCCTTCACCTCATAACCGGCAGGGCGATTACTGTGAACGAGTTCGACTACGCCTGTGTAGTAGTTTTTCTTACCAAATTGCACAAGCACACGACTGCCGACCTCTATCTGCTCCTCAATCATGTCGGGAATCAGATAGGTAAAAGAGCCAAGAATAGGCAAAGGCAATATGACGTCAGCAAACCTCGCCATAGCTCAGAGCGACATTTTTCGTGATGATTAGAATAGATAAGTTAGATTGACTCTCCAACCTTGAGAACGCGATGTGAGATCCTCAAGTTTGATGGTCTGTGTCTCATAGGTCATACCCCAATAGTAGCCTGCTGAGATCTGGAGATGCTCAAACAATTCTGCACCGACACCACATTGAAGCATCACTGAGCCACCTGTATATTTCAGCGCGTCAAGTGTGCTATGGCCGGCAATGATAGAAAACAACGGACCACCATAGACAAACGGAGCAATCTTGCGTTCAATGCCGTTAAGATTGGTGTATTTGAAACGCAAGTTGATAGGCAACTCGATAGTGTGCAAATAACTCTGCTCTATGCCATATCCATCGCTCGCCCACACTTTCTTATCTCCGAGATGGAGCTTCGAGCCATGCATATTGTAGTTTAGACCTAAATCAATACCAAAACCGATGCCGGGAAACATCAATTCGCCCATGATGCCGGCACCACCACCGACTGAATGGTCGACATTAAAGAGAGCCTGCTTATAGGTATACTTTGAAATATTGACTCCGGCTGTCGGACCCCAACGGAATTCTGCTGATGCCGACAATGCTACTACTATTGCCACAAGGGCTAACAAATATCTTTTCATATCTTACAATCTTTTTTGCGACTACAAAAGTAACTCTAATTATTCAAATATGCAACCACTCTCCCACTTTCATTCACATCAGGACCACATTAAGGGTGCTTCTATTAACTCAAAAGCTTGGAAGTCGAAACCCGACAACCAAGCCTTTTAAGTATTTCGAAAGCCTGCTTATTAGAAAAGATAAGCGGCCGAGATGGTCCAATAATTGTTGTTGGCCTTAATAGGCTCAGCATTGATGCCAAGCACTTCATACTTGTTGATTACGTTGTTGATACCGAAGCCATAGCTTGCACCCACTTGAAGGTGACTGAAGAGTTCGACACCAAGACCGACATTCCAAGCCACTTGACAAGTCTTCGCTTTGATATATTCAGAAATGTTTTTATCCAATTTGATGGCAAACGATGGACCGGTAAAGAGATAAGGCGACACAACATTGCCTACGACCGGCAACGAGAATTTATACTTCAAGTTGACAGGGATTTCGAGGTAGTTCTTACCGATGACCTCGCCATCACCTTCTACGGCATGACCATTTATATTGAGTTCAGGAGCTGAATTCATGCGAGTGTACATCAACGATGCATCTAAACCCAATCCGATAACCGGGATGGTGAATTCGGTCATGACACCGGCAGTATAACCTGTGCCATTAGAACCATCAAATGTATTAGCCACATTCTTGAAATCAATCTTATTGAGATTCAAACCTGCCTTAATACCAAAGCGAAACTGAGCATTACATGCTCCGATGCCCAATAGAGCAATCAACATTGTGAGGAAAAATTTCTTTGTCATTGTCGTTTAGATTATGTTTGTATTTTAGTTATTGACTGCAAATATACTACAAATTATCTAAATGAAAACACTCAATACGCCAATTAGTTCAGTTTTACACTAAATTAGCAATATTTTGTCACCAATCTATCCTATTTAGGATAAAAATGGCACAATACGACCACAAATACTTCGGTCATCATAAATGATTAAATGAAGACAAGCAATTACTCGGACTCTATATGGCAGGCATCGACAGAGTTTGAAAAAGAAAAAAGGGAGATAACCGTCACGGCTACTCCCAGTTTATAAGTTAACAGGTAAAAAATCTTAAGGTAAAAAGATTGTTTGTGTCACAAAGGTAGAGATTATTTTTAACCTCACCAAATATTTTATCAGCAAATACCGAAAACATGTTTTATAACATATTTTCAGGCTCGTATTTGCATAGTTTTAACTCATTTCCATCGAAAACAGCATAGCTGAACATTGATATCCACTCACCTAAAATGACGGCTTGGGCCCCTTGACTCAGTTGCTCTTTGATCAAGACATGACGATGACCAAACACATAATAGTCTATGTCCGTATGCGACTGCGCGTGAGTCTCTGCAAATTGCATCAATGGCTCTTTGTCCTTACCCAGATAAGGTGGCGTCACAATATCCTTGTGTCGACTCGACTTGCTCCACCCTAACGCAAATGGTATCGTCCAGCGAGGGTGAATTGAGGCATATAGCTGTTGGCAAAATCGATTGCGGAATACGCTGCGTATTATTCTGAACGACAATGGTCGCTCACCCACATTATCGCCATGCGACAGATAGAACGACTTGCCCATAATCTGCTTTACGAGTGAGCCATCGACTACTTTTACTCCCAACTCGCTTGGCAAATAATCAAATATCCAGATGTCATGATTGCCTATCATCCAAGTGATCGAGATACCCATATCAGACAATTCAGCAAGCTTACCGAAAAATCTCACATAGCCACGAGGGACAGCATAACGATACTCAAACCAATAGTCCAACACATCTCCCAGCAGATATATCTCAGCAGCATCTCCCTTGATAGAATCAAGGAAAGCAACGACTCGTTGCTCAGCTTGGCGCGGATTGCTAAAGTAGCTGGCACCGAGATGAAGGTCGCTGATGAAATATGCCTTGGAGCGGTTGAATGTCATGCGTAGGTAATAGTGAATCAATTAAGAGTGCGTAAAGATTTAGAGGTAACCCAACTCGAGCTTAGCCTCTTCGCTCATCATATCTTGATCCCATATAGGTTCAAAGACAAGTTGCAAGTCGACAGACTTAGGACCATCAATGCTGACGAGCTTCTGACGCACATCTTCAAAGATGAAGTCTGCAGCAGGACAATTAGGCGCTGTGAGTGTCATATCGACATGGAGCACCTCTTTCTCAACTTCGTAATCGATTTTATAGATAAGACCCAAGTCATAGATATTTACAGGTATCTCAGGGTCATACACAGTCTTGAGCATCTCAATGGCTGCTTGTGTGATTTCTTCTTCTGTCTTTTTCATAGTGCAAATTTAGCAGAAAATTCACAATCTACAATGCTAATGACTGACTAAAATTCACACAGAGTCGAAGTAAGTCGCCAAGTCAGGGATTAATTGTATTATAGCAGAATAGAAGTTGTCGATTTTAAACGCTATCAAACGACGGTCAATGACGGTCGACACCCATATATAGATTGAGAGCAGTTCTTCGCAGAACCGCTCTCAACTCTAAAACCAAAATAAGAAAAATTACTATTATTACATCACTTTATTTAATCATTACTTTCTTAGCAACTACATTGCCTTCAACGAGAGCTCTTACAACGTAGATACCTGCAGGGAGTTCTGAAGTAGAGATTGAAGAAACATTCTTCTTAGCAGCTACCTTAAGACCTGCGATTGTGTAGATTTCTACGAAGTCGCATTCGCTTGTGAAGTTCAAAGAACCGTCAACGATTGCCATCTTCAACTCTGAGTTAGACTTGAGAGCTTCGATACCTGTGCGGTCACCCTTGTAAGAGAACTTGATAACAGGGAAGAAGAATTCGTCTGTGTGCCAGTTGTCACCCATGTTGACATCATCTGTTGGATCAAATGGAGTATTCCAGTTGTATTGACCCATGTGACCCCATACGATTGGGTCGCCATCGAGGTCGTCAAAACCTGTATATTCGCTCATGTGATTTTCGTTATAGTTCATGTGCCATGTCACATACTCGAACACTTCGTCATCTTGCTTTTCAAGGTCAACGATAAGGTTCATATCCTTGTTGTATTCGAATGGAGTGTCAAACTTGATTTCCAAGATATTTGTGATAGGGTCTGTGCCTGACAAGTCGACAGTGCCATCAAATACTGTTGTGAGATCTTCCAATTGGAAACCATAACCTTCAAGTCCAGGTTCGTTAGCTACAAACCATGAGTCAAGGATACCAGGAACATCAGTGTTCTTCATGCGAACTACCAATGGAATTTCTGTCAAGATAGATGGAGACTTAGAAGCACCATAGTGGAGACGGAGACCTGTGATTGTAATGTTGTTGCCACATTGCATTTCATCTGTGTAGTAGATGATTTGTGAACGGCTGCACTTACGAGAGAGGTCGATCATACGGTTGTCATAGTATTCAGGATCGTCTTTACCGATTGTGAACCACTTGTCGCTATCAGCAGAAAGAACACTTACTGCGAGGAATTCAGGAGTTTGGTCGTCATTTGAATAGTAGTCACCATCTACAGATGCCTTACCGAAGAGACGATATTCACCTTCTTCTGCAGGAGTCCATGCGACTTCTACTTGTGCAGTTTCACCGACTGCAATGCTTTCAACTGTAGTCTCAGCAAGTTTTCTACCATCGAAGTCAACCAATTCAACCTTGACATTAGTAGCTTCGTTGATACCTTCGTTGACAACGTCAACTGTGAAAGTTGAGCTTTGACCAACGATAACTTCGTTTGCACCGTTAACTGCTGCTGCAGATACTTCAGTGTCATCCATTTCGCGAAGAACGATATTGTTGATTTCAAGGAAGCCCATGTATGGCTCAGAGATACAGTGGAGAGCGAAGTTGTAAACGCCATCTTCAGGAGCGATGTATTGAGCCTTCACAGTATACCACTTAGCACCCTTCTTACCGGCTTCGATATAGAATTCTTCAACGATAGTTGACAATTGTTCCTTAGTTGCACCTTGACCAACTACTACGTTGAGGAGTTCGTAAGTTTCTATGTAGTTAGAACCATAGTAAGCGAATTGAAGTTCGTACTTCTTACCTTCAGTCAAGTTTACAGGAGGAAGAGCGAGGAAGTCGTCTGCCTTGTGTTCGAGAGAAGTGATGTATTCCATAGCCTTGTAGCCATAGTTGTACATCCAAGTATTGCCGTCACCATTGCCATCGATGCAAGTAAGTTCAGCACCGAGTTCAGCTTCTGAGAGATCGTTTTCGTATGGGAGTTCCATTGCAGGACCGAATGCGATAGACACTTCGCTTTCAGGACCGTTACCTACAGATGTGCGAGCATACACCTTATAATGGTAGTAACCATAGCTCTTCACCTTGTCAGTGAATGATGTTTCAGAGATGCCATCAGCCACCTTGTAAGTACCACGATATACATCATAAACTACAGCGTTAGTGTCATACCAACCATGGTGGAGACCTTCAGCAGGAGCAATCCAAGAGAGAGTCACTTCATCAGCGTTAGGAGCAGCTTGGAGGTTGATGATATAACCTGGCACGTCTTCACCGATATATTCTTCGCGTTCCTTAGCAAGACCATCGCCTGCAGTGTTGTAAGCCACAAGCTTGTAGTTGTGCATACCGCTTGGTACGTTTGTATCCTTGTAAGTGTTTGAAGCACCGGTTGTAGTAGTTTCGACAGTAGTAATCAATTCGCCATCGCGATAGATCTTAACACCCTTGAGGTCTGACAAAGTTTCGCGATTGTAGTTCCATGATGGGTTTTCCCATGTGATAGTAGCTTCACCGACGCCATTCGCAGCAGGAGTAACAACGAGGTTTCTTACTTGTGCAGGAGCTTGTGCAGGAGCAGTTTGATAAGGGATAGTCAAACCGAGCATTTGAGCGTTGCGTTGGAGAACATTGAGGTGAGAAAGTTGAGCCTTCTTAGTATCAACTTCTGCCAAGATAGGCTGAGTATTCTTGTAACCCAACCACCAGAGACGGTGAGTTGTGTGGTCGAATTCCATTGTTGACAAAGCGTAGTCGAATGCACCACCTTCTGGCATGTAAGCAACTACTGAAGATTGGAACACGCCGTCAACTGTAGCTGACATATCAGCTTTCTTGAGGATAGTATTGTTGACATAACCTTCATTGTTGAAAGTCTGAACGATACCATAAACCATACCATTGTGAGCAGCCATTGTCAAGAAAGCGTCATCAAGCTGACCTACATATGTTGGTTCAAGAGTGTTAGGGTTGATTTCGTAAACATTCATACGGTCAGCAATCCAGTTACCTTCAGCATCGAATGCAAATTCCTTTGCATAGATCTTATCAGTAGTTGGGTCGTATGTCAATTCGTTGAATGTTTGGTTGTATTCCATTTGGTGGAAAGACTGAGTGTTGTACTTGAGTTCAAACTCACCAGTCTTTTCGTCCAATACAGCGAGACCGATTGGCATGTGGATTTCATTCCAACCTGAATCTTGGCTACCCCACATTGTAACAACGTAAGCGATAGTCTTATCTTTTGCGTATGTAGCAGCTACGATACCGTATTCACCTGCTTCATCGCCGAAATCTTTTACCAATTCATAGTTCCATGGCTCTTGAGCTTGAATGTTGTACCATCCGTGCAATGCACCATAAGAAGCATACACCTGAAACGCGTAGATAGAAGCATCATCGTCGTTGAGGTTAGATGCAGGAAGTTGGTTAACACTTGGGCCACCGATATTGATGCGTTGGCCGACAGGGACATAAGCTTGCTCAGGAGCAGGACCCAAATTCTGTTGGGCAAATCTTGGCAACTGAGGAGCTGCTTGCATTCCAATTGCTACGAGCATTAGGAAAGCCCAGAAAGTAAAGATTTTTTTCATGATCACTTTATTTTAGTTAATTGATTATTATTCGGTTTTTCTTTAATTTTTCATCGCAGAGCAGACAAAACTGCACACCCCACAAATTTACGAGTGCAAATATAGATAGTTTTTTCTTATTATTTTTTGACCTATGTCAAAAAGCAATTTTCTACTCTAAATTAGTTGCATTTTTGGGCGTTTTTCACACTATATAGTCTACAATTTGCGCACTACACCTATAAAAGGAGAAGGACACATCTTCACAGACATGTCCCTTCTCTCACAACATAATTCTACTATTATTTAACCAATACTTTATGAACTATATAATTTTGCGATGTCTTAGCAGCAATCAGATAAACTCCGGCACCAAGACTTGAAATATCAACTCGACTGACATCTGTCAATGATTTGACTCTGACACCTGCCATGTTATAGATGTCGACCTCATCGCATGTCGCTGAGTAAACTACGCAGTCGCCTTGCACCTTGTAGGTTAGCGTCGAGACATCGACGGATTGAACACCGAGATTGGTCACATACGAAAATTTGGTGTATGGCACATAATTCATCGATGTATGCTGAGGATCCATTTCATAGTCGTATCCATTCGACCAATAAGCTCCACGATAAGAGATGCCTGATGAATAGTCGACATACCAACCGACATTGTAGTATTGCTCTTCGAGTTTTTTATAGATATCGACCACTAAGTTTTTAGTACAATCGTATTCAAATGGTTGATCAAAGCGAATCCACATTTCATTATATTGCTCATCCTCACCATTGAGTTGCATATCAAGGTCGTACACTTCTGTCATCGTATTGATATCGATGAAACTGCCGCCGTAAGTGCTGTCGAGGATGCGAGAAGTCTTGGTGTTGGCCATATGTACGCTGACAGGCACTGCATCAAGGTAGTCGGCATCAATCGATGGTGTATAAGCAAGCATCATGCCTGTGATGTAGATATTTTCACTTTGATTCATCTCATCTGAGTAGTATAAAGTCTGCGAGCGACTTTGCTTGTGAGTGAAATCGACTATGTTTCCGACCTTATGGCCATCAGCTGCGCCAATGGTGAGAAAGCGTTCTCCATCCTTAGGATGAACGGAAATTCTTGTGTATGGAGTGCGATTGTCGTCTTCATAGTCATCACCATCGACATCAATCGCTGCATATATGCGATAGGAACCGAGTTCAGAAGGTGTCAATGAAATAGTCACTTCACGACTCTGTCCTGCATCTAATGGACGCTTGACTGTAGTCGATGCCAATTCCTCACCATTCTCACTCACCAAACGAATGACGGGTGACTCAATCGAAACAAGACCGACGTTCTTCATAGTGACCTTGACATCAGTCTCTTCTGATTGATACATATCTGCCGCCGCATTGACACTCACTGCCGCCGCTTCGACCTCGCCTACTTCTCTGACCATAAAGTTGCGAAGTCCAACCTTGCCCATACCTTGACGAGAGTAGATGTGAATAGCCAATGTGACCACATCATCTTCCTCAAAGCTGAAGTCTACTGTAGACGATCTCCACACTGCTCCATCAGCACCCGACATATTTTCATACTTCTGAAGCACTGATTTGACACCCTCTGCACTTGCCGAAGATGCGAGAACAACAGAGAAATCTTCTGTAGCGTTAGTATAATCAGAGATGATATAGTCGAATGTGTATCGATATGTCTTGCCTGCCTCTACGTTGAATGCAGGGAGGAAGAGATAGTCGTCAGCAACATTTTCGTAGTGAGATGTGTAGATGAATGCAACCTCATCGGCAGAAAAATCCCATGAATGACTGTCATTATTACCATCGACCACGGTCAACTCTTCGATGAGTTCATCATCAGAAAGGTCATTGATATATGGCAATTCATAAGCCGGACCATAAGATATAGTCAATTCCACAGACTCGCCTTCGCCATCAGTTGTCACAGGCACCACCTTATATATAAAGTGGTCGTAATAGTTGACTTTGTCTTCAAAAGATCCTGTGGTAAGGCCTGTTGCAACTTTATAAGTACCACGATAGACGTCATAACTCAATGATTGGGTATCAAACCATCCGTCATGCTTACCACTGAGTGGAGCATCCCAAGTCATGGTCAATTTATCGCCCTTAGTGACATAGTTCAGGTTCTGTACCTGACCGGGAACATCCATTCCTGCATAAGCTTCACGTTCACGCCAGAGACCATCACCTGCATTATTGTACGCAACAATGCGATAAAGATGGAGACCGGCTTCGACATTCTCATCAGTCCATGTCATTGAGTCACCGATAGACGATGTAGCGACATCTGCCACCTCAACTCCATCACGATATATCTTCACGCCAGTCAATGCAGTCAATGACTTGCAACCATAATTTTGAGTCGGATTAGTCCATTTCAACATAATGTTGCGAGTGTTCTGCTGATCGGCTTTAGCCGAGAATTCCGAAACATATGACGGAGCTTCTGTAGCGACTGTCTGGTAAGGGATGGCCATTGCCACATATTGCGATGCATCAGGAATGCGATTTTCATGACGAAGTGATCCGTCATGGATATCAATTTCGCACACATAACCACCATTGTTGGCTGTCTCCTGAGCCGACCACCACAAACGACCTGTCGCATGGTCAAACTCCATCGTTTGGTCGAATCTTATGACACGGTTTCCACCATCGATATCAGCAATGTGAGTGGTGGCAAAAATGCCATCTACGCTTTGGGTAGGATCAAATTTTATCAAACGCACCTTTTCAGGCATCGAAAGATCGTTGTCGGTATAGTCTTGAGTGATACCATAGACCACACCATCTCGTGCCGCCATGCCAAACATGTATGCATCTACTTTACCGAGGCGTTTAGGTTCGTAAGTTCCTTCAGCTGGGTCAATCACCCATAGATCCATCATGCGAGTGCCGTCAGAAGAGAGGTCAGTGACATACTGCACACCATAAACCTTATTGGTCGATGGGTCGTAGGTCATCTCGATGAAATGCTCATTATAATAATGTATCGAACTTGTCGAATACTTTATCTCATATTCGCCAGTCTCAGGATCCAACACACCGATACCGACAGGAATAGTCAGACTACCACCCCACCAAGACTGGTAGACATATACCCAATACTCTCCATTGACATAAGTTGCAGCCGAGATTGACTCGCTTGCGTCGCCGGTAGAGAATGGCTTAATATAGGTGACATTCATAGGGTCTTGTGCTTGAAACTTCATCAAGCCGTAGCCCATATCACCATAACCAAATTTTTTGAATACGTAAATTTGAGCATCGTTATCGTTCAAATCCGATGCTTTGACATGGCTGACTACAGAGCTAATGCCTTTTTCGTATTGCAACTCAGTGCGAATATCGAGAAGGTCGACATCAGCTTTGAGAGGAAGACTCATGCTTGCACCGACATATTGCGTCACAAGCAACAAGCAAAGTGTTAAAAGTATTCTCATGTTGTAGGTCATTATAATAATAGTATTAGTTAGCAAATCTGTGTGTTTAATATATCAAATCGTTAGGAAATATCTATAGGGTGATGATAATTGTATCCTATAATTCCTAAATCTGTCGCAAATTTAGAGATTAATTCGACATCTGCGTTTATAATATTTTAAATCGTCGACTTTTTTCGCAATTTTTTTGTTCTATATCAATTTTATCAACATCTACAGAAAAAACAATGGACAGATCCCGGAAGACCTGTCCACCAATATATACTTAAATTACACTATGATTACTTTTCTTCAGGAGCGACACCCCATTGTTGTTGAGCAAGGCGACGATAGTTGTTGTAACGCCACATTGCGTTGTCTTGAGCTGCCTTGAAGAGTTCTTCAGCTTCTGCAGGATATTGCTTCATCACAGATGCATAGCGCACTTCACCCTTGAGGAATGCTTGGAACTTATCCCATTGTGGCTCCTTGCTGTCGAGGATGAATGGGTTCTTACCTTCAGCTTCGAGAGCAGGGTTATAGCGCCAGAGGTGCCAGTAACCGCATTCTACTGCGAGTCTTTCTTCCTCTTGAGTCTTACCCATACCGGCCTTAAGACCATGGTTGATACATGGAGCGTAAGCGATGATGATAGATGGACCATCGTATGCTTCAGCTTCGCGGATAGCCTTGAGAGTCTGAGCGTTGTCAGCACCCATAGCTACTTGAGCAGCGTATACATAGCCGTAAGTTGTAGCGATGAGACCGAGGTCTTTCTTGCGAACACGCTTACCAGCAGCAGCAAACTTAGCGATAGCACCGATAGGAGTAGACTTAGAAGCCTGACCACCTGTGTTAGAGTATACTTCTGTGTCGAGAACCAAGATGTTGACGTTCTTACCTGAAGCAATCACGTGGTCGAGACCACCGAAACCGATATCGTAAGAAGCACCGTCACCACCGATGATCCATTGGCTACGCTTAACCAAGAAGTGGCTCATTTCGAGAACTTGGGCACATGTTGCGCAACCATTAGCAGCACAAGCTTCTACCAATGGAAGAAGTTCGTTAGCAACTTCGCGTGATTGGTCAGCATCTTCCTTAACTTCCATCCAGCGTTGAGCAGCAGCCTTCAATTCAGCTGTAGCATCAGCACAATTGATGATTTCAGTCATAAGAGCTTCGAGGCGAGCACGCATCTTTTCGTTTGCGATCACCATACCCATACCGAATTCACAGAAGTCTTCAAACAATGAGTTAGCCCATGCAGGACCTTGACCCTTTTCGTTTGTGCAGTAAGGAGTTGATGGCACAGAGCCCGAGTAGATTGAAGAGCAACCTGTAGCGTTAGCCACCATCTGACGGTCGCCATAGAGTTGAGTAATCAACTTAACGTATGGAGTTTCGCCACAACCTGAGCAAGCACCTGAGAATTCAAACATAGGAGTTGCAAACTGGCTGTTCTTAACGTTAGCCTTAACGTCTACGAGGTGTTGCTTAGAAGCTACCTTTTCAACGCAGTAGTTCCAGTTGGCATCTTCAGACAATTGAGTTTCCAATGGCTTCATCACGAGAGCCTTTTCACCCTTCTTGCCCGGACAAACGTCAACACAGTTGCTACAAGCAAGACAGTCCATAACGTCAACTTGCTGAACAAACTTCAAGCCTTCGAGACCCTTACCGATAGCAGGGAGAGCATGAGAAGCATCGAATGGAGCGTTGCTCAATTCTTCTTCATTCAAAAGGAATGGACGGATAGAAGCGTGAGGACAAACGTAAGCACACTTGTTACATTGGATACAGTTTTCTGCATTCCATTCAGGAACGAATGCAGCCACACCACGCTTTTCGTACTTAGCTGTGCCTTGTTGCCATGTACCGTCTTCGATACCTACGAATGTAGATACAGGGAGAAGGTCGCCGTCTTGAGCATTGATAGGACGCACAACGTTGTTGATGAATTCAGGATCGTTGTTTGCCACTACTTCGTCATCGCAAAGGTCAGCCCAAGCAGGGTCAACAGCGAGAGTCTTGTACTCGTCACCTCTGTCGACAGCAGCGAAGTTCTTGTTGACAACGTCTTCACCCTTCTTACCGTAAGACTTAACGATAAACTTCTTCATCTGTTCTACAGCGAGTTCTACAGGGATAACCTCTGTAATGCGGAAGAATGCAGACTGAAGGATAGTGTTTGTGCGGTTGCCAAGACCGATTTCGCGAGCGATCTTAGAAGCGTTGATATAATAGAGAGTGATATTGTTCTTAGCGAGATACTTCTTCACCTTGTTAGGAAGATTCTTAGCAAGTTCCTCACCTTCCCAGATAGTATTGAGGAGGAATGTACCGCCAGGTTGGAGACCACGCATCACGTCATACATATTAAGGTAAGCCTGAACGTGACATGCCACAAAGTTAGGCGTATTTACGAGATATGTAGAACGGATAGGTTCGTCGCCGAAACGGAGGTGTGAACATGTGAAACCACCCGACTTCTTAGAGTCGTAAGAGAAGTAAGCTTGGCAGAACTTGTCGGTGTTGTCACCGATAATCTTTACAGAGTTCTTGTTTGCACCTACTGTACCATCAGCACCGAGACCGTAGAACTTAGCAGCGAAGATGCTCTTGCCACCCATAGCGATTTCTTCGCCTGTAGGGAGAGAAGTGAATGTCACATCATCAACGATACCGATAGTGAATTGATTCTTTGGCTCAGGCAATGCAAGGTTTTCGTAAACTGCGAGGATTTGAGCAGGAGTTGTGTCCTTAGAACCCAAACCGTAGCGACCACCGACTACTACAGGAGCACCTTCTACGCCGTAGAAGCAGTCCTTAACATCAAGATACAATGGCTCGCCATTAGCACCCGGCTCTTTAGTTCTATCGAGAACAGCGATACGCTTAGCTGTCTTAGGCACAGCAGCGAGGAAGTGCTTAGCTGAGAATGGGCGATACAAGTGAACGCTCACAAGACCCACCTTCTCACCCTTAGCCATCAAGTAGTCGATTGACTCACGGATAGCTTCAGTCACTGAGCCCATAGCGATGATGACGCGTTCAGCATCTTCAGCACCATAGTAGTCAAACAAGCCATACTTGCGACCTGTGATCTTGCTGATTTCTGCCATGTATTCTTCTACAATAGCAGGCACATTATTGTAATATGTATTAGATGATTCTCTGTGTTGGAAGAAAACATCTGGGTTTTCAGCCATACCGCGAGCAACCGGATTTTCAGGATTCAAAGCGCGTTGGCGGAATTCTGCGAGAGCTTGACGGTCTACAAGTGGAGCGAGATCGTCGTTATCAAGCATTTCGATCTTCTGGATTTCGTGAGATGTGCGGAAACCGTCGAAGAAGTTAACGAATGGCACGCGGCTCTTGATTGTTGCCAAGTGAGCGACACCTGCGAGGTCCATTACTTCTTGAACAGAACCTTCAGCCAACATTGCGAAACCGGTCTGACGCACCGACATTACGTCTTGGTGGTCGCCGAAGATACACAATGCGTGAGAAGCGAGTGTACGTGCCGACACATGGAATACGCAAGGAAGGAGCTCACCTGCGATTTTGTACATATTTGGAATCATCAACAACAGACCTTGAGATGCTGTGTAAGTTGATGTCAATGCACCTGCTTGAAGCGAACCATGCACTGCACCGGCTGCACCGGCTTCACTTTGCATTTCTTGAACGAGTACAGTTTCTCCGAAGATGTTCTTTCTGCCTGCTGCTGCCCACTCATCGACATATTCTGCCATTGTAGACGATGGTGTGATAGGATAAATAGCTGCCACTTCACTAAACATGTAGCTGATGTGAGCTGCTGCCTGGTTACCATCACAGGTTAGGAACTTTTTTTCTTTACCCATAATTTTCTTTTATTATTTAAGATTTTTACGTTTTCTATTCAATATTAATCTACCCAAAATCAATTAGGCAAATATTAGGGTGCAAAATTACTAATTTTCAGCGACTTTTTCAAACATTATCGCATAAAATATGCCCACAACTATCGATTTTGTGCATTTTTTGCAATTGATTATATTTCAACAACTGCACATCGAAGATAGTTTGACCTGAAATGTTAAATCTTTCAACAAAACAAAATTTCAAAAGATGCTTGCATGTTAGGCATTAATACACTAACTTTACACAAAAAATTGACACTTCGTAGCGAGACATGAAAAAGATAGCAATCATTTTGGCCGGTGGCGAGGGCTTGAGAGCCGGTGGTGGCGAGCCGAAACAATTCCGAATGCTTTGTGACAAGCCGGCATTGTGGTGGTCGCTTAAGGCTTTCAAGGAGGAAGACCCCACGACTCAACTCATCGTTGTCGTGCACCCTAATTTCATATATGAATGGGAACAGACCATGCAAGAGATGGCTGCAGAGGAGCAATTCGAGCAGACCATCATTTGCGGCGGTCGCTCGCGTTGGCATTCTGTCAGCAACGCTTTGATGGAGGTCACTACCCGGGAAGATATGCTTATCGCTGTTCATGACGGAGCACGACCATTGATTAAGCCGGAGATGATACGTCGTGGATGGGAAGCAGCCAAGGCTCATGGCGCAGTAGTACCGGCTATCCCGTTGAGCGATTCCATTCGCCGGATGGACAATGCCACCGACAGTCATTCGGTGCCTCGCCGAGACTATGTCGCTGTGCAGACTCCACAAGTCTTCGATGCTTCTATTCTTAAAGAGGGATATGCCATGCCGGAAAGCCCCGACTTCACCGACGATGCTTCAGTGGTCGAAGCCATCGGTCGTCGCATCTTCCTATACGATGGCGACCCCGACAACATCAAGATTACATATCCGCGTGACATTGAGCATGCTGAAATCATAATGCGTTCTAAATAACGACCGACGATGCTTCGAATTGGGAATACCGACATAAAGTACCTAAAGGGTGTGGGCGATGCCAGAGCAAAACTCTTGGCTGACGAGCTCGACATACACTCTTTTCGCGACCTACTCTATTATTTCCCATTTCGTCACATCGACCGCTCACGCTTTTATGCCATAGCCGATTTCACACCCGACATGCCTAACGTGCAAATCAAAGGACGCTTTCTTCGTTTTTATAAAGAAGGAGAGGGTGCGAAGCAACGCCTCATAGCCGTTTTCACCGATGGTCGCAGCGTGATGGAAGTCGTATGGTTTAGTCGTATCAAGCAGATCGAAAACGCCTACCCTCTTAACACCGAACTCGTACTCTTCGGCAAGCCCAATTTCTTCAAAGGCTCCTACTCCATCGCTCATCCGGAGGTCGAAACCTACGACCCGTCGACACCACCCCAAGGGCTGAGAGGTGTCTACTCGCTGACCGAGAAACTACGGAAACGAGGCATCACAAGTCGCACCATCCAAAACCTTGTCGGCAACCTGTTTGATAAGGTGGCTGACATCACCGACATCATACCGCAGAGCGTTTGCCGACAATTCAGCCTCATGCCTCTTCGCGATGCACTTCGCAACATACATTTCCCCGAGTCGCTTCACGACCTGAAGAAAGCACAAGAGCGTCTGAAATTCGAAGAGTTGTTTTTCATTCAGCTCCACATTCTTCGCTTCACCAAGCGTCGCAACAGCAGCATTCGCGGGCATATATTCCCGACAATCGGCGAGCACTTCAATCGTTTCTACTCCGAGGTGCTTCCATTCCAACTCACTGATGCTCAGAAGCGCGTCATCAAAGAGATTCGCTCCGATATGCGCACCGGCCGACAGATGAATCGTCTTCTGCAAGGCGACGTCGGCAGCGGCAAGACGATGGTGGCCTTTATGACTATGCTCATAGCCGTCGACAATAAGACACAAGCCTGCCTCATGGCCCCGACAGAAATCCTCGCCCGTCAGCACTATCAGTCCATAGCACAATGGGCAGAGCCTATCGGTGTCAAAGTGCGACTTTTGACCGGTAGCACTCGCACCAAAGAACGAAAAGAGATACACGAGTCGCTCATCGACGGCTCGCTCGACATATTGATTGGCACTCATGCCGTCATCGAGGAGAATGTGCAGTTTCACAATCTTGCCATGGTCGTCATCGACGAGCAGCATCGCTTCGGTGTGCAACAACGCGCCAAGCTATGGAGCAAAAACGCACTGCCACCCCATGTGCTTGTCATGACTGCAACTCCGATTCCTCGCACTCTCGCCATGACTCTCTACGGCGACCTCGATGTCTCTGTCATCGACCAGTTGCCACCGGGCCGCAAGCCGGTGATGACTCTCCTTCGCTATGACGACAACCGACAGCAAGTGGTCAACGCAGTTAAAGACCAGCTGAGCAAAGGTCGCCAAGTCTACATCGTCTATCCCCTAATCCACGACAACGACAAGCTGTCGCTCCGAAGTCTCGAAGAGGACTATCAGAATGTCTGCGCCACATATCCGGGCTATAAAGTCTGCTACGTCCACGGACAAATGAAAGCCGACGAGAAGGACCATCAAATGCAGCTATTTGTGTCAGGAGAGGCCCACATCATGGTCGCTACGACAGTAATCGAAGTCGGTGTCAATGTGCCTAACGCCTCAGTGATGATTATCGAAAACGCAGAGCGTTTCGGACTCTCACAACTCCACCAACTTCGTGGTCGCGTCGGTCGAGGTGCCGACCAGAGCTATTGCATCTTAATGTCGAAGCGACAGATAGCTTCTGCCACACGCGAACGACTGGAGATTATGACACAGTCGACCGACGGATTCGTAATCGCCGAGGCCGACATGAAGATGCGTGGACCGGGCAACATGGAGGGCACTCAGCAGAGCGGTCTCGCATTCAATATGCGCCTCGCTTCTCTTGCCACCGACGGACAGATGATTGCCATCACACGCAATGCCGCCTCCGACTTACTCGATGCCAATCCGCAACTTTATGGTGCAACGACATCACCTGCTGAGTCAAGCGGATCATCGCTCACAACACTCTCTCCCTCAGAATGTAACATCATAAATAACGAACTAAAATTCCGCTTCAGTCAAGACACCGACTGGTCGCGAATTTCTTAATAACACCACTATGAGAGAAAAAGAATTTCTTCCCTTAGTAGCACAACGCCTTGGCATCGAAGAACTCAATCCGATGCAACGCCGCATGATGGAGACAGCCTCACAGCAAGCCGATGTCATTCTCCTATCCCCTACCGGATCGGGCAAGACACTTGCGTTTATACTCCCTATGCTCAAGCGTCTCAATCCACCGACAGGTCGCGTGCAGGCTATCGTCATTGCTCCCTCACGAGAACTTGTCATTCAGATATCCGACATCATTCGCCAAATAGCCAACAAACATAAGACCGTCGCACTCTATGGTGGTCACAAGGTGGAAGATGAGGTCAATTCACTGACCACATCTGTGCCCGACATCATCGTCTCCACTCCGGGTCGACTGCTCGACCATATCAATCGTCGCAACATCGATGTACTGCCATCTCGCATCTTGGTGCTCGACGAGTTTGACAAGTCGCTCGAATTAGGTTTTGAAGAAGAAATGACCAAGATAATGCGCCACCTCAAAAATGTCAGTCGTCGCATTCTCACCTCAGCCACCGACATCGCTGAGCTACCCGAGTTTCTGCAACTCTCTAACCCTGTCACGCTATCATTTCTTGCCGACAACGACCGTCTGCGCAGTCGCATGACCATCAACCGGGTGCACTCTGAGTCAAAAGACAAAATCGAGTCGCTATTGCGTCTTATGCTACAGATAGCCGACAATCACACCATCACTCGCACCATCGTCTTTGTCAATCATCGTGAGAGCGCGATACGCATAGCCGACTATCTGCAGTCGCACAAAGCCTCAGTCGCACTCTATCACGGAGCGCTGCAACAGATAGAGCGTGAAAAAGCCATCGCAACATTCAACAACGGCTCTACACCGATACTCATCGCTACCGACCTTGCTGCTCGTGGTCTTGACATCGAAGAAGTCAACCACATTATCCACTACCACCTGCCGACCTCACCACAAGCCTACACCCACCGCAATGGTCGCTCGGCTCGTGTCAATGCTGACGGTAATATCTATGTCATCTGTGGTCCCGGCGAGCCTATCCCCGAATACATCACATTCGACAACCAAATTTCGCTCCCATCTGAATTAGAAATAGACCATCGCTCGACAGCAGTGTTGCGCACCGACACAGCGTCCATCTACATCGCTGCCGGCAAGAAAGAGAAGATTTCCAAAGGCGATGTCGCCGGATTCCTTATCAAGACCGGAGGCCTTTCAATGGATGAAGTGGGCAAAATCAACTCCTATGACCACTACACCGTAGCAGCCATTCCAAGCCACAAAGCAAAAGCCCTGCTGCCACTTCTCAACGCAGCCAAACTCAAAGGCACTCGCCACAAAATCCACCTCATCAAGTGAGCAATTGCGAGAGGATAAATTTCCTCTCTGAGCCTCCTCGCACACTAAACCATAAACATTGAACATAAGACGAGGGCGCAACCACTCAGTCACGCCCTCTGCTTTCATGCTATATTAGTGCCTTATCTTGGTTTTGCACCATCCGTCATGCGACCATCACTTCGCCGCCTGAATGATGTTCATACCTGCACATGCTTGTGGAAAACCATCCGAAACGCCAAAACTCAAAATTTGTTCGTCTCCACTTTGATTAGGAAGAATTTCAAGTTGCAAAACTTGAGGAGAATCAAAAACTCCCACTATATAATCATTGAATGATTTATAGTAATAATCCCTTTCAGTATTTCCATGATTGTGTCTCTTATTATCACAGTCGTATCTAAGACCTAACAACTCTTTTTTGAATGGAAGTTCAGTGATATCCTTATTCAGATACATAACTTCTGATAGGCCGATGTAGCTGTCTTCTTTACCATATTTCAATCCTAATTTAGCTCCTTCTGATGGAACATACACATCGTAATAGAAACTAGTGTCATCTATGTAAATCACTACATCAAAACCTTCGAATGATGATAAATCAAATATCATTGGAGCGCCACCAAGCTTCACATCCGACAATAAAGTTGCATTGTTGATTACGGTAATATTATCATACTTTGATGCCTCCTCCAATAAAATTTTTACATTTCTCGGATATTCCGGTTCTTCGGTCTTTGTCATTCCTTCTTGTTCTGACTCCGGAGTTGTTGGCATTACCGGCATATCTTTTTCATCACTACATGATGCTACACCGAATACGAGTGCCATCATCATTAAAACTTTTACTAACTTTTTCATAATTCTAAAATTTTAATTGTTTATAAATTTGGATTTAGTGATAATTTTTTTCTGAAATTTCCCATGTATTGTAATTCCACACTAAAAACGTAATCCGTATCAGCATAGTTGTCATTTGGACCTGTTTCATTAGGATATCCACCTAAACTATTAGTCCTAGCCCAGTAGAAATAACCATTACAATTTCCACCCCAACCCCATACACAATGATACAATATATCATCCGGGACATATCCTTGACCGATAAGAGGAGATGTTACCTCATATTGTACATAGCCATCAATTACCCAAACATGACCTCCATAATTGTTGTTGCTATTGGTACCATAACCTGTAACAAGAATAGGTCCGACTTGTACATAATTTGGGTTCTGTGAATTATCAAGTATTGTGCAAATTGCCTCTTCTGAAAAAGGTGCTAATTGATTAAATCCGACATAGCCCATATTGTCAAATGTTGAAGATAATCTCCATGGATAAGATATACTTTCGTTTACACCATATATCATTTGTAGATTGTTATCATCACCTAATAAATTTAAGAATCGAGCAACACCACCATTAGCTTGACCATTATTCATTGCATCCCAATTAAACATATAGTTTCCATACATGGTAGGATGCTTGTAATATGACATAATTTGTCCCACAGCAACTGCCGCACATCCAACTTTGGCTGGTAGACCTCCATCAGTATAACAATACTGATTATATGGACTATTTTGACTCCATCGACTTACATGATAACCCAGCAATGGTTCTACTTCACGAATAACTCTTTTAAATAATATCAGAGAGTCTATCGGGAAAGAAATTGACGGACTTGAAGCTATTGCATTCTCAACATCGGCTTCTACACCACGGGCGAAGAGGGCAAGGCCTTTGTTGTAGGTAGTGTCGGAGAATGACATTGAGCCTTCGTCTGAAATTGCGTAGATAGGTCGC
>JAEIGA010003199.1_pt1 | contig 25745 bp, 21 predicted proteins | sample 9270691 | NCBI WGS metagenome assembly JAEIGA01 (sample SAMN17057246, study PRJNA624740) | gut metagenome | biome: biome; isolation source: fecal sample | host: Bos grunniens | place: China: Xizang | collected 2019
CCTATCAATGTGATAAGCGAAGCGCAGTTCTTTGAAAACGACAGCACTACCAGCGTTGCTAACAACGAATATGTGCTCCTGAGTGGCTCGGGCGTTTATATGCAGATTGTTCGCAAGGGCGGAGGTAAGCTGCTTGAAAACGATGAGTCGGCAACGGTGGTGTGTCGCTACACGGAATTTAACATCGCAGGCGACTCCATTCAGAGTAGCAACGACAACACGGCTACTACGGAGAACTATCAGCAACTGATGAACGTGTCGAAGAGTTATGGCACCATTACTGCTACGTTCGACTCCAAGGGCATGATGGGGCAACTTTATGGAACGAAGGTTCCCTCGGCATGGATTTTCCCATTGCAGTTTGTGAACCTCGGTCGCTACGATGGCAACGACATTGCATTGGTACGCATCATTGCTCCCAGCACAGAAGGGCAGGACGATGCCTACAGTAATGTCTATCCCTGCTTCTACGAAATTACCTATATGCGAGGCGACCGTTAGGACGTGGTTTCTGCGCGCAGGAATGCCGCCGCAAGGAGTGACAATGAAGCATGTTGTGTGAATGTGCGTGAAGCACGTTGAACCTTGATACAACGAAGCGCCCCCGAGAGTGGATGATGAACTCTCGGGGGCGCTTTGTGTTATGCTTGAATCGGACGGATTGGCTCGTTTGTTGGCTTTATGAACAATGTGGGCAAACTTTGTTGGAGGGACGTTTGCTTCAGTGTTCGCTTCGGCTTCTTGAGCCGTCGTCAGGTCGCAGCTTAGTACTTAATGATTTGGCCTAAGCGCAACACGGTGTTCTTCTTGATGCGGTTGAGCTTACAGAGCTGAGCCACGGACGTTCCTGTTTTGCTGGCAATGCGCGACAGGCTGTCGCCCTTGCGTACCTTGTAGTAGCGAGCTCCGCTGTTGGGGTTATTCTTGTCGCCGGCGGCGTATGCACCGGTGAAGTTCTTGCTGCTATTGGGCTTGTGGAAGGTGTAGAAGTCGCCCGTCACGTCTTGGTTTGCAAAGTCGAAGAGGAAAGCAGGGTCGATAGCTTCGCCCATAACGCGGGTTTCGAAGTGTAGGTGCGAGCCGTAAGAGCGTCCTGTGTTTCCGCCGAGTCCGATGGGCTGTCCGGCTTTTACTTCATCGTCGGTCTTGCAAAGATGCTTCGACATGTGTGCGTAGATGGTTTCCAAACCGTTTTCGTGGCGCAACACGATGTATTTTCCGTAGCCTTTACGTTCGTATTTCACAATGCGCACTTTTCCGTCGAACGCTGCGTAGATGGTGTCGCCCGTGTAAACTTTCACGTCGATGCCTTTGTGCATGCGGCGGAAGCGTGGGCGGTAGCCAAACTTGCTTGTCACCTTGCGGCTCTTGGTGGGCATGGCGAATCCGCGCAAGTCGATTACCAGGCTGTCGGGCACGTCGGCGCGCGAGTAGCAGTGGGTGTTGTTCGTGTCCCACGTCTTGTAGAACTCTTCGATGGCATCTTCTTCTTCGAGCATCATCATGATGGCAAGCGAGTCAACCTCTTTGAGTTCGCGGTCAATAGGGGCTTGCTTAGCAATCATATCTTGAGCTACAGCGCTGGTTGTTGCTGTAGCCGCAATACAAAGGCTTGCTAAGAAGCGCTTTATTAAGGATATTTTCATTGGCTTGTAATTTTTGCTTTGCAAAGTTAGCGATAAATCGCAAATCTGCCAAAAAATATGGGTCGTAATTAATAAATTAAGGCTGAAAATTAACACTTTAAAACACTTTTTTGCACTTAGTGTTGCAAAATTTCGTTCGGCGCGTGGCTATGGTTTGTCAATATCGCTGATAGTCATAAATTTCGTGCGCAGATTTTTAGCGAAGTCCGAGTTGTGGGGCGTGAGGTCCGACTTTCGGAGCGTGAAGTCCGAGTTATAGGGAGTGAGGACGGAGTTGAGGATTGTGAAGTTCGACTTGTGAAAAATGAGGTTTGGCTTGTGGGGAGTGAGGTTCGAGTTGTGGAGATGGGCTTTGTTGCTTGCCAGGCATAGTTTGTTTTGCCCCGAATGGATATTTTCTTTGAAAAATATCTGCTCAGACCAGAAAAAATCGTTAATTTTGGACGGATTATCAACGAGCGTTGTTTTTTCGCTTGGGTGCTTTCTGAAAACGGAGGGCGCAATCTTCAAACAGAATATATCAATACTTAATTTTTACGATGATGGCAGAAAATAGAAGTTTGGTCTCTATTGAGTCTTTATCACGCGAGAAAATTTTATCTTTGATTCATCGCGCAGAGGAATTTGAAAAGAATCCTAATAGTAAGATTTTGGATGGCAAGATTGTAGCCACCTTATTCTTCGAGCCCTCAACGCGTACCCGCTTGAGTTTTGAGACAGCTGCAAATCGCTTAGGTGCGAAGGTAATTGGCTTTGCCGACCCAAAAATTACGAGCGGCACTAAGGGCGAAACGCTTAAGGACACTATCATGATGGTGCAGAACTATGCCGATGTCATCGTGATGCGCCATTATTTAGAGGGAGCTGCGCTCTATGCAAGCGAGGTAGCGAACGTGCCCATCATCAATGCCGGCGATGGAGCAAATCAACATCCTACGCAGACAATGCTCGACCTTTATAGCATTTACAAAACGCAGGGTACACTCGACAACCTCAACATTTTCCTTGTAGGCGACCTGAAATACGGCCGTACGGTGCATTCGCTCATCATGGCGCTGCGCCATTTCAGCCCGACATTCCATTTTATCGCGCCCAAAGAATTGGCGATGCCCGATGAATATAAGGCTTACTGCAAGGAATTTGGTATTACATACGTCGAACACGAAGATTTCAACGAGGATATTATTGCTGAAGCCGACATCCTTTACATGACACGCGTTCAGCGCGAGCGTTTCACTGACCTTATGGAGTACGAACGCGTCAAGGACGTATATATCCTCAAGGCTTCGATGCTGAGCAAGGCGCGCGAGAATATGAAGATTCTGCATCCGCTGCCTCGCGTGAACGAAATTGCTTACGACGTTGACGACGTGAAGCATGCATACTATTTCCAGCAGGCGCAGAACGGCTTGTACGCTCGCGAAGCAATCATCTGCGACGTCTTAAATCTTTAATCTTAATCTTGAACGAACTATGAACCAAGAATTAATGGTGGCCGCAATCGAAAACGGCACAGTCATCGACCATATACCTTGCAACAAATTGTTTGAAGTGATTTCGCTCCTCGGGCTTCAGGCTATGACGTCAACAGTGATGATTGGCTACAACCTTGCCAGCGGAAAGATGGGAAGCAAGAGTTTGATAAAGATTTCAGACCGCTTCTTCTCCGACGAAGAACTCAACCGCCTCGCAGTAGTTGCGCCCAACGTGAACCTATCTATTATCCGCAATTTCGAAATTGTGGAGAAGCGACAGGTTGAAATGCCTTCGCCCATCGTAGGCGTTGTGAAGTGTGCCAATCCTAAGTGCATCACCAACAATGAGCCGATGCGTACGCGCTTTGATGTGTCGGAAAAGAAGGAAGGCGTGATTCGCTGTCATTATTGTGGACGCGAGCAGTTGGTAGATACGGTGAAGTTGGTGTAAGCGCTGACTGAAATTTGACTTACGCTGAGGACGTTGCACGGATGTTTGATGTTGTCGTGCGTAAGTCGTACAAATTTTGATTTACAGCCTATGGCAGAATTTTTAGATATTGTGTGCCGCCGCCGAAGTGTGCGCTCCTTTACCGAAGAAGCGCTCACCTCGGACGAAGTGGTGGCATTGATGACACCGGCTTTGATGGCGCCCACTTCAAAGGGGAAGCAGGCCGTTGAATTTGTGTTGGCGGACGATCGCGAAACGCTCGAACGCCTTTCTCAGGCAAAGCCCCGCTTCGGTACACTCATTGCCGGAGCAGCTTTGGCGATTGTAGTATGCGGGCGCATGGATATTTCCGATGTTTGGATTGAGGATGCTTCCGTAGCCGCCACGATGCTCTTGCTTTCGGCTGAGGAACAGGGGCTTGGCGCGTGCTGGGTGCAAATTCGCGAGCGTCTTCAGGAAGATGGGTCGCCTGCTTCGTTGGCCGTGCGCGACATCCTTCAGCTTGCGCCCGAGCAGGAACCGCTTTGCGTGATTGCCGTGGGACGTAAGGCTAAGGAAACGACGCCTCACGCCCTCGACGAACTTCGTTGGGAGCGTGTCATTGTGAAATCCTAAGCTGTAGGCGTGGCGATATGAAAGAATATTTGCAGGGGAAGATAGAGCGCGTAGTGTTGCTCGGAGCTGGTAACGTAGCCACCCATCTTGGGCGTGCGCTCCACGAAGCCGGTGTGCAGATAGTCTGTGTGTTTAGTCGGGACGTGCGCAATGCGAGCGCTTTGGCTGCAATCGTTTCAGCCCAGGCCGTCGATAGCGTGGACAACCTGCCCGATGCTGATGCCTACATCTTTGCTGTTAAGGACGATGCGCTGCCCTCGTTGGTAGCACGGGTGGCTTTGCAGCATCCGAACCGCTGCTTTATCCACACGGCTGGGAGCGTGTCGCTCGCAGTGTTTGGGGAGGAAGTACGGGATGCGGCGGTGATGTATCCGATGCAAACATTCTCGAAGCAAATAGCGGTGTCCTTCGCCGGACTGTCGATTTATATCGAGGCTACTAACGACTGCACACTCCGGAGGGTTGAGCAATTGGCGCTTTCGACGGGTGCGAAAGTCACTCCCCTCGACAGCGAGCGACGCAAGTACCTGCACCTCGCAGCGGTCTTTGCCTGCAACTTTGCTAACCACTGTTATGCGCTGGCTTCCGACGTGATGGAGCAGGCGGGCTTGCCTTTCTCCGATCTCATCCCGCTCATTGAGACTACTACACAAAAGCTACGTAGCACCTCGCCCGCTGCCGGACAGACGGGCCCCGCTGTTCGTGGCGACATGCGCGTGCAGCAGGCGCATTGCCACTTGCTTGCTGAAAATTCCTTGGCTCAAGATATTTACAAATTGCTCAGTCAGAGCATCTATCTCAAAGCAAATCCTGCGCAGAGCCAGCAGAATTGTACTGGTGCGCATCTTCTTGCTGAAAACGAGCGACTTAGTACGACCGACGTTGCTCCTCAAACAAACATACAACCATCTATGATAAACTACGACCTCACAAAAATTAAGGGCATCGCTTTCGATGTTGATGGCGTGCTCAGTTCGAACCTCGTGATGCTCGATGGCAGCGCACAGCCCGTTCGTACTGCCAACATTAAGGACGGCTACGCCATGCAACTTGCGGTGAAGAAGGGGCTAAACCTTGCTATCATTACCGGAGGCAAGAGCGAAGCGGTGCGCCAGCGCTATGTCAACTTAGGACTTCAGAACGTGTTTATCGGAGTGAGCGTCAAGATAGAAATCTTTAAGCAGTGGCTCGAAGAGAGTGGCTTGCAGGCAGACGAAGTTATCTACGTAGGCGACGATATCCCCGACTACGAAGTGATGCGCATGTGTGGCTGTCCCTGCTGTCCCTCCGATGCTGCGCCCGAAATCCGCGCTATTTCCACGTATGTCAGCGATAAGGCTGGCGGACAGGGTTGCGGTCGCGACATCATTGAACAGGTGCTCCGCGCTCAGGGACTCTGGATGTCCGATGCCGAAGCTTTTGGCTGGTAGTACGCAGGTAGGCGCTGAAACATTGTTTGCGCTGAGCACGAGGTCAGACCTTCGCGCGCGTATATATATAACTGTTCGCGCGTATATATTAATATATGAGTAGCATGTTAGAGAATCTTTCAAAATACGAAATTGTATTGGCCAGCAATTCGCCGCGACGCAGGGATTTGTTGCTGCAGTTGGGGTTGGGCTTCAAGATACGTGTCCTTGAGGACATCGACGAGTCGTGTCCGTCGGGGCTTTCGGGCGAGGAAGCCGCTAAGCACATCGCTTTGAAGAAGGCCGAAGCCTATAGAAAGCGTATGGACGACAACGACCTGCTCATCACGGCCGACACCATTGTGTGTATCGACAATACGATACTTGGCAAGCCTCGCGACGCTGCCGAAGCCAAGGCCATGTTGCGCCAACTTTCGGGTCGCACGCACCAGGTGGTGACGGGCGTTGCCATCGTTACGAAGACGCGCACGGAAAATTTTGCTGTCGTCAGCGACGTCGTTTTTGCAACGCTCGACGACGAGGTTATCGACTTCTATGTTGACAACTACAGCCCGCTCGACAAGGCTGGAGCCTACGGTATTCAGGAGTGGATAGGCCTTGTGGCTGTCGAGGAACTGCGTGGCAGTTTCTTCAACGTCATGGGACTGCCCGTTCAGCGACTTTTCAACGCGCTCAAGCAATTTTAGAATTTAAACACAAAATCTGAATCAATGAAGAAAGTCTTATTTGCCCTCTTTGCAGCAGCTGCGCTCTTCGCCAGTTGCGAGAGTCATGAGAACGAAGCCAAGTATCGCTCTCACTATCCCATTATCGAGGACATGGAATTCGAGTCGCTCGTCACGGGTACGGACCGAATTGTTGCAGGCGAGCCCTTCGTGGCACGCGTGAAGCAAGCGCAACTCGGATATTTGCTCAACGCTACAGAGTATAAGTGGAGCGACGGCCGAGCTGAGGGCACGCATAGCCCATTCCCGAAGAAGATCGTTTACGACGCTCACCCCATCAATCCTACCGACACAATCGTGCTTCCCCACTCGGGCCGACAGCAAATCAAGATGGAGGCAAGGTACAATATCTCGGGCGGATGCGATCCCTCGACCGCTAATGTTGCTGACATCCCCGACGGTAGAGTCAACTACGAAGTGCCCTCGTTTCTGTACTTCCGCGTGACGGTGACGAAGAATCTGAACGTCCTGCCAGCAGCTGAGGAGTAGGCAAGGCGCCGACGCACAAAACATTTGGCAACGTTGCCCGCATTTCAAGAAAATGTTGTAATTTTGCCCCGAATTTTAAGAAACTTATCTATAAATCAAAGGTGTACGAAGCCTGAGCGGCGAAAATAGCGCCCGCATCCGACTTCATCGCCACTATATTGAACTAAAATATTATGACAGCATTCGTATTCCCCGGACAAGGCTCGCAATTCGTAGGTATGGGCAAGGACCTCTATGAAAATAACGCCCTTGCTAAAGAACTTTTTGATAAAGCCAACGAAATCCTCGGTTTCAGCATCACGGACATCATGTTCAGCGGCACTGACGAGGAGCTCAAGCAAACTAAGGTGACACAGCCCGCAGTGTTCCTCCACAGCGTCATCTCGGCACTCTGCCTTGGCGACGACTTCAAGCCCGCCATGGTGGCTGGCCACTCGCTCGGCGAACTCTCTGCGCTTACAGCTGCAGGTTGCCTTTCGTTCGAGGACGGGCTGAAGCTCGTAGCAGCGCGCGCCGTTGCGATGCAGGCTGCTTGCGAGGCTGTGCCCGGCACGATGGCAGCCGTGATTGGCTTGCCCGACGAGCAGGTTGAGGCTATTTGCAAGGAAGTTTCTACACCCGAAGCCCTCGTTATCCCTGCCAACTACAACTGCCCCGGACAGCTCGTCATCTCGGGCGAAAAGTCGGCCATCGAAGCTGCTTGCACAAAGCTCAAGGAGGCTGGAGCAAAGCGCGCACTCGTACTCCCCGTGAGCGGTGCGTTCCACTCGCCCCTCATGCAGCCCGCTAAGGAAGAACTCGAAGCTGCCATCGAGAAAGCCACTTTCAACAAGCCCATCTGCCCCGTTTATCAGAACGTCGATGCACAGGCACACACTTGCCCCGAAGAAATCAAGGCTAACCTCATCCAGCAGCTCACAGCCAGCGTGCTCTGGACAAAGGAAGTGCAGAACATGATTGCTGCCGGCGCATCAGAGTTTGTGGAATGCGGTCCTGGCAAGGCATTGCAGGGCATGATTGCAAAGATTTCGCGCGACGTAACGGCTCGTGGACTCTAACGAATCCTACATATCCGAATAAGTGTGTGAGCACCATGCCTACTCTTCAAGGCTTGGGGCTCACACATTCGTAAGATTATCCCAACACCTATCACCAACACATACTGACATGAACATATATCAAGTATTGCCCCGACTTTATGGCAATGCCAAGGGACAAAACGTCAAGGCTGGCTCAATAGCCGAAAACGGTTGCGGCAAGATGAACGACTTTACAGCCGACGAACTCAAGCGCATCAAGGATTACGGCTTCAGCCACGTGTGGTACACCGGCCTTATCGAACATGCTACGCAGACCGACTACACTCAATACAACATCGCCCTCGACAACGCCATCGTAGTCAAGGGTAAGGCAGGCTCGCCCTACGCCATCAAGGACTACTACGACATAGACCCCGACCTCGCTGTCGATGTGCGCCAGCGCATGAAGGAGTTTGAAGCCCTCGTCGCTCGTACCCACGAGGCAGGACTCAAGATGATTATCGACTTTGTGCCCAACCACGTGGCACGCCAATATAAGTCCGACGCCAAGCCCGCACGCGTCAAGGACCTCGGCGAAACCGACGACAAAGCCAAGGCTTTCGACCCTCAAAACAACTTCTACTACATCCTTGGCGAACAGCTCCACGTAGAGTTTGCCTCTTCCGACAACCAAACCTATGAAGAACTCCCAGCACGCGCCACTGGCAACGATTGCTTCCACGCATGGCCCAACCGCAACGACTGGTACGAAACGGTGAAGCTCAACTACGGTGTGGATTACTGCGCCGGCGGCACGAAGAACTTTGCCCCCATCCCCAACACGTGGAAGAAGATGACTGCCATCCTCCTGTTCTGGGCAAAGAAGGGCGTCGATGCCTTCCGTTGCGACATGGCAGAGATGGTGCCCGTGGAGTTCTGGAAGTATGCCATCAAGGAGGTGAAGAAGAAGTTCCCCCAAGTACAGTTCATTGCCGAAGTCTATAACCCTGCCGAGTATCGCAACTACATCAAGATTGGCGGCTTCGACTATCTCTACGACAAGGTGGGCCTCTACGACACGCTGCGCGCCATCGTGTGCCACCAGCAGCCTGCGGCAGCCATCACCGGTGCATGGCAGTCGGTGGATGACATCTATAGCCACATGCTCAACTTCCTTGAAAACCACGACGAGCAGCGCATCGCTTCCGACTATTTTGCGCATACGCCCGAAAAGGCGAAACCAGCCCTTGTTGTGAGCGCCCTGATGCGCGAAACGCCCCTTATGATTTATGCCGGACAGGAAATTGGCGAACCCGGTATGGACGAAGAAGGCTTCTCGGGCAGAGACGGCCGCACCACGATTTTCGACTACTGGACGGTCGATTCGCTCAAGAAACTTACGGCAGGCGTTGATTCACTCTCCGAACGCGAGCGTGCACTCTACGACTACTATAGCCGCATCCTTCAGCTCCGCAACGATGTGCAGGCGTTCAAGGACGGACTTTTCTACGACCTCATGTACGTCAACTACGACGGCGAGCAGGGACTCAACCCCTCGCGCCACTTTGCCTTCATGCGCCGCAGCGAGCAGGAGACGGTGCTCGTGGTTGTCAACTTCGAGGAATATCCTTGCACCATTGGCGTCAAGATTCCTGAGCACGCCTTCGAGTTTCTCAGCTTGCCCGAGGGCACACAGTGTGCCACAGATTTGCTCACCGACGAAGTTCAAATTCTCGAATTGCAGCCCGATGGCTTCACGAAGGTAGCAGTTCCCAGCTGGGGAGCAGCAGTGTTGAAGTTCTAAGCGCTGAATTTCGCCCCGGTGCGTGGCGAGTGTCCGCCTTAGTTTGAATGGCTGAGATTTGCGTATTTCCATGCAAACTGAGAATTTCCGGAAATGGCTCGTGCTGCGCCAATGGTGGAGCAGTTGATGGCTACTCCTTGCGTGCTGAAATTTTGTTTGGTTGCAGCTTGAGCGCTCGTCAAAGAGTGTGCGAAACCCTCGTTTTCGGGGGTGTCAGATTGCAAAATCGGGGGTAAACCACCCATGCTCGGCAGTCCGCCGAAAGTCGAAATTTGGATTTCGGCCGAAAATATTGTATCTTTGTACTACAGAGGAGGAAGACCGCGAGGTTTTCCTCTTTTTTTGTTAAAACGTGTTAAAAACAACCTCCGATGTTGTTAAAACAAGCTTTGATGTTGTCAAAACAAGGTCCGATGTTGTTTTTCCTAAGTCCGATGTCGTGAATCTTTCCTCCGATTTCGAGCAAAAATCAACCTATTTCCTCGCTCCGACGAAAAAAATTGTAGTCGGAACAAAAAAACTTGTTTTTCGCAGAAAAAAAGTTGTGCAACCCTCCTCGTTTAGTGCAAAAATTGTTACAAACTGCGCGCGTCAGAAAAACTTCATTTCAGCCCAGCGCACGCACATTTTAGCATCAAAATCCCCGTTTCGCAGTCAAAAAATGAGGTTTTCAGCCCTTATCGCTGATTTATTTCGCATTTCCGATTTGTAACAATTTTTTACCCGAAATACACTGTTTGGCAAGCATACGGATTGGTTTTTACAAGGCTTACCTTACAGTTGAAAATAGCGCAGCTCAGGCTATCAAGTTTGATTTTGGTACGACTGCAATCGAGGGTGTTGAAAGCGCAACAGGCGTTGCAAATTCAGCAATCTACGACCTCGCAGGCCGCAAGGTTCAGAACATGACAAAGGGCCTTTATATCGTTAACGGCAAGAAGGTTATTAAGTAAAAATATTGAGTTTAAACGTCTAAAATATAGCAATTATGAAGAAAATATATGTTGCCCCTAAGGCGGAAACCGTGAAATTGGAAGCATCAAGCATGCTTGCTGCGAGTTCTATCAAAATGTACGAACAGACTGTCGAAACTTCGGAAGAAGGCGTACAACTTACTCGCAAGGAAAATGGTTATTGGAGCCATGAATGGTAATTTGATAATAAATGGTTATTTTGAATAATTAGAAAGTTGAGACCTCGGTGGGCAGAATGTGGTTCATCGAGGTTTTTTGTTTTTAGTGCGCATTCGGTGGCGAGGAGTTTTGGCGACATACATTGATAAACGATGCGCAACTTATGAACAAATGTTAAATATCAACTTTTAAACGTGGGTTTGAGCAGATTCAGTGAAAAATATTCATGATGAATCTTAAAAAAATCTGTAACTTTGCTCATATTAGTAAATACGTTTTGAACAATTTTTCAAACTTTAATATTATGAAGACTTCTACACTTATGCTCATAGCCTCGGCTTTGCCTGCCGCAGCGTTGGCTCAGGAACGCCCTAACATCATCTACATCATGTGCGACGACATGGGATATGGCGACCTCGGATGTTATGGTCAGCAACTCATCTCTACGCCCAACCTCGACCGCATGGCGCAGGAGGGAATGCGCTTTACGCAGGCCTATGCTGGCAGTCCGGTGAGTGCGCCCTCGCGTGCGAGCTTCATGACAGGACAGCACACGGGCCATGTACACGTGCGTGGCAACAGAGAATACTGGCAGAGCAGCCGACAGGAAAATATGTTTGGCAACAACCCCGATTATCGCGTTATCGGCCAGGAACCTTACCTGAACACGCACAAGATTGTGCCCGAACTCTTCAAGCAGGCGGGCTACAACACGGGTATGTTTGGCAAGTGGGCGGCAGGGTATTACAACCTCGACCATCCCAATACTTATAAGAAGGATGCTAACGGCAACACCGACACCAATGCGTGGAGCACCAGCAGTTCGTCGTCGCTCCCCAACTTGCGCGGCATCGACTGCTATTATGGCCCCATTTGTCAGTTTCAGGCGCACACGTACTACCCCAATTTCCTCAACCGCTACGACCCTGAGAAATTTGGCGACAAACATGTTGTGGTCGATACGCTGAAGCAGAACATCCAGCACCGCGACGTATCGTCGGGCCATGCCGATTACGAAAACCGTGCGCAATATACAGCCGACATGATTCACCAGTATGCGCTCGACTGGATTGGCCGACAGACGGACGATGAGCCTTTCTTCGGCATCTTCACCTATACGTTGCCCCACGCTGAATTGTGGCAGCCCAACGACAGCATTTTGCAGAAATATACGCAGGCTTTCCAGTGCGACGACAGCGGATTTGGCGGTGCATTCTCATCTTGGTACTACAAGAACACGAATCGCCACGCGCAGTTCGCAGCCATGATTACGCGCCTCGACACGCAGGTGGGCGAAATCTTTGCGAAGCTCGAAGAAATGGGCTTGGCGGACAATACGCTCGTCATCTTCACATCGGACAACGGTCCTCATGAAGAGGGCGGCGCTGATCCCGACTGGTTCAACCGCGACGGACTCCTCCGCGGCACGAAGCGCTCTACACACGAAGGAGGTATCCGCGTGCCCTTCATCGCTAAGGGTCCTGGTGTGCCTGCCGGAACAGTGAACGACCACCAGTTGGCATTCTACGACCTCATGCCTACGCTCCTCGACTATGCCGGACTCAACGGCGACGCTTATAGCCGCAAGGCGAGCACAGAGGCGCAGCGCTTCGATGGCATCTCGTTCAACCAAACGCTTCGCGGCAACGACGCGCAGCAGGAAAAGCATGAGTTCCTCTACTGGGAATTTCATGAAACCAACATGTTGGCGCTCCGCATGGGTGAATGGAAGCTCGTCGTGAAGAATGGTACGCCCAGCCTCTACGACCTCTCGGTGGATGTTCACGAGGACAACGACGTGGCGGCTAATAATCCCGACATCGTGAAGCAGATGGTAGATATCATCAATCGTGAACACACTACGAGCAACATGTTTAAGGTGACAATGCCGGGTGAGAGCACAAAGCGTTGACCTGTTTCATTTTTCTAAACGAACAATGATTATGAAAAACTTCTTAACACTGAGCCTCGGCCTGTTGGCGTTTGCGCAGGCGCAGGCTTTTGACGAAGATAAATACTATACCATCAATCGCAACGGAGAGCAGGGCAGCTACATTTGTGCTGCGGGTAGCAATATGCAGATTGCTGCGCTCAATGCTCAGGACGGGCAGTTTGTATGGAAACTTATCCCTACGGAAAACAGTGATTGCTATTACATTCAGAACGTGGCGACCGAACTCTATGTGCAGTCGTCGTCGGCTCCTGGCTTGAGCCAGTTAGTAAGTTTGGGCACGGAGCCAGTGGAGTACATGGTGAGCACAGGTGCCGGAACTACGGGCGCGGGTACAACGTACTTCCTTGCTTCGACCGACCAAGGCGGCATAAATTATAATGAGGACGCTACTTTGGGTCTGAACAAAGGTGCTAATGGAGTGGTGGCATTCTATATAAAGACGGGGCGTGGCAATTCTTATTGGAACATCAACGAGATTGCTTACTCCGCAACCGAACCAACACCGCCCGCAGAGGAAGCCGAAGACGTTTGCCCTGCCATTGCTGCCTATCGTTTGCTCTGCGGAACGTACTCTAACAAAACGCGCCTTACGCAGATTGACATTGCTGGCGAGGGTGTGTTGACAGAGTTGCACTACAAACCCACAGCGTTGACACCATACCAAATCTACACCAAGGAGCGTGCAACGCTCATGGCTGGCGGTGAAGCTAAGATTTCTGCAAAGCTCGTTGGAGCTGATGTTGAAGGATTGAGCGTGACGGTGTGGGCTGACTTCGACGCTGACGGTGTGTTCGAAACGAGTGTGCAGCCTGCTGTTGCCGAACAGTTGGAAGCAACCCTCAGTGTGCCTGCTACGGCAGCCGACTTAGGGCGCTTGCGCATCCGTGTGGATCAAAACGGTGGCGCTACTGCTAATGCCGACATTTATGGTGTGCTCTACGACCTGCCCGTCTATATTCAGGGCAAGCAGGAAGGTCGCCAACTCGTTGTGCAGCCTAACATCGAAGGCCGAGGTGTGGTGAGCATCGTTGGTCAGGAAGGTACAGATGCTACATTTGAACGCAATGCCGAGGTAACTGTGACTGCTCAGCCTACCGAGGGTTTCTACTTCAACGGATGGCGCCAGGGGCGCACCGTAGTTTCGGGCGACGCAACGCTCACTGTGAAAATGTCGGAAAACAAAACGCTCACGGCACTCTTCTCGACCACTGAGGGAAGTTTCTTTGTGGAAGAGGAAGACAACGAAACTTACACAACAAACTTTCCTAAGAGCACAGTGCCCACTCGCAGCGACCGCCAGCTCAACTCTGTTTCATTGCAGGTAGAGGGTGGCGATGTTCAGACACTCGACGTGAATGCCAGCAAGGTGTATAACAATTTGATGTCGGGCACTAAGGGCATCTTCCAGTGTGCTCCGTCGGCTACGCTCAACGTTACCTTTGGCTATCAAGGCACCTGGATGCACGGCTATTTCTATATTGACGAAAACCACGACAAGCAGTTCTCCTTCTTCGAAGGTAGTACGGATCAGAGCGGCACGGAACTCAAGACGTTCAGCTTCTATTCTGGCAACTTCAATGATGGCAGTAGCGGAGTGAACGCCGAGGGCACGCAGCTGACGGGCAATGCGCGCAACACTTTCTATTGTCCACCGTTCAAGGCTCCAGCTGAGCCGGGCGACTATAGTGTACGCTTCAAGGTGGACTGGAATAGCGTGGATGCTGGTGGTCAGATTGGTGCCGACGGTACTTGCAGTGGAGAAAACGGTATCCTGGCAAATGGAGGCTACATTGTAGATGCTACGCTCCGCGTGGTAAGTCCGACAAGCATTGAAGCTGTTGAAACAACGAGCACTGAGGCTATTTTTACAATAGATGGCCGCCGTGTGAATCCGCTCAAGCATGAGCATCTTTCAAAGGGTGTTTATATTGTGAACGGCAAGAAGGTGCTTGTGAAGTAAGGACTGCTGATTGAAACGGAATTTATAAAAAATAAGCTCACTGACGGTGTAAGCATGTGCGTGCTTGCGGCCGTCGGGTGAGTTTCGTGTTATTCGGAATTTGATTATGCAACAAGTTTGGATAAGTGCTGCGGCACTATGTGGTGCTTCGTTGATAGGGGCTGTACTCGGATTTTTTATTAAGGAGTTGCCCCATCGCTACAACGATATGGTTATCGGTTTTTGTGCGGGGGTGATGTTGGCGGCATCGGTGGTAGGATTGATCCTGCCAGCTATGGAGCTGACTACGACGCACGATGTTTGGCTCGTCGTTGTGGGCGTCATGTGTGGAGCGCTGTTCCTGAATGTGCTCGACCATATTACGCCCCACCTGCACCACGTCACAGGGCTCGACCCCGAGGAACATCGCAACAATGCTACGCTCAACCGCGTACTGCTGTTTGTGCTTGCCATCGCGCTGCATAAATTTCCCGAAGGGATGGCTGCAGGCGTGGGTTTCAACGCTGAAGATGTTAGCAATGCGTGGACAGTGACAGCAGGGTTGTCGCTACAGAACGTGCCCGAGGGGATGGTGGTGATTTCGCCCTTGTTATTGGCAGGCGTAAACCGCTGGCGCACACTGATGATTTCTGTGTTCATCGCTCTGTTTGAAGTTGTCGGTATTTGGGTGGGCTTTGCCGCTGGGGGTGTTTCTGAACAGTTGCTTCCCTTGATGCTGGCATTTGCTGGTGGAGCGATGCTTTACGTGGTGAGCGATGAGATGATTCCGGAAACGCATGCTCATGGTTATCAGAAAGCGGCTACTTATGCTTTGCTCTTAGGATTTTTGTCGCTTGTGCTGATGGAGCGCTTTTTTGAATGACGAAAACACATGAGGCGCTGACGAACAAACTGCAATGTTCGTCAGCGCCTCATTCTGTGTTGAGATTGTCCGCATTTACTTGGCGAGCAGGCTATCGATGCTTTGTACGAGCGAGCTGAACTCCTCTTCGTTGAAGAGTCGGGTGAGCTTCACGATGCGTCCGTCGCGGTCGATGAGTACGTTGCGCGTGATGCCCGACTGGCGGAGCGCATAGCTTGCGAATACGTTTGCAGCCGTGTCGAGCGCCATGGGGTAGGTGGTGCCTACTTTTTGTGTGTAGGCGTCAACAACGTCTTTGGTCTCTTCGCGGTCGATGCCGATTAAAACAAAGTCTGGGTTGCTCTTGTGGCGCTGCCAGATTTGGCTTTCAATGTGGGGCATCTCCTTTCGGCAAACGCCACACCAGCTGGCGGTGAACTGGAGCATTACGACTTTGCCGCGCTGTTCGGAGAGCGTGAAGTCTGTTCCGTCGGTTGTAGGCAAGGTGAAGTCGGGGGCAGTGTCGCCTGGTTTCACAAGGTAGTCGTGTTCGTAAACGATGGTGTCGGTTGTAGCCGTCAGCAAGGTGTCTGTAGCTTCGGGGGCAGACTCATTTGTCTTGGGGTTGCCGCATGATGCGCACCACATGGCGCAGAGCGACAGGAGGAGCGTGGGGAGCATTGTTTTCTTCATAGACTGTATAGAATTGGTATTGTTGGAATTTAAAATTTTGTGGGGATGGGTAATATGGGGTTGGGGGAATGCGTACCGACAGGGGTTATCGAATTTCCTGAATGGCACTGAGGTAGTTGCGCAAACTGCCTGTTTTGCGGATACGCTTGAGGAGTTTTTTGTCAACAAGGGCCTCGTCGGTGTAATCCCAGAAGGTTTGGAGTTTGGAGAGAAGTTGGGCTTCGCCGGGAATGATGTGGCTGAGGCTTTCGTAGTAGCCCTCGTGCAGTTGCTTGATGAGGGCTATTTGGCGGTGTGGTTCCCATTCGCTTCCTGCATGATATTCAGCAGCAAGCGAGGGGCGCGCCAATAGACCTCGGCCTATCATGATGCCTTCGAGGTTGGGGTGGAGCGCTTCGATGCGAAGGATGTCGCTTAGTGTGCGGATGTCTCCATTATATATAAGTGGGTGGTCGATGGCTTGGGCAAAGGTGCTGAAAGCGTTGAGATCTGCCGTCCCTTTGTATTGGTCCTTGCCAAGACGTGGGTGGAGCGTGATGTGGGACAAGGGGGCCGCGTTGAGAAGGGGGATGAGCTGCAAACCTTCGTTGATGTCGTCCTGCCCTAAGCGCATTTTTACGGAAAAACGGATGTCGGAGTATGTTTCCATCGCGTGCAGGATTGCCGCAACGTTGTCGGGATGTTGCAAAAGTCCGGAGCCGCGCCCATGACGTGCTTGAAGTGGGAATGGGCAGCCCATGTTGCAATCTATTTTGCGGTAGCCAAGGTTTGAAAGATAATCTACGAGTGTGCGAAATTCTGTCTCGTCCTTAGCAATGACCTGGGGGGTGAACGGAATGCCTTCGTTGAATTCGGGGCGTACGTCGCGCGCATCTTTAGAGCGGATGCCGCCGTGTTCTAATCGGACGAAGGGCGAAACGTATTCCGTTATTCCGCCAGCAAGTTTGTGGTGCAGGCGGCGATATGTGTCTTCTGTGTAGCCTTGTAAGGGGGCGAAGTAAATGTTCATAATCTAAGCGTGAGGAGCGTTGATTAATTTTCGTGGGATGTGGGAGTGAGTTCGATGCCTACGGCGATAATTCCCGGTAGGGGGCTTTGCTGCATGAGGTGGCGCACGGTGATTTGATGGCGCTGCGAGGGAGTGTAGCTGACGTCTCTGAGACGGAGGGTGTGCGTGTGCATACTGATGCCAGCGGCGCTTCCTTGTGCTCTGTCGTCGTCGAGATTGATTTGAATCGTGTCGGTTGCTATCGCGAGCGAATCGTTTTGTGTGAACTTTATTTCAGCAAAGAAATTTTTGTAGGGATAGGGCGTTGCCTTCGTTGTTCGCAGGAGCAAGGTGCATGCGTATGTTCCGACTTGCGGCAGCGTATCGACGGCGAAAATCGCATGTTCGGAGTTTTCCCAGCCTTTGTCGTCTATGGCAATAAAAAATGAGTAGGCCGCAGGGCGACTGCAGCCTATCATGATGAGGGTTATTAATAATATGAGTGTATTCTTCATTTTGTGAAGCGTACTTTGTGGCGCTGAGTTCTGATTTATTCAGTGGCGTCTTTGTTGTCGTTGCGCTTGCGACGCTGGCGATTGTTGGCATTGTGGCGCTCGGGGCGTTGAGCGCGTTCGGTATGGGGGCGCTGCTCGTTGTTGTCGCCCTGTTCGCGACGTTCGGAGCGGCGTTCTGCTCGCCTTTCACCATCACGTCGCTTGCCGCCCTTACGACCTCCGTCTTTGCGTTTGTCAAAGCGCGTGAGGCTATCCTGCTCTGCAAGGTCGGTGGAGAGAACCGGTGCGTTAGCGTCTTCGGGTTCCAATGACAATGGTTTTTCGCCCAACTTATTGAGGTGGATGATTTCAAGTGCACGTTCGGCTGTGATGGTAACGATGTTTGCAGCCATGCGTTTGTCCGTACTGTAGCTTACGAGGCCGGCAAGAATGTCGGCTTTGAAATAATAGTAGGTTGCATCAGCTGTTTCGAGCGTTATTTCACGGCTCGGAAGCTTGCGCATGGCTTCCATGTATGTATCTACTTCGTAGTTGAGACAGCATTTGAGCTTGGCGCATTGACCTGCGAGTTTCTGGGGATTAGGTGAAATATCCTGAAAGCGCGCTGCTGTCGTTGATACGCTGTTGAAGTTCTTCATCCATGTAGCGCAGCAGAGTTCTCTGCCACAAGGACCGATTCCGCCAATACGTCCTGCCTCCTGGCGCGCACCAATCTGCTTCATCTCGATACGTACGTGAAACGTGTCGGCAAGTACTTTGATGAGCTGGCGGAAATCGACGCGCTGGTCGGCGATGTAGTAGAAGATGGCTTTGTTGCAGTCGCCCTGATATTCGACGTCGCCAATTTTCATGTCGAGGTTGAGCGACTTAGCTATTTGGCGCGCTTCGATCATGGTGGGATATTCGCGGCTTTGCGCTTCCTCGTATTTTTCAAGGTCAACGGGGCGTGCCTTGCGATAGATGCGCTTGATTTCTGTGCCGGGCTTGAGGCTTGCTTTTTTCATCTGTAGCGGAACAAGTTGGCCTGTGAGGCTCACAACTCCGATGTCGTGGCCCGGCGAAGCTTCGACGGCAACCATGTCGCCTTTTTGGAGTGGCAGGTGGTTGTCGTTGCGGTAATAACCTTTGCGGGTGTGCTTAAACTGTACTTCCACTAAGTCGCAAGCGTCGTTGTTGCCAGGGATATCGGCATAGTAGTCGTAAGTGTTCAGCTGCTTGTCTTGGCGGCCGCAGCCTTTGGCGCTCAGTCCGCGTAAGCAAGGGTGTATCTGAAAATCTTTGTTCATAGAATAGGGGTGAGGATGGGGCCTTCGTTTGATGTCGTGAAGGCTATGTTATTTTTGAATGAGCAGAACTATCATCTTCAGGGCGAAATCGAAGAATACCATGCGAGCATTTACGTTTTGCGCAATATCGCGTTCGGCGAGCGATAGTTCGTTCATGATATTGATGACATTTTTTTCGTTGATGAAGGGAGAGAATCTTACGGAGAAGTCGCGCTCCTTCTTCGACATATAATTGAGTTCGGGTTGGTGGAAATTAAATATGAAGTTCTCGCGAATAAGGTGTTGGCAGTATTGCAAGAAGTCTTTCTGCTTTGTGCGCCCCCATTCGGCAACGAGTTCGGACCAACGGTGCATTTCGCGAATGTCGCGCAAGTAGCATTTGCGCATGAGCTGCACGAACATATCAAAGAACATCTCGCGCTCCTCGTTGACCTGCAGTTGACGGACGGCTTGAATGTAGCTGCCGGCACTGCTTCGAGCTATGGGAAGAGCGTCTTCCGAACTCAGACCGTGGACTTCAGTCAGAACTTGTGTGAGTTCAGCCGGAGTAAGTGCATTGAACTGTATGCGCTGTGTGCGGCTTAGAATGGTAGGTAGGATGTTGTTCGGATTGCTTGTAATGAGCAGAAAAACTGTGTGCGCAGGCGGTTCTTCAAGAATTTTCAGAAGTTTGTTGGCAGCTTGTTCCATCAAGACTTCCGCTTTCCAGATAATTACGACACGGTAACCTCCTTGTTGTGCCGCAAGGTAAAGTGCTTCGCTAATTGCATCAGCGTCGGCTACATAGATGCAAGGCTGCTGATTTTCTACTTGCATGGCTTCGTTCCAGCGCGCAGAGTCGAGGTAGGGCGAACGTGTAAGTTCTTCTCGCCATGTTGGCAGATATGACTTGCACAGTGGTGTTGCCTGCGTCTTTTTTATGGGGTAGATAAAATGGAGGTCGGGGTGTTCCCAATGGTGGAGCATTTTGCATGAGCGGCATTCTTCGCAGGCTTCTCCATTCTTCGGGTTCTGACATAGCAGTGCCTTTGCAAAGGCTAATGCCATGGGGAGTTTACCGCAACCATCGGGGCCGCAAAATAGCTGGGCATGCGGAATCAACCCCGTAACCAATTGTTGACGGAGGCGCTGCTTGATGCTCTCTTGGGCTATGATGGTGGAAAAGTTCATCGTGTGGTGAAAAATCTCTGCGGTATTTGAAAATTTAGTGGATGTAGTGTTGCTAATAGATGCGTTTCGCAATTTCAGCAATGGAATCGACAGCCGAAACTGTGTAGAAGTGGAGGCTATGACAGCCGCGCTGAATGAGTTGGCGGCACTGCTCAACCGACCATTCTATGCCGACCTGCTTGACGTCGTCGTCCGTTTTGCACTTGCGCACTTCTTCGGCAAGAGCTTCGGGGATGTCGCAATGAAATACTTTGGGCACAATCTGAAGTTGCGATAATTTTGTCAGTGGTTTGATGCCCGGAATGATAGGTACTTCGATGCCTGCGGCTTTGCAATTATCAACGAAGCGGAAGTAGGCCTGGTTGTCGTAAAATAGTTGAGTCACTCCGTATTCAGCGCCCAGTTCTACTTTGCGTTTGAACCAGCTGAGGTCGGTTTGCAGGTTGGGGGCCTCTTCGTGTTTCTCGGGATAGCATGCTACACCATAGCTGAACGGACGTCCGGGATTCTTGATGGGCGAGCCATCGATGAATTGTCCGGCGTTGAACTGGTTGATTTGTTCTTCGAGTTCGGTGGTGTGCGTGTGGCCGTTGGGCTCGGGTTTAAAGGTTGTGTCTTCTTTAGCTTTGTCGCCGCGCAAGACGAGCAGGTTCTCGATTCCCAAGAATTGGAGGTCGAGGAGCATGTATTCAATTTGCTCGCACGTATATCCGCTACACACTACATGGGGTACGACTGGGATGCCAAACTCTTGCTGGATGGCAGCTGCAACAGCTACAGTCCCAGGACGACGGCGCACGCGGTGGCGCTCCATTAGTCCGTTGCCTAAATCTGTGTAAACATACTCGGACCTATGCGTGGTAATATTAATATAGCGTGGGTCGAACTCGCGCAATTTTTCGATGGTGTGTTTCAGATTGTCGAATCCTGTGCCCTTGAGTGGGGGCAATACTTCAAACGAAAAAGCTGTCGTGCCCTTACTGATGAGTTCTGTAATTTTCATGACGTGTAAAATTGAACAGACAAAAATACACTTTTCTCGGCGATAGACAAAGCGATTTGACAGAAAAAGCGGCTGTCCTTGATGCAGGACAACCGCTTTCTTACAATTCAGTCGGGGTGACTGGAATCGAACCAGCGACCTCACGCCCCCCAGACGCGCACTCTAACCGGACTGAGCTACACCCCGAATTGCGAGTGCAAAATTAGTAGTTATATTTGTATTTGCAAAGATATGTCGGATTTTTTTCAAAAAAAACGTGAAAAAAGTTAAAATATCCTATTTTTTGCAAAGTAGAGATTGTTTTTTGACTTCGGGCGACGATTTCCTGATAAAAACAGAAGCTCCGCTAAGGACGGATGCCTTGTGCGGAGCTTCGATGTTTGTGGGATTACTTAGAAAGTTTCTTCACGCCATTCTGAATGTACACCTGTCCAGCGTTAGCTTCAGAGATGCGGCGACCGTTGAGGTCGTAGAGAGTACCATCGTTAAGTGTGCCGTTGTTTGTAGCGACGTTGTCGATGCTTGTAACTTGTGTGAAGTTGATTTCTACGACGTCGTCCTTAGCACAAGGAATTGTGGCGATGTTGTTGCTGTCAACAGTAACAGCAACTTCTGTGCCGTTAACCTTGATGCTTGCGTTGTCGATATCCATAGCGCCGCGTGTGCAACGAACTTTGAGTTCTGCACCAGCATTGCTTACGATGCGAACATTCTGACACTTGCCAGCGCTCCAGTTGAAGTCAACTGTGAAGTTACCCATTGCCTTCATGCCCTTAACTTCGCCCTGCTTGTTCCATACCTTGGGAAGCGCGGGAAGAATGTTGATGTAGCCGTGAGCACTTTGGAGCAACATTTCTGCCATACCTGAGCATACACCGAAGTTACCGTCAATCTGGAAGGGAGCGTGAGAGTCGAAGAGGTTGTAGTAGATACCTCCCTGACCTTGGTCTGTTCCGTAAGTTGTAGAGTGCTTGAGCGCATTCTTGATGATGATGTGAGCGTGGTCGCCATCCTGAGCGCGTGCCCAGAGGTTCACCTTCCAACCCATTGACCAGCCTGTAGCAGCATCGCCACGGTGCTTAAGCGCGTTAACTGCGGGAGTAAAGTATTTGCTTTCGGGAGAAATCTGGTCCATTGGGAAGAGCGCCATCAAGTGAGAGATGTGGCGGTGACCACGTTCGCCTACGCTGTAGGGAGAATACTTCCATTCGCGGAGGAGGAGGTCGCCTGTCTTAACACCATTGAAGGGATTGCCCCATCCACCATCGTAAACTTCAGTGTGAAGACCCTTGTCGGTCTTTTCAAGGTAGAGGTTGAGCTTTGCAACGTCTTCGGCAGAGAGTCCTGTGTTTTCGAGGCCGAGGATTTCGATGGCTTCAGCGAGATTTTCGAAGAGGTAAGAAATCATCTGCTGTGCGTGAGCCGTACCGTCTTCTTTTTCGTTGCCGTGCTGTTCGGCACTAAATTCATCGGGAGCAACATATGTGCCATCCTTAACTACGCGGTCCTGAATCAAGCGGTGGAACCAGAATTCAGCGCAGTCCCACATTACGGGGAATGCCTTCTTCAAGAAATCCTTGTCCTGAGTGTAGCGCCAGTGTGTCCAGAGGTGGCTTGTGTACCATACGTTAGCAACGAGGTAGTTGTCGCCCCAAGTACTCATACTGTTGTAGAGTGAAGATTCTGTGAGCACGCTCCAGCCATGTCCTTGGTTGTAGCGCTGACCTACAGCCTTCCAACCTTCGCTCTGTGCGCCACGGATGATAAAGTTGACGAATGGCTTGTGGAGGTCAGAGAGGTTTGTAATTTCTGTGGGCCAGTAGTTCATCTGGATGTTGATGTTCGTGTGAATATCTGAGTTCCAGGGAGAATCTGTGCCGCGGTCGTTCCAAATACCCTGCAAGTTGTTGGGAGCTGCGATGGGCTGACGGTTAGAGCTGATAGCGAGGTAGCGACCGAAGTGGAAGTAGAGCTGTTCGAGGAACAAGTGGTCGTTAGCTGTGCTGCTTGCATCGCCGTTATTGGGGAAGTAGTTATCGATCAAAGTCTTAGTGTCAACTGTAGGAGTTGTAAGGCCGAGGTCGAACGTCATACGCTTAGTGATAGCGTTGAAGTCTGCGATGTGGTCTGTTTCAACAGCTGCATAACCCTTTTCGATAGCAGCTTCGATAGCAGTCTTTGCCTTGGCATTGACGTCAGCTGCTGTTTCTGTTGTGAAGTAATTGTTCAAAACCTCCATGTCGCCATTGAAGTTTGTTGCACCCTTCAGGTAGAAAGTGATTTCTGTAGCGTTGCTTACAACGATGCTCTTGTCTGTTGTAGTTACAACCGCATTGTCATCGGCTACTACGTGGAGGCGTGCAGCAAAACTTACAGATGTCATCTTGCCTGTGAATGAAGCTGCGCCGTCAGCGTAAGTAACTGCGCTTGCGTTGATGCCCTTGCCGGGGTCGAGCGTAAACTTGAGGTTCATCTTGTCGTCGCCTTCAGCCTTGTACTGAGCTGCGATGACCTGGTCGGGAGCTGATGAGAGATACTTGCGTGTAAACTTGCTGCCGTTGCCATTCTTGAACTCTACGCCAGCGATACCGTCTTCGATGTCGAGGTAGCGAACGTAGTCAGTAACGCCGTCCCAAATGGTCTTGTCAGCATTTTCTACGAATACCGAACCGAAGTTCATGAACGTACGATTACCGCCGCCTGCGCCAACTTGGTTTGCGGGACCGCTCCAAAGAGTTTTTTCGTTGAACTGAATTTCTTCGTTGTGTACGCCACCGAATACCATGCAGCCCAATTCGCCGTTACCCAAGGGGAGTGCATATTCCATCCAGGGGTAGCTAACGCCGCTTGCTTCAGCAGAAGTCTTGTACCAAAGAGTGTAGGGGTTCTTGGGTGAGAATGTAGAAACGCCTTCGATTTCAGAAACTTCGTAGAAGTATTCATCGGGGAAGTCTGCGTAGTCCACTTCTGAGATGTAGAACATAGAACCCTGGTCGCCTGTTACGTTGCTCCAATCCCAGAGTGCGAGATAACCGCCACGGTCGTTCCACCATTTGTTTGTGCCAGCAATCTTGATGTAAGAGGCTTGAGCACTTCCGAGATTGATCGTACCTTCAAACTTAGTGCTGTAGCCAGCTTGGTCGGGGTTCACCATATTTGTGCGGGCGTTTGCCTCAGTTCCAGTGATGCCGAGCACTTTTGAAAGTCCCGTTGAGTAATTGTAAACGGTGTATGTGCCACCCTTCTTTACGAAGGCCCAGATACCCTTGTTGTCGCGAGGAGTGTTGCTGTTGTTAAGCTTAAGGCCGCTACCGTCAGAGTATTCGGGGCTGACGCTTACGTAAGCGCCCTTGCCGTTCTGAATAGTGTAGAACTTAGTGTCCTTGTCGAAGTAGCTCACGTAAATTGTGAGGCCGCTGATGCTGACAACTGAGAACATGCCTTCGATTTCTGAAGCTGTGATGTCGCCAGTCTTGATGGCTTCGGTAGTATTAATCGTTGAGCCGTTGAGATATGCTTCGCCGTTGTAAGTGATGCCGATTGTTTCGTCATTAGCGCCGAGGATTGTGATGGTATAATCCTTTTCGAGGGGAATAGCTTCTTCGATGCTGTAGCAGTTACCTGCGTCGGTTTTTGTCCATGAGTTCACTGTGATACCAGCAGGCATTTGGCCAGCTTCCTGTGAGTTCATACAGTTTGAGCCGAGGTACAACTTCCAAGGATAAGAAGCGTTGTCCACTTTTTCAAACTTCAAAATAGTAGAAGCGCTGGCTTCGTAGCTACCATTAGCGCTTACGTACTTCTGCGCACCTACGCTGAAGAGGTAGTAGTTGTCGCCGTTCTTGATGATTTGGAACTGCTGGTTGGGGTCAGCCAAATCTTTGCTTACTTTTTCAACGGCACTACCGTTGCTTGTGCAGATTTCACCAGGAACTGCCGAACTGTACATCAAGAAAGTACGTTCGCTCTGGATGAAATACACCTTGTCGTTGCTGAGCTGCGACAAGTCTGTCACTTTGTCTGCCCAAACGTGCGCCGTTGTGCACAATAGGGCAACGAGCATCAATAAGATTTTTTTCATAAAATTGAATTAAGTAGTTAATATTAAGATTTGTGATAAATTTCAAGCGTTGTTAGCAGCCTTTATTGCCACCAAAGATTGCCACAATTCTGCGGAATTGCGACAATGTCAAACCTTATTTCAAAACAAAAATACATTATTTTGCTCACCTTGACAAAAAAATGGGCTATAAAGTGGCTGTTTGCTCCATGTTAGTGACAATTCTGCTCTAAATATGGGGTAAAAACGAGGGTATCTGTTTTTATTAATGTATATTTGCAAGGAGTATGTCGAAATAATCATTCATTAATATACCTATATATAATATGAGTAAGTTTTCATTAAGAAAATTAGTGTTGGGCATGTCGTTTTTTGGCATGAGCGCAGTGTTTGCGCAAGCCCAGGCGCCCATCAGCATCATTCCGATGCCAGCACAGATGGAGCAGACGCAGGGCGTGTTCGTATTGCCCGAGAAGATTGTGATTGCC
>JAEIGA010003200.1_pt1 | contig 25740 bp, 22 predicted proteins | sample 9270691 | NCBI WGS metagenome assembly JAEIGA01 (sample SAMN17057246, study PRJNA624740) | gut metagenome | biome: biome; isolation source: fecal sample | host: Bos grunniens | place: China: Xizang | collected 2019
CACCACTTCAAGTGGTGGGGTTAATTTTTATAGATCAAATTACTTTACGGTTATAAGCTCGTATTCGCGGGTTCCAATACCCAGCTTTTCCGCGTGTTCAAGGGTAACGCGCCAATCGGTAGTAGGGAATGTGTGAGTGAAGCAGTCGCCGTCATGTTCAATTATGCCGTGATGTGTGTGCGCACCCTTAGCCATGAGATTATCGCCAAGCACGGAATTTGCAAGCACAGGCTGTGCATTGCAGGCATCGGCACACGCCATATCAAGTGCAACCGGATCAAAGGAAGCGAACATTCCCACATCCGGTATGATGGGGGTATCGTTTTCGCCGTGACAGTCGCAGTAAGGGGAAACCTGATTTACGATGTTTATGTGGAAATGGGGGCGCCCGTGAAGCACGGCTTTAGAATATTCCGCAATCTTTTTGCAAAGATCGGTATTTGCGCTTCCGGATGGCTGATATATTGCCTCGATGCGGCAGGCGTGTATGCATCTTCCGCAGCCCACACATTTATCGGTGCATATGCTTGCCTTGCCGCCCTCAAACGATATTGCGCCGTGAGCACATTCCGCGGCACACTTTTTGCATCCTACGCATTTTGCATCACGCACGGCACATTTGCCGCCGTTGTGCTGCTCCATTTTTCCGGCTCTTGAGCCGCATCCCATACCGATATTTTTCATAGCTCCGCCGAATCCTGCGGCTTCATGTCCCTTGAAATGGTTGAGCGACACGAAAATGTCGGCATCCATTACGGCACGACCTATCTTTGCCTCGGTTACAAGCTCACCGCCCTCAACGGGTATCCACACCTCGTCTTTACCCGTTAGACCGTCGGCTATGATAACGTGACAGCCTGTAGAGTAGGGCGTGAATCCGTTTTCATATGCCGCGTCTATGTGGTCAAGGGCATTTTTGCGTCTTCCTGAGTACAGCGTGTTGCAGTCGGTTAAAAAAGGCTTGCCGTCGCACTCTTTTATTACATCAGCTACGGCTTTGGCGAAGTTCGGGCGGAGAAATGAAAGGTTCCCCGGCTCACCAAAGTGTATTTTTATTGCAACAAAACTGTTCTTTAAGGGAAGAGATTCGATTCCTGCCTCGCGGACGAGTTTTTTGAGCTTGTCGAGCAAGCTCGCACCGCCGTGGGTGCGCATATCGGTAAAATAAACCTTTGATTTCTGCATATTGACTCCTAAATAAAATTTTTTTTGAAAAACTATTTACAAATCGCCGAACTTATGTTATACTGTATACAGAACATTTGTTTGGAGACGGTGATATGATATTCGACATTGAAAAGGCATGCTGTTTTACGGGGCACAGAAAAATTGATAATACCAAGCTTCCTGGGCTTGTTGAAAAACTGAATTTGGAAATAGATTGGATGGCAAGCCACGGAATTGAAAATTTCGTGTGCGGCGGTGCGCTTGGATTTGATACTATTTCCGCGCTTACTGTGCTGTTTCACAAGCAGCGCGGTGATAATGTAAAGCTTCACCTTATGCTCCCGTGTCCGGAGCAAAGCGCAAGATGGAAGCCGAGCGACATAGCAGTGTACAATGACATTATGGAGCGTGCGGATTCCGTGGAGGTGCTCTGCGACCATTATCATAGCGGTGTTATGCATATAAGAAACCGCGCTATGGTGGATGCTTGCAGATACTGCATCTGCTTTTGGGACAACAGCGTCTATGCAGACAAGACATCCGGCGGAGGAACGCTGTATACCGTAAATTATGCGCGAAAGCTTGGCAGGCGCATAATAAATCTTCACGATGAACCGCCGGAGGATGCTCAGATAGAATTTGTGTTTTAGATAATCATTCTATAACGATATCCGAAAGCTCGCGCTTTGGTACGCAGTGGATACCGTTTTCTCTGTAATACCGTGTAACACCGTCTTTTACGGGGACGATTTTTCGCTCTTCCGCTTCCTTGCCAAGACCTATTGCAAGCAGCGGTTCTACGCCATCCGGCAGCTTGAGGACGGTCTTTGATGCCTCGCGGTCAAAAGCACCGATCATACAGCCGGAAAGCCCCATCTCTGCCGCGCGCATATATATTGCCATTGCGGTAATACCCACATCGCGGTCAAATTTTTCTGCCGCACCGAATTTCTTGGTATCCTGGCATATGACGATAAACGCGGTTGGGCGATGTCCCATCGGTGGGAGATTAAGCTCCGGCAATGCGCCGCCCCACTTTGTAAGAGGCTGAAATTCGGCAAGCTCAGCCTCCTTATAAACGAGCCTGTATGACAGCGGCTGGACGTTCATTGCGGCAGGGGTCACTCTTGCGCAGTCTACCATGTCGAGAAGCTCGTCCCGTGTGATCTTTCGGCTCTCGTCAAATGTGCGGCAGGTGCGGTTTTTGTATAACAGCTCTTTTATCATAATTATGACCATACCTTTCTAATACATATTTTATTAAATTCGATAGTGCATTTGGGCTGTGCCAATATATGTATTATTTAGCTTTTACATAAGATGCATACCATTTAAGTTTCTGCAAGCCTTTATATGTTAAAAGGCTGCCGCACACATGATGCGGCAGCCTTTTAGGATGCAATAATAATTATTCAGCAGCGCTTACAGCGGTGATGTGGGGGTTAACACCCTGATACCAGTAAACGAAGCCTTCAACGTCAACTACATCGCCAGCAGAGAGCTCGCTGACAGCCTTGTATACGTCGGTGTCAGTGCCGGTGAGGTAATACTCAACGCAGAAATCGTAGGATGCGCCGTCCTTAGAAAGGGTTACATAGATATCATCGCCGGGAGTGCCATTCTTGAACTCAACCGCCTCAACGGTCATGCCCTTGAAGAGTGCGAGCTGGTTCTGGTAGCTGATAAGCTCCTCAGTTCCGAGCTTGTCGGTAAGATCTACAGGCTCAGCAACATAAGTGTCGCCCTCGATGATCTCAAAGGTAGCGCCGGATGCGATCTCAACCTCGCCCTCCCAAGCGGTCTTAAAGCCGGTAACTCTGATCTTTGTGCCGGGAACGAGCTTCTCATAATCTTCCTCGGTGCAGGTCATCTCATAGATGAAGTATGCGCCGTCCTGATCCTGGGTGTAAATGGTAGCCTTGTTATCCCACCAGGACTGCTTTGCCTGTACATAAGCTTCAATAACTACTTCAGCGTCAAGCTCAGCTGCATCGTACTCAGCATAGGTCATAACCTTTACTTCGTCCACAGGCTCAGTGTCAGCCGCGGTATCAGCAGTGGTATCCTCTGCGGTATCAACAGCAGTGTCAACTGCGGTATCAGCAGCGGTATCAGTGTTGCCGTCGTTAGCATTGTCAACGCACGCAGCCATGGAAAGAGCCAGTGTAAGCGCGAGAAGGGAAGCAATAATCTTTTTCATTGTTAGATCTCCTTTAGGTAATAAAAAGAAATAAGAAATATATAATAGAAATTATATAATACTATTATATACGTTTTTTGGAAAAAGTCAAGAGAAAACTATGATTTTTTTCGTTTTTTTATAATTTCGCGCGTAGTGTACAATATTATCAGCACCCATGCCCCGGATAGTGCGGCAAGTAGCATAATTGATTCCGTCGGCAGTGGACCGAGATTTTCGGTGTCGGTTTCGGAAAGCTCCGTGCTGTCAAGGCGGTAGAGGGAATTCATATTGGTGTACAGCTCATCAATATATTTGTCGTCTACCGTTTGCTTTCGTTTTACGGACTTTGTCACATTTTCAATAAGCTGTCCTGCCGCATCGCGAAGGGATGCTGAGCCGTTGAATACAGGGGTCGTGAATGTATTGTCTACATTGTCAAGAAGAAGCTTTGCCGCATCAAGCTTTATGCTGTAGTAAAAGTCATTGTCCTCGCCGGCACGGGACAGATAATCCGTGTATTCTGCGGACCTTTGCGCCTTAAGCGTTACGGGAACATAGCCCTCGGTCTGCGAATAGGCTATCTGCACGTCGTTTGTCAGCATGTACTGCATGAACAGCCAGGATGCAAGCACCTCTTGTTTGTCTTCCTTATTGAAGATACACATGGACGGTCCCTGTGATATCATCTGCGGATTTGACGGATCAAACTGAGGGATTGGCATTACAACAGTTTCGAAGCTTACGAGATTATCCTCGCTGATATCAATAAGGGGAGCGTCACTTCCCATCCAGGTAGCACCTGCCGTTGAGTCTATGGCGAAAATGCACTGACCTGCATTGAGGAAATTCGCAGGATATCCGGATATTTTAAAGGTGGAAAATGCGCCTTTCTTGGTGTGTGCGGCAATTTCCGTCAGCAGAGATTTTGTTGTATCGTTGAAGATGAGAATTTCGCCGGATTCCGTGGAATAATCGGCAGAAAGCTGTTTTAGCATACATATCATCATATTGTCGGTAGACTTGTAGATAAAGGGAAGCATGGTTTTCTGACCGTTCACCTTGAAATTGCCGTCTGCATCCTTTTCTGCGGCTTTGGCGGAAACCTCCCACACAAAGTCCCATGTCAGCACGTCGGGAAGTGTGTAGCCAAGCGACTCCACATAGGTCTTATTAACATAGCAGGCTTCCGTTGAGCGCATATAGGGAACGGCGTAGTATTCACCCATGAGCTTACATTCCTCAAGGAATTTCGGCACTATTTCATCGAGCGTGGGTGAATCAAAGCGCACCTCACTTCCGCCAAGTCCGTACTTTTTGTCGTAAAACAGCTCGCCAACAGGTACAACTGTATTTTCACCCGTCATGTATGTTGCGATGTGGTCGGGATATGTGATACATACGTTTGGAGTGGTTCCGGTGGCAATATTGGTGAGCACATCCTGATATATTCTGCCGTAGTCCGTGTAAAGGCGGAGATTTACATCTATATTGGGATAAATTGCTTCAAAATCCTCTATAGCCTTGTTGTAAATGTTCACCTGGGTCATGTTTGTATCGTTTTTTGCCCAAAAGGTGATCTCATAGCTTCTGGTCTCGTCAAATTCCTCCGGCAGAGTGAATGCAGTGGATTCCTTTGCGCCGTGACAGGACGTGAGGAGCAGCAGTGCGGCACAAAGTGTCGCCGCAGAGGAGAAAATTCGTTTTATCATCCCTTTGTACCTCCTCTTGCAACGCCTGCCATTATCTTTTTGCGGAAAATGATGAATATAACTATCAGCGGCACGGATATAACCACTACTGCCGCCATCATAGCCGGGATATTCTCACGTCCGAAGCCGTTTTCGCGTATCTCCTGTATTCCGTTGGACACGAGGAAATATGCCTGATCGTCGGTGATAAGACGGGGCCAGATATAGGAATTCCAGCATTCTATCACCTTGAGTATAGTTACTGTTATGACGGTAGGTCGGCATATTGGGAGCATCACACGAAGAAGATACTTCATATCGGATGTGCCATCCACCTTTGCCGCATAGTAAAGCTCATCTGGAATCTGCGCGAAGTTTTCCTTTAGAAGATAAATGTAGAATACCGATGTTACCGACGGGAGAATAAGTCCCGTGAAGGTGTTTCTAAGGTCAAGATTAGTGATGGTCATGAAGTTTGTTATGACCACAAGCTCATTTGGTATCATCATGAGAGCGAGAAACAGGGTGAATACCAGATTCTTTCCCCTGAACTCAAGTCTTGCGAATGCAAACGCCGCAGGGATGATAACAAGCAGCATGAGCGCGGTGGTTATCACAGTGAAAATAACGGTGTTGAGAAAATATCTGTCAAGGGGAACCGCTTTGAACGCTTCAATATAGTTTTCAAAGGTTGGTGACAGGGTGAAAAATTTTGGAATATACTCCGAGTTGTACGAGCCGTAGCTTTTTACGCTTGTAAGGAGCATCCAATAAAAGGGGAAGAGGACGATAACTGCCCAGATTGACAGCAGTACGTATACTATTGTTTTGCCGGCCGCGCTCCCAAATGAGGCAAAATTTATTCTATTTTTTTCTTTGCTCATATCGACACCTCGGTTTAATAGTGTACGTGCTTTTTGCTGACTATCAGATTTATGCAGGTGATGGTCAGCACGATGAAGAACAGCACAACTGCCGCCGCAGAGGCATATGACGGGAATCCGCCGCCCTCTCCGTAAAGCATATCATAAACATAGCCTACTATAGTATTCATCTCGGCAACATTAAGCTCCGTGCCGAAAAGTGCCACAGCATCGCTGTACGCCTTAAATGCTCCGATGAAGCCTGTTATTATGAGGTAGAAAAGCATGGGGGATATCATAGGCAGAGTTATTTTGAAGAAAATGCGAAGCTTTGATGTGCCGTCTACCTTTGCGGCGTTGTAGTAGTCGCGGTTAACAGATGCAAGCGCGCTTGTGAGGATGAGTATCTTAAACGGCATTACCACCCATACGGTGTAAATGCAGAGTACAAGCATTTTTGCATAGTACGGTCCCTCGATGAAGTCAATGGGGGATGCACCGAAGAAACCTAAAATAAGGTTTACAAGACCGTCGGAATAGGCGGTGGGCTTAAACAGTATCATAAACACGAGTCCAACAGCCAGCGTATTTGTTACATAGGGAAGAAAATACACGGTCTGGAAAAGATTGCGAAGCTTTTCAATGGAGCTGAGTCCCACCGAAATTAAAAGCGACAGTGCTGTTGACACAGGCACGGTTATGATAACGAGAACAAAGGTGTTTTTCAGTGCCTGAATGAAATAAGGGTCGCGCAGGATGTAGGAATAGTTGTAGAGTCCCACACCGGAATAGGTCTGCGAGGAGGAGTTGAAGCCTTCTTCCACAGAATAGATGAAAACATCTATAAGCGGATAGACCATAAACACTCCGAGAAACAGTACAGCGGGCAGAAGATACAGCCACGCTTTATAGCTTTTTTGTTCCATAGCGTTAACCTCAAATCTTAATGCGCGCTTCTGTGGTCTTATCAAATATAAAGACCTTGCCGGGCTTCAGATTGAAAGACACCGTTTTTGTGCCAACCGAAGGAGTGTCATCAGCACTTATAATTGAGCGTATGGGAGCGGAACAGTGAGGATTCTCGGATACGATGCTTATATCGCGTCCCATTACCTCAACTGCTTTAAGCTCACAGGAAAGAGCACCGTTACCGGAAATGGTGAATCCCTCAGGGCGGACGCCAACGTATACCTCGCCGTCAGTTGCCGAAGGCGCGTCAAACACACGCTCAGAGCCGATATACACGCCGCCGTCATGCACAACTCCGTCAAACACGTTGATTGGCGGTGTGCCGAGGAATTTTGCAACAAACAGACTGCACGGGTCGTCGTAGACCTCCTGCGGCTTGCCTATTTGCTGTACTACGCCGTCCTTCATAACCACGATAAGGTCGGATATGCTCATAGCCTCGTCCTGGTCGTGGGTGACGAATATGGTGGTTATGCCGGTCTTGCGCTGTATGCGCTTTATTTCCTCGCGAGTGGCAAGGCGAAGTCTGGCATCAAGGTTTGAAAGCGGTTCGTCAAGAAGAAGCACTCGCGGCATTTTAACAAGTGCTCTTGCGATAGCAACGCGCTGCTGCTGACCGCCTGACAGCTCGCCGGGCTTTCTGTCCATGAGAGTGTCTATTTCAACGAGCTTTGCGATTTCAAGTGCCTTTTCGCGCATTTCGGCCTTGGTGAGTCTGTACTTGCCTTTAAGATTTCCGAGAGGGAAGATAATATTCTGCATTACCGTGAGATGGGGATAGAGGGCATAATTCTGGAAAACAAGTCCCACGCCGCGCTTTTCCGGCGGAAGCTCGGTCACATCCTCGTTTCCGAAATATATTTTTCCCTCTGTAGGCTTAAGAAGTCCGCTTATCAGATTAAGAGTGGTGCTCTTACCGCATCCGGACGGGCCAAGCAGTCCTACAAGCGCACCGTCCGGGATTTCGAAATCAAATTTATTTACCGCCGTAACATCGGGGGCGATTTTTTTGTTCCTTGAAGGGAATTTTTTGGTAAGATTCGAAAGAACGACCTTCAAAATATCACATCCTTAAATAATCCTGCCGCAATGCATTGCGGCTGTTTATTTTATTATACCATAATTTTAGTGATATAGCAAGAGAAAGCGGGAATATTTTCTTTTTTTGTGATTTGCGGTTGTTGTTCCATCTTATGAGCCTCAGTGGGAAAATTTTCAGATACAAAAATAACGAGCGGCTAATGCCACTCGTTATTTTTATTGGGAAATAACTCTAATTTTGATAAAATGCACCCCCTTACAAGGAATTTTGCACCCCTTTATAGTAAAAATGCACCTCTGTATGGAGAAAGATATACCTATATGAATTTTTTGCAAAAAAACAGTTATAACCCTTGCTTTTGTTCGCGTTTCGGTATATAATATAATTGTTATTGTAGAGGAGGGAATTTATGAATTACTTAAGTGTTGCTCAAACTGCTGAAAAATGGGATATGACACCTAGACGTGTTCAGGTGCTTTGCAACGAGGGACGTATAGATGGAGCACAACGTGTTGGTAATGTTTGGACTATTCCTGAAACTGCAACTAAACCTTCCGATGCAAGAAAAAAGATTACTACTAAGACTAAAAGAATCAATACATCTGTTTCAATTGAAAGAGTTTGGGCTATGCCCAATAAGAACACATTTGAAATTAAGCCTATACATGATTTTATTGTAGAAGAACTTACTGATGGATTGTGGATTGACCCCTTTGCTAATAGAAATAAATTAGCTACAATCACAAATGACCTTAGTGAAGAATTTGATACGGACTATCATCTTGATGCATTGGATTTTATGAAAATGTTTGATGACGGTTCAGTAGATGGTGTGTTGTATGATCCCCCATATTCTCCTAGACAAGTGAGTGAATGCTATAATAATGTCGGTTACAATGTTACGTGGGATACAACAAAGGCATCGTTTTGGGGCAATCATAAACGAGAAATATCAAGAATTGTCAAACTTGGAGGTAAGGTTATCACTTTTGGTTGGAATAGTGGTGGTATAGGTTACAAGTACGGATTTGAAATTGAAAGAATCTTGTTAGTTCCTCATGGTGGTTGGCATAATGATACAATTTGTACTGTTGAAATAAAAACACACGAAGGCGAAGTAACAAAGATAAAAGAGGAAGATAAGAAAATGCAGCCAACTAATTCAAATAGTAAAACATTAAACAAAGCGGATAAAGAATTGATTTCTATGTTAAATTCTTTGCCGGATAATTATTGGGATTTTAAAAATGATGATGTTAGAGAATATACTCACGGAATACATAACTATCCTGCAATGATGGTTTGTCCTATTAGCAGAAATATTATACGACTAGTAAAAGAAGTTAAAGATGTTAGCTCGATTTTCGACCCGTTTATGGGTTCGGGTACGGTTCTTGTAGAAGGGATGTTGTCAGGAATCGAAAGTGTTTATGGTACAGACATAAATCCGCTTGCACTTTTTCTTAGTAAGGTCAAAACAACTCCAGTTGATGTTAGTGAGCTCCAGAAAGAAATAAAATCCTTGTATGGTAGAATTAAAGATAAGTATGAACAACATCTTTTACAAATTGACGGCGTAAACGATGTTATGCGTTATGCTTATGGATTAGATTTAACTGCAAAAGATGGCTGGGGAGCAAATGCACCGCAATTTTTAGAAAAGTATAAAAGTGATAACTGCTTGGATATTGATATTCCTCAATTTAAGAATATAGGATATTGGTTCAAGCCAAGAGTTATTCTATTATTGTCGGTAATAAAAACAGAAATAAACAAAATTCAAAATAAAGATATTCGAGAGTTCATTTTCGCTGCATATAGTGAAACTATTCGTTTTGTGTCAAATAGAAGAAATGGCGAGTTCAAAATGTTTCGTATGCCTGCTATAAAGGTAGAACTGTTTGAACCTGATGTTATAAAGGAATTTACAAATATACTTGACAGAAATGTTGAGAAAATGAATTCTTTTATCGAATATTGTGAAGATAACGATGCTAAATCAACTGTGTCAATATATAAAAATAATGCTACTACGCTTGAAAGTATCCCTGATAACTCTATTGACTTGGTTGTAACATCTCCACCGTATGGTGATAGCAGAACTACAGTTGCTTATGGAGAATATAGTAGATTATCATTGCAATGGCTTGATTTGTTTGATTTAACAGAAAAAGAAATTATGGGTATTGATAAAAGCCTTATGGGTGGAGATAAGTATAGAAATGGTTTTGAGTATACAATACCAAGTAACATTTTGAGAGAATCGCTTGAAAAGATAAAAGATATCGATTTAGAAAGAGCAGGCGATGTTTATAGCTTCTATCTAGATTTATCAAATGCTATATCTTCGATTGCACAAAAAACAAAACAGAATGGTTATCAGTTATGGGTGGTTGGAAACAGAACAGTTAAAAATGAACTATTGAAAACTGATGAAATTATAGCAGAAATAGCAAATCATTATGGGTTAGAACATATTCATACAGTAGATAGAAATATTATTAACAAGGTTATGCCTGCACTTAATTCTCCGACCAATGAATCGGGCATTAAATCTTCTACAATGACAAACGAACACATAGTCGTTTTGCGAAAAAGATAACAAAAAGCTTCGCCGATAAATCGCATTCGGCGAAGTTTTTGTTATAAAGTTATATTCTTACCTAAACAATTCTCCTGCTAATTTTAAACAACAGATGCTGATCATTTTCTCTAATGCGGAATCCAGTTCCATGATCATGTGTTTGCCCATCTTTCTTACCGCCATGATATTGACCAATTCTTAAGTCAATAAATATTTTACCTTGTTCAAGCAAGGATACAAAAGCGTCATAGTTAAAATCGGAAACCTCATATGCTTCTACAAATTTAAATTGCTCCGTGGTTCCCGTACCTTTAGATTCTGCTTTTGCATAAACAAATTTATTTTTGTATTTCTTTTCAAATGCCTTCCTAAGTTCATCTCTCGTCCAATATGCGTATTCTTCTTTGTTGTCAGCTACTATTGAGATTTTCGAATTGCTACATACTATTTTTAATTTATTACCAGTATCAGCAATAGGTACATATCTGTCGGCGGAAAGAGTTGAGTGTAATACCTTCTCGTTATTATCATATGCATCGCTCGAATAACCGAAGGTTAAACGTAATGTACTAGCTGCCCCTTTAGGTTGAGGTGTTTTAGTAAAAATGGTAAGCATACTATTTGAATTGAGACGACATGACTTGAGTTCATAATCGCCAAAGTCTGGTCCGTCTATGTTGTTTTCAGGAATGCCAAGTAAGTCTTCTAATGTTTTCCCTATGCCGGTAGGACCTGAACGGTGAGTTTTTACCCAACCCATTTCCTTTATTTTTAAATATTCTCTTATAAAATCATCCAACGTGTAAATCATATCATTTTTCTCCTTCGGGAATAAATAACCTATATGCTTCGATTTTTAATGCATCTGCTATTCGTTGAATATTTTCAAGGGAAATGCTTCGACGGTAACATTCAATAGCACTAATATATGTACGATGCATTCCACATTTTTCTGCAAATGCTTCTTGGGATATCCCCATAGCAGTGCGGTATTTCTTTAAATTTGTGCCAAAGACTTTTACAATATCCATATTTATAATCCTCCTATAATAACATTTTAACCAAAATGAATACAAAAAGTCTACATACAATAAGTATCCTTTTCGCAATATGAACCCTTTTTTACATCATACGAACCCCTTTTCAGTCATATGAACTCTTTTCAGTCATATGAACCCTTTTACTTTTCAAAAAAGCATCTAAAAACACTAAAAACCGCTTCGAATTATCCTCGAAGCGGTTCGTTTATTATGTGGAATTGTTGAAAAACCTTATTTAAAGCCAAAAATTAACAACCCCAACTTTTTATCAAAGTTAGGGTTATAATATGGCGGAGAGAGAGGGATTCGAACCCTCGTGCGCTTTTGGCGCAAACTGATTTCGAGCGATTCGAAAGATGGCTCCCACCGTCACTGTGCGTCCCTATTTTGCCGCTTTTTGTGGGGGAAAAGGGACGGTTTTACTGCCTGTTTCGGGAAATTCGTTAGATAATCGTTAGATATGAGGGACGGGTGGTCCCTAAATGTTAGAAATCGGATTCAGCACAAGGGTGCGATATTCTTCCCGTCAATCTAATTTTTTCCGCTCCTTTTCACCGGGAACAGCTTCCATGCCGAACATCGCCAGTGCTTGATTTACCTTATCCATGCGTACGGTTGCCTTCCCTTGTTCCAGCTCCCGAACGAAACGCAAACCGAGGCCAGAATGGATTGCAAACTCTTCCTGCGTGAGTCCATATTCTTTTCGTTTTTGTTTGATAAATTCAGCGATTTTGTTCATAACAACATTATATACCCTTTCGGGTATAATGTCAACAGTTTTGAGCGATTTTATACCCGATAGGGACTAAATTGTATAGAATTGATTAGAATTATACCCGTTGGGGTATATTGCATCCGATTGTGCAAGTGAAGAATTGACTTCAACACCAATATCAAAAACGAAATTATTAGATAGTATTTTTAGCGGTTGCCGCTATTTTTATTTGTTTCCGATTCTCGCTGGACTTCGTGCGCTTTCTGTGATATGTTGTGTTTGTACGAATATAGATCGTGCAGAAAGGAATCACAACCATGACCACAGAAGAAAAAATCACCGCCTTGGAGCGGCTTCTCCGCAAATGCCCCGATGTGCTCACGCCATACGGTGCGGCAAAATGGATGCACATGAGCAAGAACACCATCTACTCACTCATACGCGAGGGCAAGCTGACCGCCTACCAATACCGCGGCGGCTTCCTTATCAGCAAGGCGGACATCATCGATTACATGGCTGCCACCACCGACGATGCGCCCGAATGGGAGGGTAAATTCGGAGGGAAGGGCGATGAGTGAGCAGGTGCGCGAAACCGTCACCGCCGAGGAAGTGTGTAGGATTTTACATATCAGCAAACGTAAATGCGCATGGATGCTGCAGAACGGCATGATTCCGTGCGAGGACACCGGCAAGAAAACGCGGCGGTACACGATCCGGCTGGACGATGTTATTGCGGTGAGGGATGACATTGAGGAACACCCCGATCAGTACCTTTTCCCGGTTGTGTTTACATCAAAAGAACAGGCAAAGCCGCGAAAGCATCATCCGCACTACCTCGCACCAGACGAAGTTCCCGAAGATTTCCGTGCATGGCTGGATGATGAATGGTACAAGATGGCGGACACAATCATAGCGCGGGAGATTGGCGAACTGCTCGGGTATGACAGTGATTCCGTGCGTCGGTGGATCAATCGCGGTTGGCTGAAATCGGTTCATGCGCACGGACATGAGATTATTGCGCGGGAGTGGCTGATGGATTTCATGTGCGGGTATGGGTTTGGGATTGTGAAGAAAAGCAAGCGGCATACGGAACTGCTTCGGCGGTATTTTGAGGGAGAGGAATAGACACGACGTGGGGGGAAAACTTCGGCAGATTTATGGCGAAACATAAAATCTGCCGAAAAATTATTGACAAATGCGAATTTATCGGCTATAATAGTATTAGAATTAAAATCAGCCGTATTTTACCCATTCGGAGGAATATATGAGTTATATTGTACGTCATATGGAGGAACGCATTCTGGAGCTGTCGAAATCCTATTCGGCAATTCTTCTGACAGGACCGCGTCAGGCAGGCAAAACCACCATGCTTCGCTCTCTTGCCGAGAAGGAGAATAAGGGACGCGAGTATGTATCCCTTGATGATCTCGCAACACGCGATATGGCGAAAAACGATCCTGCCCTTTTTCTTCAGCTTCATAAGCCGCCGGTACTGATCGACGAGGTACAGTACGCGCCCGAGCTTTTCACATATATCAAGATTCACATCGACGAGCATCACAATCCCGGCGATTTCTGGATGACCGGCTCGCAGATCTTCCGCCTCATGCGCGGCGTTCAGGAATCCCTTGCCGGCAGAGTTGCGCTTCTGCATATGTCGCCGATGTCCCAACGCGAGATTATCGGTGCGGATTGTGTGCCGTTTACAACGAATATGGAAACGCTGATCGACGAGTGCAGGAAGATTGCTCCCGTCGATACACCCGCACTGTTCGAGCGTATCTGGCGCGGCTCAATGCCCGGCATCGTTTCGGGACTGTACACCGACCGCAATATGTATTATTCATCCTATCTGTCCACCTATGTGGAACGCGATGTGCGAGATATTTCCGGCACGGTGGATGCGCTGAAGTTCAACCGTTTTATTACCGCTGTCGCCGCGAGAACCTCGCAGTTGCTGAATTACCACGCGCTTGCCGAAGATGCGGATATTGATATGGTTACTGCAAAGGCTTGGGTGGACATTCTTGAAACGCTTGGTATTATCTTTCTGCTACATCCCTACTCCAACAATGTGCTCAAGCGCACGATAAAGACACCGAAGGTATATTTCTACGATACCGGTCTTGTCTGCTATCTGACAAAATGGTCATCGCCGGAGGTTGCTGAAAGCGGTGCCATGAGCGGCGCGCTTCTCGAAAACTTCACGGTGTCCGAGATCATGAAGGGGTATCAGAATGCAGGTCGTGAGCCGTATCTTTACTTCTACCGCGACCGTGATGCGAAGGAGATCGACGTTATCATGGAAGGCGACGGCAAGCTCTGTCCGCTCGAGATCAAGAAAACCGCTACGCCGGATAAGCGGATTATTCGGACGTTCGGGGTGATTGATAAATCACCGTTGCAGGTCGGTACCAGCGCGGTGCTCTGTATGGCTGAACAGTTCGGTGCGTTTGATAGGGACAATCTGATTGTGCCGATTTGGGCGATATGAGTAAAAGTAAAATAGGAGGCAAATATGTCAGAAAAAAATTGGCAATTTGAACTTGAAGAATATATAAAGCAAGGAGAACCCGGAAAAACAGAAAAAAGTGACGCTTGGCGAACCGCTATCGGCTTACAAGCAGTCGACGGTCTGAAAACCTCTGATTATCTGCTCGACACCGCAAAGGAACACATCGAAGGCAACATCAGCATTGACGAAGCACAAAAGCGTATTCAAAGCTACTACGAGCAGCGTACCGAGCGCACTGAAATCGAAGATGCGACAAAGGAAGCCGATATTGTTTCCGCAAGAATCGCAAAACTCTTGGGTGAAAAGAGCTTTCAGTTCTCACCGGCGGAGTGGATGACAATTCACCGCAGATTGTTTGAGGGCGTTTTCAAACACGCAGGTCAAGTGAGAACCTACAACATCACCAAGAAAGAATGGGTGCTGAACGGCGATACGGTTATCTATGCGGACTTCAATAGCATTCGTGACACTTTGGACTACGACTTCGCAACCGAAAAGCAGTTCTCATACGAGGGATTGTCCGTAGAAGCATCGGTCAGACACTTGGCGAAATTCGCTTCCGACATCTGGCAGATCCACCCCTTCTGCGAGGGCAATACGAGAGCGACCGCCGTGTTTATGATTAAATATATGAAAACCTTCGGTTTTCGAGTCAATAACGATGCTTTTCAAAAGAATTCGTGGTATTTCCGCAACGCGCTCGTAAGAGCGAACTACAACAATTTGCAAAAAGGCATTCACTCCACAACGAAATTTTTGGAAATGTTCTTTGGCAATCTTCTCCTTGATACCGATTATGAACTAAAAAACAGATATATGCACATGGATTACGTGGCGGAAAACGATTCCCAAAGTATCATTTCTAAAGTTCCAAAGTCTCAATTTGATACTTTGAGATGTACTTTGGAGGAACTTGCGGTGTTGGAACTGATTGCAAACAATCCGAGCGTAAAACAGCAAGAACTCGCCGATGCCACAGGAAAATCACTCAGCACGATCAAGCGCGTGATGAAATCCCTGAAGGAGAAAAACTATATTCGCCGCGAAAGCGGAAAACGCTACGGCAAATGGGAAGTTTTGGTTTGATATAATCTACGACAAAGAATTCACTCTCGCCCCCGAGTAATCGAGGATCTGAAAGATATTTATAGGCAGAGAAATGGCTGATAGGTATATATAAAGTTTAAAAATGTTATTCACTAAGGAGATAAAAATGGCTTACGAATCTAAATCCTTCAAGGAACATCACTTAACTCGACTTCCTGTATTGGAAAAACTGATTGCGTTAGGTTGGGAGCGAGATCAAATTATATGTCCTTCTCCGGATTCTGACGACACAGAGTGGCATGTTCCCAAAACACCTTCAGAAGCAACTAATCGAGAAGCCAAAAGAAGTTTTAAAGGCTATCCTGTGGATATTGCGTTATTTGATGACGTTGAATATGTAAATGATTATGAACACATTGTAGCAATCATTGAGTGCAAAGAACCTAACAAAAACGAAGGAATTAGTCAGCTTAAAATTTATTTGGGGCTCGAACCCCATGCACGTCTTGGAATTTGGACTAATGGAACAGAATTCGTTAGAGTTTATAAGCTTCCTTCCGCTGGTAGTTTTAAAATTGAAGAAGGATTGGGGTTACCAAAGCCATCTGAAAATTTAATTTTGGCAGGCGATAAGAAGATTACCTATTCTGATTTACGAGTTCCTACAACGCGGGAGTTGAAAATCGCCTTTGCTTCATTGCTGGGTGTTGTAACTTCGCGCGATACTCGTTCAACTCGTCGAGAAGATCAGTTAAATCAAATGTCTAACCTTTTGTTGATTAAACTGGAATCCGATCATGATGGACAATGGGATAAAGATGAACCACTGTTATTCCAATTGAGTGATTCACCGTCTCAGACTCACAAGTGCATAAATGATGCATTTGCAAATTATAAAACTAAGCATCCTGCATTGTTTGCAGCAGACGAACCGGATGCCATTATTCTTGATTCTGACACAATACAAGAAATCGTACTAAAATTGCAAGGAATGAACATCGGCGAAATGGCACCTACCGCGTTGTCTATGGCATTCCAAGTTTTTAGAGATGCCACCCTTAAACTTGGAGATGGACAATATTATACGCCTTTACGTGTTATTGAAGCAGGTGTCGAAATGATGTGTATAACTCACAAAGATGTTGTTATCGATCCTGCGTGTGGTACAGGTGGCTTTTTGTCAGCTGCTTTGATGAAAATCATTTCCACTGGAGCAAACGAAAAAGCATCCACCCAGTGGGCTCACTATAATTTGTTTGGAGTTGACCGTGACAAAACAAATATTAAATTGACAAGAGCCTTAATGGTTGGTATTGGAGATGGATCCACCAACGCTCATCATGGTGATTCTCTTCGCGAAACAAAATGGAAAGGTGATACTAAAGGAATTCAATCTGTATTAGGAGAAGGAAGATATACAGTCGTTTTAACAAACCCTCCCTTTGGTAAAGATTTGGTAATAAATGCAGCTGATGCAAAAAGTTCTCACCTTGAAATATGTAAGCATACAAGAGGTGGCTTAGAATCGGATACCTACGCGCCAACTACCGAACTGGGTATTGCTTTTGTCGAGCGTGCGTGGAAAATCCTTCAGAATGGTGGGCGCTTAGGGATAGTTCTCCCCGAAACATACTTCTTCTCAAAATCATATCAATGGTTTAGAGAATGGATGGATAAACATTTTATCTTACGTGCTGCGCTTAATGTTCCAATGGAAGCATTCCAAGGTTTCTGCCGAGCGAAAACCAATTTCTATATTTTTGAAAAAATAGGAACGGGTAGAAAAGCAGATGCTCCGGCATGGTTTAAAGATGGATATGTTTGGGTATCAAACGCACCTACAATAGGATTAAACAAAGATGGTTTAGATTTATTTGTTGTTGACGAGAACGGAAATCGTACCGATGTCATAGATAACAAGGCAATTATTGATGTTCATGCACTTATGAGAGGAGAAAGCACCGCCACTTCTGGTTTCATAGAAGCTGAATCGATGTCTAAATCTTATGTTGCAGTTCCTACTTTCTCTGGAAACAAATCAGAATCTATTTTGGAGGAGAAGTTAAAGGAAACGTTGCCTGGATTTAAAATGCGTTCTCTTGGAGATTTGATAGATAGTGGTATCATTTCAGTTCGAGGTGGACATGGCAGTCCTTCGGCAGATGTAAGGACAGGGGATATTCCATATATCAAAGTCGTTGATCTTAGGGCTGGACGAGTGAATCCAAATAGTACCAATATGGTTCCGGAACCTGTTGCGAAACAATTTTGGGGTGGAGATGATAGTGGTATATCTGCATGGGAAATCGCCACTCCCTCGAGAGCATCAAAAAATATAGGCGAACCGTGTATGATATTGCCTGGACAAGAACGAATGGTATTGACTAAAGAAATTTTGCTATTCTCTGTATCTAAGGATGCTCCAATTGATCCCTTCTATCTCTTTTGGGCAATGAGATTGCACGATGTACAAAGTCAGTGGCAACGAGTGATATTTATGCAAACGAATCGAGAAGATTTAGGAGATCGTTATCGATTGATTGAAATTCCATATACGGATGATAAAGCGGCAGCTAAAAAAGTTTCACAGTGTTATAGAGATTACTTTATTGGATTAGATGAGTTGCAAAAGAAATTTGATCAAATGGATAATGACCTGTAACTGTGTTTGCCTATCCGGATTTTTAACAGTTAAATAGAGGTTAATGGTTATGAACAAAGGCGCAATTTATATTCTTACAAATCCGTCTTTTCCTCAATATGTAAAGATCGGCTATGCCGATAATGTGGAATCGCGATTGAAACAACTTAATAACAGCGAGTGCATTCCTTTTGCCTTCCGCATTTACGCTACATACGAGGTTGAGGAACGTTTGACGGACTTGAAGCTCCACGCGCTGATTGACCAGCTCAATCCGAATCTGCGTTCCATCGATGAGGTAGACGGCCAAAAGCGTGTTCGCGAGTTTTATGCTATGTCAAAGGAACAGGCATACTCTATCCTTGAAACGATTGCTATTCTCGGTGGTCGCAAGGACAGGCTTCATCTGTATGAGCCTACCACCGAGGAGAAAAAGAGCGAGAATTTGGCGCAGGAGATCGAGGAAGAGCACATTGAGCGCCTTTCTCCGTTTGCCTTCTACAAGTGCAAAATTCCCGTGGGTGCAACGATTACGTTCATTCATCAGGGCAACGCAAACTCGGGCGTGCAATGCACCGTGGTGGATGACAAAACAGTTGACTATCAAGGACGGAGATTATCTCTCTCCGCCCTTGCAACCGAGCTTACGGGAAGCAAATGGGGCGTTGCCGGACCACGCTATTTCAAGTACAACGGCGTATGGCTGAATGAGCTCCGCGCAAAAGAAGAAGGTTGGAAGGTGACCTCGCGTCTTGATGACGTGTGGATTATCCCGTGCAATCCGAAGTATTACGATATAGTTGCCGCGTTCGACAATCTCGACGTGATTGAGTGGAGTCAGTCTACCAATACAACCGTAGGCGATACCGTTTACATATACGTCGGAGAGAAATATAAGTCGATTATGTTCAAATGTGAGGTCGTTGGCGCGGATCTTTACGGCAACCGTTCTACCGACGATTATCCGTATTATAAGGAGCTGGCGAAAGATCCCGATGCACGATATATGAAACTGAAATTGGTTGAGAAATACCCCGTCGGGCAGTATCCGCTGAAAGAACTCAAAGAAAATGGTCTCACAAGTGTTCAAGGACGAAGCAAGGCCACTGTGCAGCTGATGAAGTATTTACAACATTGAACATGATGCTATACAAGAATGAAAAGGTAGGAAAGCTGTGATTGAAGGAATTTCAAAAGTTGCAGGTAAAGCGCTTTCTGCAACAGGTGAATCTGTTTTATCCAATGAAATTATTGCCAAGGCGACAGAATTTGTTGATTTAAAATTTCGAGATCCAAAACTGATTTCAAAAATAGAAGACGAGCTTAGAAACAAATACGGCGAAGAACCGTTTTACAACGATTTCAACGCGTATATAACGGAAAACAACACCATTTCCCATGTTTTTGATATGTTCTATAACATCGGAGGGATAACCGTTCTTTCTAAAAGAAGTTTTTCTGAAATAAATATAAATGCTTTTTCAAAGCAGTACACCCAATGCAGTCCGTATGAACTCTCAATAGCAAAAGAATGCTTTGATTTTATATATGATGAAATATTTGCAAAAATTGTGGTTCTTAGCGCACATACCGATGCGGGAAAATTGCAATTATCGGGTGCCATATGGGCGGATCAAAGTCATAAAGAGCATGAAACAATCAATAGAAAACTTGATTTATTGCTTGCTCAAACGCCTCAAATCCCTTTTCAGCAAAAAGAAGTAACTACTTCAATAAAAGATGATATTGGTCTCGCTTCAGATTCAATAAACGCTTTTTTGAAAAAAATAGATTCTGTTGGTACTGTTAATAATCCCGTATCGAATGATCTGGAAGCAATAACCAAATATCAAGAACTATTAGGTGAAATTGCAATATCCCTTCGTGGAGAGAATGAAAAACAAGTAGATATGGTTTTTTGTTCATTGGAATGCCATATTGCAATTCGGTTTAGCAACTTAGGCAATTCTGAGAAGGCCTTTGAATGGTTGGGAAGGGTTCCTGTCGAGGCGGCAGAAAACAGTAAATTATATCATTTTGTACGTTCAGTAATAATCGTAAATTACGGGATTGAAGAACAATATTCTGATGCTGAGTACAGTATACGGCGTGCTCTTGAAATTGATGATAACTACCATAGAGCATTTTTGGTTGGTCAATATTTATTGGCATTGCGAAAAGACGCTTATTTTGAAAATATTATCGATGCGCTTAATTCTCGGTTTTGCTCTATTATATCTGAAAACAAAGACAAGGACTTAATTGCGGATTATTATAGTTATCTTAGTTTTATATGTAGAGAATTCAAGGAATATGATTTGGCTGACAAGGCTATTGTAAATGCCAAATCATACGGATATGACCCATTAGTTGCAGATTATAATTTGGGGTTAACATATTATAACAAAGCGACTGATGGTTTGCCAAGAAACAAACGCATATTCTGTGCCAATGTAGATACAACCATGCTACGGCAAATTATTACGATTTTTGAAAAGTGGTTGTTGGATGAAAAGCAAAATGATATACCGATGTTTATAAAATCCCGAATGGTAGGAATATATGCTTCTTCTTGTGGTTTGTTAGGAATAAAGCATAAACTATCATCCATTAAAGAGTATGTAAATTTACCCGATCTGGAATATGAGGCACTAAGAACTGTTATCTTAGGATATTGTGGAGACATAGATGAAGAAATCCTAAGTTTGCTAACAGCAGATGATAGATTATATGCTACGATTATCAATGGTCTTAACAATGATAACTATTGTGATATACAATCGCTTCTTAGTAAAATAAATGATGAAGACGCAAAAGAAATTTCTGAGCCGACTCTATATTTAATTCTTCAAGCAAGCATTGCCAATCGAGATTACAAAACATACCATCGATTCCGTGCACTGATTCATAATGTGGATGCTATAGGTTTGATTGAGTGTGTTGATGCGTATGCTTTAGAGCAAAATGGTAGTACAGAAAATGCAAAGGCGATTGTCGATAAATATGCGGTCACATCTACTGAATATGGATTATTACGTAATATTTTGAGCTTCTATGTTCGAAATAATTATTATGAATCAGCAGAATCACTTTTTGTTAGAATTTTAGAGTTGTTTCTTGAAAACAAGCTATATATTGATGATGAACTTGATTTTTTCAGATATGCTATAACGTATCTTATTGAACATCAGTCAATGAATGCACAAAAGTTTGTAGACTCACTTGATATGAATTGCTCTGAAGCATGGCAGCTAAAAGCAAGTTTCTTTCATTCAATCAATGATGTTAAAAATCTGTTGGTTACATTAGAGTGGTTGTGTGAAAATGTATTTGAATATCGGTTTGGTTTTAACAAAATATTATGCTTAATACAGTTGATGAGATATGAAAATGCACTCGATGAAGCAAAAAGATTACTTGAAACAATTCATGAGAATAACACTAAAGATATGACTAATGTTATATGGCTCATAAGTAACATATTTTTGCTTATGGACATGAATGCCGATAGTATGGAGTGGGCAAAAAAAGCCCATAAACTAACTATAGACATCCCAAATGACAGAAGTCATCAAGCTTATTTCGCAAGAACAATGCGAACCGGAAAAATTGATGATTCCTTTGGAACTATATTAGATTACAAAAAAACACATCCAGTAATTGTTTCAGAGTGGATTAAAGAATTTCAACTCCCTGAAAATGTATCCGGCGAAGATCTTATAAATATGCTGGATGCAGCTACCGGGCAATCACACGATGAATATGAAAAAAGCGAACAGCAATTCACAGCCTTCTATAAAGCCAATTCATGGTGCCCTAATGCATTAATTGTGAAACATTATAATAATGATTTCGCATGCCTATTTGAGTTTGCTTCAAAATACAAACTGCGAGTTACACATGGTGCATGGGATGTTTTACAAAAAGAGGTAAAGTTGATAAAAGAACACATCTTTGTAGATGCGCTTACATTAGTCGTGCTACAGCACTATGGATGCTTAAATGCGCTGAAGAAAATACCTAATATTCATATGTGTTACTCGACAATAGAACATTTGCAAATGAACTACCAAATGTGGTCAAATGCAGGATATGTTCAAGAAATATTAGCTTGGATAAAAAATGCCACTAACATTGTATTGGAACCAGACGGATATGCGACCGCTTCCTCAATATCAGAACTTTTTTCTGGTGAATATCTAATTACTTGCCGAGTTGCAGCACAAAAAGGAATCCCATTATTAACTGTTGAGCCATCAATAGCGGTAATAGCAGCATGTGAGGAGCAAAAGAATTTTATTAATCTTCAAACAATTAGTATTGTTTCTTTATGCTATGCAACCATGTCTAAAGATTCCCAAATGCTTAGTAATATGCTTTTCAATCTACTTGCAAATTGTTCATTCATTAATTTCACTGCAGAAACAATTTACGAGCAGATTAAAACAGCAGGATTTGTAATTGTAGCTGAATCATTATCAAGATTTTTCATTTGTAATTCTTCTTGCGATATGATAAGTTTTGAAAAAGTGTATATCTCGACAATTGTGCTACTTATGCTTGATCACCGCGATGCTGCTATCCAATTTGCAGAATTAGTGTTGAATAATGCATTTGTAATATGGCGAAGAGGATATCATGATAGAGATATGGCCAAGCGATTTGATGCTATAGATTCCAGGCGAAAGTCCACAGCAGTAACTCTATATATTATTTATTTGATATACCATATTGAATGCATATTTATAGATGCTGACTGCGAAGCTTTGCAAAATAAGTGTACTGAATTAAAGCAAAAAATCGTGGATGAATATGGCGTAGAATTTTTTGAAGAAATCAAAGCATCCATATTTGATAATTGTGAGTAAAATTAATGTGGTGATCTCAATTTTTTCGATTTGCGCTGGACTTCTCACGCCTCTTGTGATATACTGTGTGCTACCGAAAATCAAAGGAGGCATACAATATGCGAAGATCATACACAATTCCAATACCAAAAGAACGGCTCTACTGCGGTATTCACCGTGCGGAGCCGCTCTCGCTTTATGAGGGAGGCAGAACATGAACATCCTTGAAGACTTGTGGTTCGGCAACATCTCCCCGTGGGAGCGGCCGTTCAAGAAGGATAGCGCATACGCCGAACTGCTGGCGCTTGTGATCCGGCATCAGGAAGATCTACTCGGACGGCTGAACGACGAAGAAAAGGAAATCTTCGAAAAATACGCCGACTGCTCCACCGAAATGCACGACCTGGCCGAGCGAGAGGCATTCGTGAAAGGTTTCACTCTTGGTGCGAGAATTATCATTGAAGTGCTTACAACGGGCGAAGACAAATAATCTCCTTCAAAATCAACCAAATTGTGTCTTTTTCAGAAAACCTATTGATTTTTCACAAAATATGGTGTATAATATTAAACAGAATAAATACAGGGGAGCTTGTAGCAAACGTTACTGCTAAGCAGGCTGAGAGGAAGTAACCGAACTTCGACCCTATAACCTGATGCGGATAATGCCGCCGTAGGAAGTCATACTGAGGGATTTTTTACAGGAGGCATCCGGACGGTTGTCTCCTGTTTTTATTTTAAATCAAATAAACGGGGAGCTTGTAGCAGCTGTATCTGCGATACTGCTGCTATACAGGCTGAGAGGAAGGTAAAACCTTCGACCCATGAACCTGATTTGGATAATGCCAACGTAGGGACTTTTTGTGTACGTCACGGGAAATTTCCACTTCAGGAAGTTTCCCGTATTTTTATTTAAGGAGGTACAGAAATGGTAAAAGTAAACGGCGCGGAGCTTGATATCGCAGGTAAGACCGTATCGGAGTATCTGGCGGCAACCGACTACGATCCGAAGCGAATCGCAGTTGAGCGTAACGGTGACATCGTGTTCAAGTCGCAGTATGACGTTACCGTTCTCGAAGACGGCGACAGCTTGGAGATCGTCAGCTTTGTTGGAGGTGGTTAAGTGATCCCTTCAAAAAAAGAATGGACAGACGCTTTGATTTCCCGCCACGGAAGCAAGCTTCACGAACGGTTTTTGTCTGCAACTGTTGCGATTTGCGGTCTTGGCGGTCTGGGATCGAATATCGCCATCGCTTTGGCAAGAGCCGGTGTGGGCCAACTGCTGCTGATTGATTTTGACCGTGTGGACATAACCAATCTGCACCGTCAGCAGTACAAGGCAGATCAGATCGGACGCTATAAAACGGATGCTCTTGCTGAAAATCTGTCAGAGATTGCGCCCTATACGGAAACCCGGCCTGTGACGGTAAAAATCACAGAGGAGAATTTCGCAGAGCTCCTAAAAGATGCAGATGTTGTATGTGAAGCATTCGACAATGCGGAGTCCAAAGCAATGCTTGTAAACGGTGTTTTGGAGCAATTACCCCGGTGCTATTTGGTTGCGGCTTCCGGTATGGCGGGTATGGATACGCCCAATACCATCAAAACAAGAAAAATTATGAAACGATTTTATCTGTGCGGTGATGAAGTCAGCGATGTGGCAGATACCGTTGGGCTGGTGGCACCTCGGGTCATGCTTTGCGCCGCACATCAGGCACACACCGTCCTGCGCATTCTCGCAGGCGAATATGAAGTATAAGAAAGAAGGATTCATTATGATGAACAACGATAAGCTCGTTATTGGCGGGCACGAATTTAATTCCCGTTTTATTTTAGGTTCCGGTAAGTATTCCATGAAGCTCATTGAAGCTGCGGTAAAAGACGCCGAGGCGGAGATCATCACTCTCGCCGTCCGCCGTGCGAACACCAAGGAGCACGAAAGTATTCTCGACTACATTCCCGAAGGCATCACCCTTCTGCCCAACACCTCCGGTGCGAGAAACGCGGAGGAAGCTGTTCGTATTGCCCGCCTTGCAAGAGAGCTTGGCTGCGGCAACTTTGTTAAGGTAGAAATAATGCTTGATACCAAGTATCTGCTGCCCGACAACCAGGAGACTATCAAAGCTACCGAAATCCTCGCAAACGAGGGATTTGTGGTCATGCCCTATATGTATCCCGATCTGAATGCAGCCCGTGATATGGTCAACGCCGGTGCGGCTTCCGTTATGCCTTTGGCATCTCCCATCGGCTCCAACAAGGGGCTGGCAACCAAGGAGTTCATTCAGATCCTCATTGATGAAATTGATCTGCCCATTATCGTGGACGCCGGTATCGGCAGACCTTCGCAGGCTTGTGAAGCTATGGAAATGGGTGCTGCGGCTATTATGGCAAACACCGCCCTTGCAACCGCCGGTGATCTGCCGCTGATGGCATCTGCTTTCCG
>JAEIGA010003201.1_pt1 | contig 25737 bp, 23 predicted proteins | sample 9270691 | NCBI WGS metagenome assembly JAEIGA01 (sample SAMN17057246, study PRJNA624740) | gut metagenome | biome: biome; isolation source: fecal sample | host: Bos grunniens | place: China: Xizang | collected 2019
ATACCACACACCTTCTGCCTTGTCAATACCTTTTTTTAAGTTTTTTTGAAAAATTTTTATCTTTTTTCAAAAACCTCTCCGGCTTCGCCTCGCGGACAGCTTGTCTATTTTATCACTACTAACTTCTTTTGTCAAGAGGGTTAGGGGAATTTTTTAATAATTTCCACATATATTTATTTACGTTGTTATTTTATTACACTTTAGGGAGTGTAACGGTAAATCTACAGCCTAAAGGAAGATTCCGGCCGCTTATACTTCCTCCTGCCATTATAACTATGCGTTTAGCCAGAGCAAGACCCAAGCCGTTACCCTCTTGCTTATGAGAGGTATCACCCTGATAAAATTTATCGAAGATATGCTTTTGCGCATTCTCATCGATACCCTTACCCTCGTCGTCCACTGTAAATATTATCTCTTCCAAGGTTTCTTTGAGGCGTATCTTTACAGTGCTTCCGTGAGGTGTGAATTTTACAGCGTTACCGATAAGGTTGTTCCATACGTGCATCATAAGTCCTTTGTTGCCCACGTACTTAATGCTTTGCATTTCAACGTCCATATCCACTTCCTTTTCTGCCCACTTCAGTTCAAGAAGAAGGATAGACTGTCTTATCTGCTCGTCAAGGCTAAATGTCTCCTGCTTTGTTTCAATTGACTGATTATCTATTTTTGAAAGCAAAAGCGTATTATTAACAAGCTCGGACAAGCGTTTTGTATTAACAAGTATTTTATCAACATACTCGGTGTGCTCTTCGCTCAGCCCATCCTCACCCTGAAGAAGCATTGCGTAGCCCTCCACCGCGGTAATCGGGGTCTTTATCTCGTGGGAAACATTAGAAATAAAATCGGTTTTGAGTATCTCGGTAGAGGCAAGCTCCTTTGTCATAAGATTAAAGCTTTGATAAATATCCTCTATATCGCCAAAGCGGCTGGTTTGCTCAACCTGCACGTTATAATCTCCTCCCGCCACCTTCTTCATAGCCTTTCCCAGATCTCTTATGGGAGCGAGCAAGGCTCGGTTTACGAATATAGATATACCACCTCCGAGAATCACCGCAACACCTATAACGAGCCACACGGGCGATACATTCCAAATTGTACCCAGATATTTTTCAAGTAGATATGAAACGATAGTTGCCAACGCCACCGATACCGCGAGCTCAACTGTAACGATAATTGAGATGTGCCAGGTAATTCCGTGCTTCTTTTTTAATTTTATACGTTTCATAGCTTTACCACTTTGTATCCTACACCGCGCATAGTGACTATTTTGAAATCCTTACTTTCACCAAATTTCTCACGAAGCCGTCCAATGTGAACGTCTACCGTATGAGTATCCGATATAATATCATACCCCCAAATATCGTCCATAAGCTGCTGACGGGTAAATATCCTTCCCGGGTACGAAGCCATTTTATAGAGCACCATAAACTCCTTTTGCGGCAAGATAAGCTGCTCGCTTTCGGTGGTTACGCTCAGTGAGTCACATTCAAGGACGGTAGAGCCTATGGTAAGCTTTCTCTCGTTAGCTATCTGTGAGCGTCGAAGCAGAGCGCCTACTCTGAGCACCATCTCGTTTACGTTTACGGGCTTGACCATATAGTCGTCACTTCCCGACAAAAATCCCGTTTGCATATCCGAAAAGGCATCCTTCGCGGTTATCATAAGCACGGGAGTATTATTGCCCGCATCGCGGAGACCTCTGACCAGCTCATATCCATCCATCACGGGCATCATAATATCCGAAATAATTATATCAAAGTATTTTTTATCTATCAGCTCAAGGGCTTCCTTTCCGTTGGACACTCCGTCCACAGAATAGCCGCTTTTTGTAAGTATCTTTGAAAAAAGCTGACGAAGATCGCGATCGTCCTCAACTATTAATACCTGAAACATATTCCCTCCAAAATTCCTTTTAGGAACAGTATACCTCTGTTCTATCAACCTATTTTCAATCCAAAGTCAACAATTGTTGACAGAATTGATGTTCTTAACAATTATATCATATAAATAAAAGGAAGTCAATAAAGCGTACCGCAGTATAAAAGTGAAAAAAGCACTTGCTTTTGCAAGTGCTTTTGGTGGGCCATCAGGGACTCGAACCCCGGACCAACCGGTTATGAGCCGGTTGCTCTAACCAACTGAGCTAATGGCCCGCTGATTGACAGCCTGTATATTATACAACATTTAATTTCACTTGTCAAGAACTTTTTTACAAATTCTTTTTAATTTTTTTAATTTTTTTAATCGACAGGATTTTCTTTTTTACTCCCGTGATATGTGATATTCTATTTTCATCAAAAACAAGGAGGATATCTATGAAAAGAAAAAATATTGTTATCATTGTGTCGCTGCTGATAATATTACTTACCGTCATATCAGCCTGCACCGCATCGGTGCCTACGCCTACACAGACCGAAGAGCCCACGTCTGTATCGGACACAGAGAAGATACAGGAGCTGGAAGAAAAAATATTGCTTCTGGTTCAGTCCCAAGAGCTTTCAAACAGCGAAAGGAAAAAGCAGATAGAGGCTCTTGAGGCGGAAATCAAAAAGCTAAAGGAAGAAAGCACACAGACCCAGACGCAAAATCCCGAGGAAACCTCAAAGCCGCAGATATTCAAATATACGCTTGAAAACGGAAAAGCGGTCATAACCTCCATAACAAGCAACGATGAAAGCATTACTATACCCTCATCAATAGACGGATATCAGGTAATATCGGTAGGCAGTCAGGCACTCAGCTCCAATTCGGTAAAGACCGTAATTATATCCTCGGGTATAGAAAAGCTTGATTGGTTCGCCTTCAGCGGATGCTCTTCGCTGTCCTCGGTATCTATTCCCGACAGCGTTTCCTCCATAGGCTACGGTGCTTTTGATAACACAGCCAAGGCGCTGACTATACATTGCTCCCGCGATTCATTCGCGCACAAATATGCGCAAAGCTACGGAATTACATACGATATTACCTAATTCATAAAATAAAAAACTCTTGACCAAACCTCTCTCTTGTTGTATAATATATTATATTATGCAGGAAAGGAGAGGTTTTGCCGTGCTTGATAAAATTAACGAATTCTTCAACCGATTAAAAAACAAACCCGACAGTAAGCGAAGCAAGCATTCTCCCTTCGTGATCATTCTCTGCGTCCTGATAATAATAATCCCCACCGTTCTCGCTTTTTTCTACGCGTATTTCTATGAGGACTCTTCCGTTTTATCCTCGGACAAGGTAGAGGTGGAGCTGTACGGCGCAGACGGAGGGCTGATAGCCTCCGACAAGGTCACAGAAGCAAATATAAGTGATTCGCCATTAGTGGAGATATTCTACAATATGAATATCACCAAGACTCCCGTAAAGGAAGCCTCTCTTTTACCCGCTCCGAATTTCAACGTAACTATAAAGCAAAACGATACAGCCATAAAGTACGGCTGTCACTTTAACGAAAGCGGAACGCCAAGTTATCTTGAGAATGAGAACGGAGATATATTCGCTATCCCCGAAGCCCAATACAATGCCTTTCTTAATTCGGATTTTTCCGAGTCTGTATATCAATCGTCACTCCCTCCTGCTCTCATCAGCGGAAACGGAGAATCGGTGCTGCCCATATCAGGTGAGTGGCATTACCGCCGTCAGGACGGAACAGCACGCCCCTCTACCGAGTTGCAGACTGTATTCGCCGGAGAAACATACAAGATGGGCGGAGCCATAAATCTTTCCTTTGACCGACATCCCGAAGAATGCGATATCAAGATACAGGACGTATCAGGAACAAGCATATACGACGGAACTCTTGATAAGCTTTCCTTCCTTACCGTAGAAGCGGGAACGGTGCTTAACGTAAAGATAACCGCAAAATGGGAAGAAAGCCCCGAATCCGACTTTTACGGAACGCTTTCCTACGATTTTTTAACCGAGATCACTCAACGCTCCGAGTTTTCGCTCAGCACCACGGAGATATATCCGGGACAGTTCATAATAATATCGGTAACAAACGTGGAAGATACCTCAAACATACTTTTTTCCGCAAAGGCACGAAGAACGTCAGAAGCCGATTCTGTTCTTGACAATGCCATCAATGAGCTGTATCAATTTACCCCTGTTTTTTCAAAGGATGGCACGCTTGCCAGAGCTATTCTTCCCTTCCCGTACGGCTTGAACGAGGGAGTATTTACCTTCTCACTGTCATACGGAGCGGCAGAACACACATTCTCCGTAAACATCCTCCCCTCTCCCGAACAAAAAAATTCTGTAATTCAGAAATCTGCGACGGATATAGAGAATATAATATCGGATTCCTCTACCGCTGCCTTAGCATCGATCATGCAGGAGATATCCCCGCCCGCAAATCACTCTGTGCTGTTTCGAAATGAATTTATCCACCCCTCTTCGTGGGATTTTACCAACGGGTATTCTTTCTCAGATAATGTGGCTTCAAATGACCAAGGCGCATCCTTTGTCGCAAGGGGCAATGAGTATATTACGGATACCCCCGGCGGTGCGGCGGTGTACGCGCTGAACGTGGGAACTGTGGTTGAGCGCGGCATCTGCGACCATCTTGGAAACTACGTGGTAGTCGACCACGGCTTGGGCTTGCGCACCTGGTACTGCTGGCTCAGCTCGGTTGACGTGGACGAGGGAGATATTTTAGCAAAGGGAGAGCAGCTCGGTAAATGCGGAGCAGAGGGTCTGCTTTCCTCCCGCGGAGTTCTTATCCTATGCTCGGTGTATCACATACCCATAGACCCTGATTTTATCTTAGGAAAAGAAATAAAATACTGATATTTTTCGGCAGAGCTGTAAGGTAAACGGCTCTGCCTTTTTTGATTATGTTAATTTTTTTAAAAAATCTTGTAAAAGCACTTGTGATATGATATAATTGATGTATATTGCTATGTTTAGAGGAGGTTACTATGACCCTTTCCGATTTCTTTTCCAACGGGTTTGTAGGAAAATACTATCTGCAAAATATCGAAAATGAGAATGCGACTACATTCATAATAATAGCTGCCGCAGTGGTTATGATATGCGCTTATCTGTTGGGCAGTATAAATTTTGCCATTATCATATCGGGCAAAAAATATCACGAGGACATCAGATCTCACGGAAGCAAAAACGCGGGTATGACCAATATGATGAGAACCTACGGACGTACCGCCGCCGCCTTTACTCTTATGGGTGACGCCCTCAAGGCAATAGCTGCCTGCCTTTTGGGATATGCGCTTATAGGTCAGTTAGGCGCTTACATCGCAGGTCTTTTCTGTGTACTTGGTCACGTATTTCCCGTATTTTATCGCTTCAAGGGCGGCAAGGGGGTAGTTACCGCCTTTGCTACCGTTCTTATGTGCGACCCGTTTATCTTTTTAATACTGATACTCCTCTTTGTTCTCATAGTTCTTTTTACCAGATTTATTTCCTTAGGCTCAATTCTGTGTATGCTCCTTTATCCCATACTGTTAGACAGAGTCACACGCTTTGTCAGCCTTTTGAGTACGGGCGAGGAATCTACCTCTCCTTACATAATTTTTACTGTGCTCATAGCCGCTGTTATAGTAATAAAGCACTGGGAGAACATCAAGAGGCTCTCAAAAGGAAAGGAAAACAAATTCTCCTTTAAAAAAAGCGTAAAGATACCCGAAGAAGATACTAAGGAACAAAACGGCTGATGGAAGAAAACATTTTAAAGATATCATCACTTCTTATAGAAGCGGCAAGAAAAAATTTGCTTCGCAAGGCTGTTTTGTCAAAGCCTTTAGATAAATCTCTGCTGAAAACGGTTATAAGTGCCAAGCTTATCTCGGCAAAGCCCGTTCTGCAAGCCGAATTTTTTCACAAGGATAACAAGGTAACCCATAAGAACTTTATACTTTCCGAGACCGACGAAAGGGTTCTGTCCGAGCTTTTTAAAGGCTATATGCAGATAAATCTTCTCTGTAACGGCGCAGATTGTGAATACAGGTGCTCCGCATCGGGAAAAGCGGTTCTGCTCAATGAAAAAAAGGTCCTCCGCCTTTTTGAGCAAACTCCCTCGGCAGCTGCTCTGCCCGAGGAAAGCAACGACCGCAAGAAAAAACATATACTCAGCGGAAACGAGCCTTTTCTCAAGCTTTTAGGCGTAGCAGACCAAAACGGACGGGTATATGACAAAAAGCAATCAAAATTCAGACAGATAAACCGATTTCTTGAAATAATTCAGGACATCGAGGACAAGCTCCCGCAAAAAAGCATAAGAATTTGCGACCTGTGCTGCGGAAAGAGCTATCTTTCCTTTGCCGCCTACCATTATTTTTCGGTAATCAAGGGAATGGACGTAAGCATGACGGGTATAGACCTTAAGCCCGACGTGGTAGAGCATTGTACCTCTGTGTCAAAGCAGCTTGGCTTCCATGGGCTGGAGTTTATCTGTATGGATATAAACGATTATTCCCCCGAGGTGCTTCCATCCTTGGTCATATCTCTCCACGCCTGCGATATCGCCACCGATATCGTTCTCAAAAAGGCGGCTGAGTGGAAAACCGACGTTATACTTTCCACACCCTGCTGTCACCACGAGCTCAATCACAATATTGATTGTGAGGAATTGTCCTTTATTACCGATTATTCTATGCTCCGTCAGAAGCTGTGCGACGCGGCAACCGATGCATTGAGGCTTTGCAAGCTCGAAGCTTTGGGATATTCCACCTCCACCGTAGAGCTCATAGACCCCAACGAAACACCTAAAAACGTTCTTCTGCGAGCAATAAGGAAAAAGCATTTTGATCCAAGCTCCGCCGAAGCAAGGGCTGCGTCTGAGCGTTATGCCCGCGCAAAGGAATTTTTGTGCGGAGGCAAGGACACCGCAGATCTTCACTTTTAATCCAAATGCAAGGAACAAAAAATGACATATCACAATGCCATAAAATTTATAAAAAATTCCCCTAATATAATACCTAACGAGGGTTCAAGCTCCGAGAGAATATCAAAGCTTCTCGCCGCCTTGGGCAATCCGCAAAAGCGTATAAAATATATCCGCTTGGCTGGCAACAACGGAAAGACGGTTACCGCGAGGATGCTTATCTCGATCATGAACAAGGCGGGTATAGCCAACGGCTGTCTCTCAATGCCTATTTACACCGAGATACGTGACAACGTGCGCATCAACGGCGAGCCCATTACTATGAGTGAGACCGTAGACTACGTTGAACAGATATGCCATGCCACCGCATCAATAAACAAGGAATACAGCCAGTATGGCACGGTTTTCCGTCCCACTATGCACGAGATAATGCTCTGCATAGCGCTCCTTGCCTTCGCAGAGCATAAATGCTCGGTCTGTATGCTGGAAAGCGACCATATCGGCGAAGACCCCTCACGCTTTCTTCCGCCTCCCTTCGCGGCTGTTATATGCGGAAGAATACCCAACGGAGACGTGCGTGAGATATCGAAAATTCGCTCGTATATTTGCCGCGGCATAAGAGAGATAATAAGCGTTCCCCAAGATCAGGAGGCGTACAAGATAATCTCGGACACCTGCTTCTCGGCAAATTGCCGACTTACTATTCCCGCAAGAAATAAATTTGAGATAAAAAGGCTGTCCTTGCGCGGCACGGATTTTTCATACAAGGATAATGACTATTCTCTGCGGCTATGCGGAAAGTTCCAGACGGAAAACGCTCTGGTGGCAATCGAAACTGCCGAGATGCTGGTACGTTGCGGATATAAGATAGACGCAAAAAGCATAAAGGAAGGTCTTGCCACTGTAACCGCGCCCTGCAAATTTGAGGTGCTCTCCCTCTCTCCAACCATAATTGCCGACAGCACCCATTCCGAGGTGGCTATCGGCGCTATATGCGACTCCTTAGCCGATTTTAAGGAAATGACGGGAACAAAAGTAAGGCTTTGCCTGCCCGAGGGTGAGCTTATTCAAAAATATATAGATGCGCTTGAAGGTCGCGGCTATTCAATCGGTAAAATCTCAGCTCTTGCGCTTGAATATCCCGAGGACGAGAAACCCGAATACTCTCTGCCCGTAAATAGCTTCAAAACTGTAAAGCTCACCGCAAAAGATGCCCTTTCGGAACTTTCTCATGATGAGATATTGCTCATATCGGGTCATAGTAACTTCACCAGAAAGTTACGCTACGAGCTGTTGGCTATGCTTGGATTTTAACGCAAAAAGACTGTCGCTTTCGACAGTCTTTTTTGTATCAACTTATGTAATTTGCTTTTTCTCCATCAGCTTTTTAACAAGCTGCTTTATCAAATAAGCCGCAGCACAAATAACAGCGTATATTATCGCGAGGTCAATACAGCTTCCCATTTCGTACAAAATGTTTACAAATATAAGAAAGACAGCTTGTGACAAAAGCGCTCCCGCACAAAGAAAAACAAGCCTATCTGAGCAGAACACCCCTTGCAACACAAATATAATTGGAAAAAGAATATATATTCCTTCAAGTATGTTCTTTCCTCCGCGAAGCAGGTACATAAGCGAAAGTATCAACAGGGCGGGCAATATCAATTTTAAAATATAAACAAGTGTTTTTTTCATCATATATACTCAGTTAGTGAGCTGTAAACGTAAAGCGAGCCAAGGCAAATCAGCGGTACTCCGTCCTTTTGCGCCTCTGCTTTTGCATTTTCAAAGGCTACTTTTATACTGTCGCTGTGGTACGCCTCAATTCCCGCCTTATTAAGCACCTCGGCATATTCCTCTGCCGAGAGTGCCCTCGGGCTGTCGGGTGTAAGGGTAAAGGCTTTTGAAGCAATGGTGGCAAGGTCGCGGGCAATAGCTGTATAATCCTTATCACGAAGCACTCCCGTCAAGAGATACACCTTTTTTTTACCGAAATAAAGCTTTATGCTCTCAACAGCGGCGGCTATTCCCTGAGGATTGTGCGCTCCGTCAAAAATAACCAAGGGATCTTTTGAAAGCACTTCAAATCTTGCTTGCCATTTTGCAGACTTCAAGCCTTTCTTCAGTGCATCCTCGCTTATCTCAAGTCCTCTGCCTCTCAGTATATCCACAGCGGTAATGACCGAAGCGGCGTTTCTGGGTTGGTAGGTACCGAGAAGTGATATTTCTATATTTTTATGCTCTCCAAAGTCAAAGCTGCTGCCGTCAAGTGTCATGGAAAGGCTTGAGATTTTCGCATAGTCCGTGGTATAAAAATCCGCTCCCTTCTCTGCCGCTTTGGCTTCGACTACTGTCCTTGCTTCAAGGTCGGTACCGCCGAACAGCACGGGGCAGCCCCTCTTGATTATACCCGCCTTTTCTGCCGCTATTTTCGCGACCGTATCTCCAAGAAAAGCGGTATGGTCAAGAGCTATGCCCGTGATAACAGACAAGAGCGAATTCTCTATTATATTCGTGGAATCAAGGCGTCCTCCCATTCCCGCTTCCAAAACAACAACGTCGCACTTGTTTTTGTAGAAATATTCGAAGGCAATGGCGGTTATAAGCTCAAACTCGGTGGGCTTATCGGTCATTTCCTCGGCAATGGGACGCACACGCTCGGTGAGCTGTATAAGCTCCTCACCTGAAATATTCTCGCCGTTTATCTGCATGCGCTCGTTGAATATTTTGATATACGGAGAGGTATATAGCCCCACCTTATATCCCTCAGCCTTCAAAACAGAGGCAAGCATAGAAGAAAATGAGCCCTTGCCGTTAGTTCCCGCCACGTGTATAAAGCGCAGCTTTCTTTCGGGATGACCCAGCTTTTCACACAGCTCATCTATGCGCTCAAGCCCTGGCTTACAGAAGGTCCAGCTAACTCCGTGTATATATTCAAGACATTCCTGGTAGTTCATATAAATCTCCCTTACTGTTCCATATACGTAAGCTTACGGAAGTTAGCGTTTTTATATAGCAGGCAAAGTATTATTATCTCCACGGGTGCTATGACCAAATAAAGAGGTATACGCCAGAGCACTGCCCAGCTGTAAAAGGTAAAGAGCCCCACGGGCTTTATGAGCATAGAGCCCAGTATATGCGCAGAGGCGCCCGAAGCTATTATACGGAAATACCCGTTTTTCTTTACTATATACTTAGCTACAAATCCCGAGGTAAAGCCTATTACCGCCGCTCCGAGGGCAACTATCAGATTGGGCGGATATATCTGCGCGGAGAGCAGATAGCTTATAAGGTCTGTGGCTATTCCCACAGCCGCACCCATAATAGGGCCAAACATTATGCCAGAAAGTATGATGGGCAGATTTTCAAAGGTGACTCTGAAAAGCCCTCCCCCGAAATTCATAAAGTTCTTACAAAAAATGCCCACTATAACGCTCATGGCAACAAGCATTGCCGCAAGTGTCAATCTTTTTACCGAGTTTTTCATAAAAAAATACCTCCTTTTCCTAAGCTCACATAGGCTTAAGGTAAAAGGAGACAAATATTATTTGTTTCTGCCCTGTGTCCTATGAAGCGGGATGCAGAACACAGACCGCAAGCATTTGCTCTTCGTCCCATAGGCAACTCCCCGTCCCATAGGCACTTCACGCCCGTATTCTTACTCTTCTTGACTGTTTATGCTAATATTATAACACTTTTTTTCCTCTTGTCAACAAAATTTTATCAAATTTGTTTTGTTCTATTGAAAAAGCTATTTATTTATGATAAAACGTGTTGAGAATTTATACAAAAAACCACTTTATCTACTCTTTGAGATAGACAAAGTGGTAATTTTTATTCCCCTGATTCTATTTGATGCATCAGCCTTTGATTAAATTCCTCGGCTGTATTATAGCCCATCTTTTTTTGTCTGTTGTTCATTGCGGCTATCTCTATAACTACCGCAAGATTTCGTCCGTGGTGAACGGGTATTGTTATTGCGGGAACTCCTATCCCCAAAATATTCTCGACCTCCTCGTCAAGTCCAAAGCGGTCGTACAGCTTTTCGGGGTCCCAGCTTTCAAGCTTTATAACAAGGTCTATACGCTCGGTTACCTTGACCGAGCCCATACCGAAAAGACGTCTTACGTCAACTATGCCTATTCCCCGAAGCTCAATATAATGCCTTATAAGGTCAGGTGCCGTTCCCACGAGAGTTTTTGCAGATACTCGCTTTATTTCAACCGCGTCATCCGCCACAAGTCTGTGTCCTCTTTTAACAAGCTCTATGGCAGTTTCGCTCTTACCTATACCGCTATCTCCAAGGATAAGCACACCCTCTCCGTAGACCTCAACAAGAACGCCGTGTCTTGTAAGTCTTGGAGCAAGGTTTGTATTAAGCGAGCCTATTATAGCCGCCATAAACGCGCTGGTACGCTCACTTGTGCGCAGAAGGGGTGTTTCTTCATTGCGCGCCGCATACAGTATTTCGTCATAGACCGTAAGGTTAGTAGTAATAACTACCGCAACCGGCTTTCTCGCAAAAAAGGCATCTATTCTTGATTTACGCTCACTGTCTGAAAGTCCGGCAAGATATTTGTGCTCCGCCTTTCCGATTATCTGTATTCGGAAGGGCTCAAACACCTCCATAAAGCCACTGAGCGCAAGTCCGGGACGGGTTACCTCGGGGCTGCTTATCATAATCTCCTCGGGCGAGGACGGCATATAAATCTCTTCAAGCTGAAATTCTTTGATAATATCACTCAAAGGGATACTGTATTTTGATTTCATCAGCACTCCTCCTACCTTTTATTTACACCATTATATCACAATTTTTCTTGCTTGGGAAGATATTTTAAAATTTTTAATACTTTATTTTTTTAAATGCTTTCGTTTTTTAATGAATTTATTCACAATGTGGTAACAAAATTGATGTATAATCTATCTTAAAGTATTTACCGATTTATTTTGGAGTTTTAAATGAGAAAAAGATATAACCTTAAGCTTTTTTTGAGAGCAATCTCTCTCCTTATGATAGCTCTCCTTATGCTCTCTTGCGCCGTATCATGCAAGGCGCGCCCCTTGGGTCAGACCAAGCTTGCAAAGACAGAGGTTGGAACCGTGGACAAATATCCCGTTCTCTACGAGGAATTCTACTTCCTCGCATATAACTATTACGAAGCCGTAAAGGACGGATACGAAAACGACCCCGACGGCTTGAAAAAGGCTGTATGGGACTATGTAAACGAGAACATAGTGGCAAATTACGCTATTATGAAGCTCTGCGAAACAGAAGGTCTGGTTTACGATGAAAGCGAGCTTAAGGACGACGTAAAGGAGGCATTGGAGCTTGCCATTGCCTCGGATTTTGGAGACAGCAGAAGCTCTTATCTCAAAAACCAAAAGGCTATGGGGCTTACCGACCATTACGTGAGATTTGTCACGGGTGTGGACGTGCTTTACGACCGTCTTGCCAATAAATATATGGAAACGGGCGTGGTTCCCAACACCGACGAAAAGATACTTGACTACATAAAGAAAAATTTTGCCCACACCTGGCATATAGCAGTGTTTGTTGACGAAAATGACGACCGCGATGCCGAGCTCGCAAAAGCAAACGAGGCTCTCTCCAAGCTCAATAGCGGTGAGATGACTATGCTTGACCTTATGGGAAGCCGCTATAACGAGGACTTGATTCCTCCCTCAACCGAATACGACGGATATTATTTTCCTAAAGGCGTTATGGAGCAGTGGTATGAGGATGCCGCGTTTTCGCTGCAAATAGGCAACCATTCCGAAGTAATCATGGCAACGGGCTCCAATAACAACGGCGAATACGTGGAGTGCTTCTATATAATAGAACGCCTTGCAACATCAGAAAAGGAAATACGCTCAAATTTCGATGCTCTTTCCGATGAGGTAAGCGGGTCGATAATCGCCGAAAAAATGCAATCTATCAAGGATTCTCTCAAATTTGAGCCTAACGAATTTGCCTTGTCACTGAACGTACTTGAGCTCGAAGCACCCAAAAACGGTATAGATTATCAGCTCATATTAGTGATAGCTCTTTGCTTACTACTCATAGCTGTAATTATTATATCGGTCATACTGATAAGAAGAATAAGAAGAAAACGCTTTCACGCGTCTATAAGCTCACCGAAAAAATAAACTGTAAGAGGTCATTATGAACAACCGCAACAGACATATGCAATACAGAAGAAGCATATACCGAAAGAGAAAAATAAAAACCATCATTATCTCTTCGGTGGTTGCCATAATAGTTATCTTCGCGCTATTTATGATAGTAGGCTCGGTGCTGCACAACAAAACCAAGGACGGTGACACCAAAAATCCTGATGCTACCGCTCCCGAAAGCACTGAAAAGGTCCTTGCTTCCGCAAGAACGGTTGGAGCTTATCCTCTCCCCTTGCTTGAGGACGGCTCCAATTTCTCCGACCGTCTGGCAGCTATACCTCCAAACGCCAACGCTGTATGCGTAAACCTCAACGAGGAGGACGGAACCCTTCTTTTCCGTTCCGCTCTCGCTTCAAAGCTTTCGCATATCACGGTGCATAAGGATGCCTCGGCACTTTCAAGCTCGGTCACTGCCATTGAGAGAAACGATTTTTACATAAGCGCCGCTCTTTATATTCCAACCTTTGAGGAAGAGAACGAGCTTCTGGCGGAAATAGAGTTTGCCACCTGGGCAGCCGTAGCCTGCGAGGCCATCCAAGACGGTGTCGGTGACGTTCTTATTCTCGCTCCTTCCATGGAAGCCGACGACGTAGAGCGAATTTGCAGTATTGCCGACAAGATACGTGAGCTTACGGAGAATGCCATAGTAGGCTTTGCTATCCCCGATACTATTCTCGCAAACGAGAAAAAAACCGCTCTTGTGGATACCCTTTCAAAGCATTTTAATTACTTATCCCTCGATACCACCCAATATAGGGATGAGGATGACCCCATAAAGTATATCGAGGGAAAGGTTTCGGGCTTGCAGCTTGAGCTTATGTACTATAAGATGAGAGTGCTTCTTCCCCGCGCGGCTGAAGCGGAAACTCAGCAAAAATATATAGATGCTATAACAAAATATAATATAACCAGCTGGCAAATACTGCCCTGATGAAGCTTTAGAGCCTCTGTCAAGTAAAAAAACTTGACAGAGGCTTTATTTTTTTGCTGATTTGAGACTAAGTGAGACTTTGGGTAACCTTTTGACACTGTTTTCGGGTGTAAAATACGCTTGCGTAACAGAGAGAAAGGAGGACCTCAGGTGAATTCCGACCTAAGCGAAGACAATTTTAAGGAGTTATGCCGAAGCGGAGAGCTTCAATATATGCTTGAGCAGTATATATCCAATTGTATCTCTAAGGACACAACAGCCAACAGCATAGCTCCAAATGAAAGGAATTCAGAACAAGCAAAAGCAAAAAAACAAGAAAGTAAGAAAGCTTCCTTCCCAAATGTGGCGGGCTTCTGCCGTTATCTGGGGATAAGCACGGATGAGCTTGAAAAGCTTTCGCGGGAGTACCCCCTGCAATACGGCAGACTGCTTTCTGTTTTCGAGGATGAAGCGCTGAACTCTGGGCTCTCCCCCACCCTTCTGTCAGCCTATCTGAAAAAGCGCATTGGATACGAAAGCACGAAAAAGTCCACCGAGGACGGACAAATACGTATAAGCTTTGAGCACGACATCTTTGAGGACGGGGTGTAATATGCGGGAGCAAGGTCTTATAAAGATACTCGGCATACCTACCGAGCGTCAAAGGGAATTCTTCGCGTCAAAAGCACGCTTCACCGCTTACGGCGGCGCCCGAGGAGGAGGAAAGTCCTGGGCTCTTCGGCGAAAGCTTGTAGCTATGTGTCTGCGATATGAGGGGCTATCCTGTTTGCTCATCCGCAGGACGATTCCCGAGCTCAAATCCAATCACATCGTTCCCTTCCTAAGAGAATACGACGGAATAATAAGCTACAGTGAATCGGAAAAAGCAATTCTCTTTCCCAACGGAAGCAGGATATCTCTGGGATATTGCGCATCCGACAAGGATGTTTTAAGATATCAGGGTCAGGAATATGACGTTATAGCCATTGACGAGGCAACGCAGCTGAGCGAATTCAGATTTTCGGTATTAAAGGCCTGTCTGCGTGGCTCAAACCATTTTCCGCGACGTATGTATCTTACCTGCAATCCCGGGGGTATCGGTCACAGCTGGGTAAAGCGTCTTTTCGTTGACAGAGATTTCAGATGCGGTGAGAATCCCTCTGAGTACAAATTTATCCCCGCAAGGGTCTTCGACAATCCCAATCTTACCGATTCCGACCCCGAATACGTGCGTTCTCTTGAATCACTGCCTCCACGCTTGAGAGACGCATGGCTTTATGGCAAGTGGGATGTTTTTGACGGACAGTTCTTCCCCGAATTTGACAGAGCGGTGCATATATGCAATCCCTGCGTTATTCCCCATAATCTAAGCAAATTCATTGCTATGGATTACGGTCTTGATATGCTTGCCGTGCTGTTAGTCGGTGTAGATACGCAAGGAAACCTCTGGGTAATTCGTGAATTCTGCCAGAGCGGACTCACCCTATCCCAAGCGGCAAGTCGCACTGCTCTTCTTGCCCAAGGGCAGGACGTAGGCTTTGCCGTATGCTCCCCCGACCTCTGGAACAGACGTCAGGACAGCGGAAGAAGCGGCTTTGAAATAATGCAATCGGTGCCCGGTATGCCCTCTATGCTTTCGGCAGACGACAGACGTATTCCGGGCTGGCGCGTACTGAGAGAATATCTTTCGGCTCGCGAGGGTCATCCGTTTATAAGAATTTCCTCCGAGTGCAAGGAGCTTGCCGACTGTCTTCCCGCCCTCCTTTGCGACCCAAACAAGGAAGAGGATGCCTGTGACAGACCTCACAAAATAACTCATGCCCCCGAGGCGCTCAGATATGCCGTTATGAGCAGGATATTTCCCCAAAGCAACAATGACGACCTTGATTTTATAAAGGGCTTCAAAATCCCTAAAAAATCACCGTTTACTTATTAAAAGTACTCTGTTACGCAGCCTTTTGGGGAAAGGGGCAAAAAAGCAAAGAAAGGAAGTAAAGCTATAAATATGGCGAAAACCAACAAAACTCTTGACATAGACTTCGACTCCTTTGAAGGAATATGTCTTCCAAAATGCCACAGCGGCAAAAAAAGCGTTGCCGATATCGTAAACTTCCACATAACCAACGACGGCTCTTTAAAAAAGCGTTGCGGATATCGGCACGTTATAGACTCTGAGGGAAGAAAGATAAACTCGGTCTGGAGCGGAAAAATAAAGGGCGTATTCAAATGCTACGCTTTGGTAGACAATATAGTATACGAAATAAATCTTGAAGAAAAGACAAAAGCATACATAGGTGTACTTATTGCTCCAGGAGAATACGCATGCTTCTTTTGCCACAAGGATAATCTCTATATCAAGGATACCGACTATTTTTATATGGTTAAAGGAAATTATCTTCAGCGAATGATAGGATACGTACCATTATTTGGTAAGGATTGGCCTACCACAAAGCCCGGGGAGATATATCAACCGCTTAATCTTATGAACCAATATGCCCGAATAAGCTACAAGGTAACCACTCCCTATACAAATCTGCTTCCCGTGGTACATCCCGTATCCTCTATTCGTTCGGTTTACCGTAACGGAACTCTTATGAGCAGCAGCGACTACTACTTTGACGCAGATCTTAAGACCATCAACATAAGAAACGGAGTATCAGAGGGCGAGACCTTTTTGGTAACGGTGATATTCGACAGCTCGGTAACTCTCGACAACGCACAGCTGGAAGAATGCGATATGATTCAAACCTTTGGAAAAATAAGCGATTTCCGAGCTTTTGCCTGGAGCACCAGAACCAAAAGCAGTAACATATACGTATCAAGCTACGTATCGGATGAGGACTATACTGCTTCTGACTCTGTGGTAAAGGGCTGCGGTGACCTTTATTTCAAAAAGGAAAACTCATTTTCCGTTGGCGGAGGAAACAATTTCGTAACGTCAGTATCCCAGCATTACGGCAGATTGCTGATATTTACCGACGGTGATGCGTGGATGGCAAACGCCGATATACAGGGAGGGGAGGATTTCCCCGTTATGAACATAAACTCCACTGCAGGCTGTGCTACACAAAAAAGCAATGCTATGGCGGAAAACGACCCTATCACTGTAAGTAAAACTGCCATCGTCAGATGGACGTCTGAAACGGACGAGATAAATGAGTGTAACGCTTACAGCATATCGGATGATATAAATGATAAGCTCTCCTCTTCATTTTTCTCCAACGCGGTGGTTTACAAGGATATCTACAAAAACGAGCTTTGGTTTACAGACCCTGCGGGTGACGGCACCGTATGGATATACAATATAAGCAAAGGCTCTTGGGTAAGATTTATCTGCGAGGCAGGAATACTTGGAATGTTTGATACAAACGGAAGCATTGGCTTCTATACCCAAAGCGGTATCTTTATGTTTGACGACGTTCTTAGTACAGATATAGCCCAAGACGGAACCGCCAGCAAGATAATCTCAAGCTTTGAAAGCGGAATTCTCGACCTTGGCTCTACCAACTCAAAACGGCTGACATATGGCGCGCTTATCGGAGATATGGGCGGCAACTCCGCCACTGTGAGCGTAAGCTGCGACAGCGGTGAAAGCATATCCTTTGACTGCCGCGACAGCTCCGAGCACGCAATTAAGGAGCAACGCTTACGCTCGGGCAGATTCAGCACTATGAAGCTATCCATTACGGCAGACGGAGAAGCAAATCAGGTAATACACCGTGTCAAAATACAGGCAAAAGAAAAATTAAAGAAATGAAAGGATGCAAGCAATGAACAAAACATACGAGCGCTCGCTTAACAAAGCGTGGCAGCAGTACGAAAAAGGAAAGGAGCATAAGCGGCGCATAGGATTATATGAGACCGTCAAGAAGAACGAGCGCTTTTACCGCGGCGAGCAATGGCAATACGGCGAGGGAAAGGACCTTCCACGTCCGGTATTCAATATTATCCAACGTGTAGTAAATTTTCTTGTATGCTCTATCGCCTCGGCTAACGTATCAATAAATTTCACCGATGAAAATCTCCCCTTTGCTCAAAGCGGGCGTGACGCGCTGTTGCTGCGCGAGGGCGTTGAGATATTGGGAGAAAATACCGCTTACCGTTGGAAAAAGAGCGGTATGGACAGAAAAATGATGCAGCTTCTCACAGATGCCGCCGTAAGCGGCGACGGGATCATCTACTGCTATTGGGACGCATCTCTCCGCACTCCGCAAAGATTTGAAGGTGATATCGTTACCGAGCTTATTGATAACGTAAACATATTTCCCTCAGACGTAAACAAGGCGGATATACAGTCTCAGGATTATATCATTTTGTCGGGCAGAGCCCCTGTGGAGCACCTGATAAAGGAAGCCCGCGAGGCAGGTATATCCGAAGAGGATATATCGAAAATACTCCCCGACAACGAGTACAGCTCTCAGTCGGGAGATATGTCAAAATACGAGCTTGAGGGCGCGGATGAGGCAAAAGCCACCTACATAATCAAGTTCTGGCGTGAAAACGGAAAGGTGGTATTTGAAAAATCAACTAAGGAGTGTGTTATACGCCGCGGGCGCACGGATTGCCGCTTATACCCTGTGGCGTACCTCAACTGGTCACCCGTAAAGAATAGCTTTCACGGCACCTCGCCTATAACCTCTCTTATTCCAAACCAAAAGTTCATAAACAGAGCCTATGCTATGGTTATGAAGCACATGACAGACACGGCATTTTCCAAAATCGTCTATGACAAATCCAAGATACCCGAATGGTCCAATGAGGTGGGCGAGGCTATCGCCGCCTACGGCGGAGGAAATATTGCCGACTCGGTAAGCGTAATAGGTGTCGGAAAGATGCAAAACGGTTATATGGAGCTTATCGACAGCTCGGTAAATCTTACCAAGGAGCTTATGGGTGCTACCGAATCGGCTTTGGGTAATCTTGAAGCCGATAACACCAGCGCAATTCTGGCGCTTCAGGAAACCTCAAGAATACCTCTTGCTCATATAAGAAGCGCGTATTACCAGTGCATATCCGACCTTGCTAATATCTGGGCTGATATGATGTGCGCCTACTATCCCTCAGAGCGACTTATTCCCTGCTACACAAAGGACGGAATAAAGGTACGCAACGTGGAGTTTTCGGTGCTGAAAAACGACATCCTTTGCGCCGAGGTAGAGGTAAGCGAGGTATCACGCTTCAGCGCGGCAAGTACACAGAGCATACTTGATAAGCTTTTCAACGGAGGTCATATAAGTCTTTCGGAATACGTAAAGCGCTTGCCTGCGGGAACCTTGTCCGACAGAGATGACCTTATAAAAAATGCAGAAGCTCTATCTTCTGCCAAGAAAGAAAATGAGGAGGAAATATGAGCGAGGAAAACATTATTACCGAAGAGCTCACAGAAGCCGCGGAGCTTGAGGAGAATATTCCCTCGGAGCTTGAGGAGATTATTCCCACAGAAGCCGAGGAAATCTCGGACAGTACCCCCACAGAGGAGGATAAGGGCATAGACGCTCTTAAGGATGAGATACGTTCTCTAAAGGAGCAGATATCCGCCCTTGAGGCAGAGCGGGAGACCCATAGCAGAATGCTGCAGGAGGTAAGCGATTTCAGTCTTCTCTTTCCCGACGTAGACCTTGATGAGATTCCCGAAAGCGTTTGGGAGTCCGTAAAGAAAGGAACCGCTCTGAGCGCATCCTACGCCCTTTACGAAAAGCGCATGGATGCCGAAAGAGCGCGCATAGCAAAAATAAATGCCTCCAACGCATCGCGCTCCGCAGGTGTCGCGGGCAAAGACACAGCAAATGAATATTTTACCCCAGAGGACGTAAGAAAAATGTCCCCGTCGGAGGTACACGCAAACTACTCAAAAATAAAAAAATCCATGTCAAAGTGGATGTAAAAATAAAACATAAAAAGAAAGGAATTTTATTATGGCAATCACAAACTTTATCCCTACTATCTGGAGCGAAAATCTCACCACCGCACTCGACAAGCAGTACATAGCAGTTGCACACTGCAACCGTGACTACGAGGGCGAAATCAAAAACAAGGGCTCGGTGGTCAAGATCTGCGGAGTCGGAAGCATCGACGTAAACGACTACACCAAGGACACCGATATGTCCAATCCTCAGGCACTCTCCGACACCGTTCAGGAGCTTAATATCGATCAGGCAAAATACTTCAATTTCCAGATCGACGATATTGACAGGACTCAGTGCACCCCCAAGCTTATGGATGCGGCTATGAAGATAGCTGCAAGTTCCATTGCCAACAAGGCTGACCAGTACGTATATTCTCTTGTATCCGAGGCAGGGGCTACCGTAAGCTGCGATAACACGACCTCCGGCGAGCTGCTCAACAAGATAATTGCAGCCCGTCAGAAGCTTTACGAGAACAACGTATCCGATATGGAGAACGTAGTACTCGAGGTCTCTCCCGCGGTAGCATCCGAGATACTCAAGGAGAAGCTTGCGCTTCCCTTCTGCGACAGCTCTGTGGCTGAAACAGGATACCTTGGCTCCTTTGCGGGTTGCAAGATATACGTGTCCAACAACATAAAGAAGGAAGAGGGCGACGGTGTTATCTACTACAACTGCCTTATGAGAACCACCAGAGCTATCGCTTACGCGGAGCAGTTCTCCGAGATAGACGCATACCGTCCCGAGAAGCGCTTTGCGGATGCTGTAAAGGGACTCCACCTCTACGGCGCAAAGGTAGTTTACCCCAACGAGATGGTCTGCCTTAAGGTTGGCGTACCCGTAAACGACTGATGCTTTGAGATATGCCCGTAACTAACAGAGATATCTACAATAACTCTTTGGCACTCATAGGTGAAGATATATCGGGAATAAATCTTGAGGATTACGAGGAGCGCGCTCCCTATCTTATAGCCTCCTTCTGTTCCCTGAACACCTCTTTGGATAAGAAGATACGCACTATGGACGGTCTTGACGCCGCATTCAGCTTCAGCCCCGTGTATCTCTCCTTGGACTTGGATTTTCCTCTGTGCGACCGACTCACCTCAGCGGCGGCACTGTATACAGCGTCAATGCTGGTTATAGACGAGGACCCCGACCTGTCGGATTCACTCTATGACAAATACTGTGACAATATCGCATCTACGGAATCCTATTACACTCTGCCAAAGACATCAGAGCCTACCACAGACCAGCCCACGGTAACTCCTCCCGAAACGGAAGAGCCCGAGGAGCCTGAGGAACCCGAGGAGTTCCCTATGGCTACCTGTGAGTCAATCGTTGAGCGGTACTTCTTCGATTAAATTTTTCGAGCCGAGCAAAATTTTTGCTCGGCTCTTTTTTATTTGGTTGAATTTTTCCTCATTTTGTGGTAAAATAATCTTTAATGAAAGGCGGTGGTAATATGCCCTTTATATATATTTCATTGTCACTTGTATTCTTGCTATTTGCAATATTTATGATAGCGGGATACGTAATATTTCTTCGCGTATGTAAACGGCGTCCCGAGCGTCCCGAAACCTTTGACGGTATGTTCAGTGAAAACAAGCTGTCACTGTCAACCGAGGTAAGACTGCGGGAGGATTATAATTGGTTTGACGAGAACAGAACAAAAGAAATAAGCATAACCTCTATGGACGGACTGAAGCTGTATGCCACAGTGATAAACGTGAAAAAAGATACCATAGCAAAAGGAGTTGTAATAGTATTTCACGGCTACCGCTCCTCAGCGCGGCGGGACACCTGTATGCAGATGAGGATTCTCCACGAGGCGGGATATCATCTCATAGTTGCAGACCAACGCGCCCACGGAAGAAGCGAGGGCAAATATATCTGCTACGGCTCTAAGGAACGCTTTGACGCCATGGCGTGGAGAAAAAAGGCGGCGGATATTTTCGGAAAGGAAATGCCCGTAGCCCTTATGGGGCTTTCTATGGGCGGCGCTACGGTGCTTATGGCAAGCGCACTTGCCGACAAATCCGATAAGGCTCTTCGCTGTGTTATAGCCGACTGTCCCTTCTCCTCACCGTGGGATATCGTTTCATACGTTATATGGAAAAGGCACAGAATATATCCGAAGCCCATTTTGTATTTCGTCAATTTCTGGTGTAAGACACTGGCTAAATTCGACCTTACAACCCCCACCTCGGCAAAATGCGTTGCCAATACCCATCTTCCCATCCTAATATTCCACGGTGACAGGGACGGATACGTACCTCACCGTCACTCGGTAAATATAGCGGATGCCTCACCCAAAAGAGCCACGCTCTCTTTATTTAAGGATGCCGACCACGGAGAGGCTATCTTCTATGATGAAGAAAGATATACAAAAGAGTTACTCACATTTTTGGAAAATAATATGGGACTGTCCTGACGGACAGTCCCATTATCATTTATTCTATCTTTCTATTGTAACGTATCTGTCTGCCGAGGGGTCGCCCTTAATATCCGCTTCCCTTACTCCGTATCTCTTCGCGATATTCCATATATCGTCCTCGGGAGTTACGTAATATACTATCCAGTTATTGGTGCTGTCCTCTCTGCCCTCGCCGAAGCTGACCTGCTCAACGATTTCGGTATCATTCCGACCCATTACGGTACACGCTAAATGAATCTCCGAATCAAAATCAAGAAATTCCCCGTCCTTTCTTACCTTGCAGTTCATAAGCCTTGCATTCAGGTCAAAGCTTTCTATATCTCTGTTACCCTCAAGCTCATACTTAAGGGGAAGCTTTACCTCTACGTGGGAATATTCGCCGTCTGTGAGGCATATCAAATCGTACTTACAGCTTCCGCTTAAAATATATTTACCTTCATCAAGCACCGCTTGGTCAAAAATAGCGTTGCCTTGGGTATGTACTATTTCTCCGCCCTGCGGGAAATTCAGCTCGGACAATTCTATTTTATCATTTTGAGTAAAGCTAAGATTTCTGTTTTCAAGCACAATGGGCATTCGGTAAAGACGCATTTTTGCCTCGGATTCCTGCTCCACGGAATAAATATCCCTTGTGTATCTTACGGGCTTATTCTGCCCTACGCATACCTCAAGGACCACGTTGGCTTCTGTCATTACTCTGCCCTCCTCCACGTTAAGAGCCAAGTCTGTGACCGTTCCGCTTACTCTCACAAGGGCATCTCCCTCGGAGGCAATACCGTCAATATCGGTTTCTGCCTCAAAGGGCAACCGTCTTGTCACAGTTTCTCTTACTTGATTTGCACAGCTAACGAGTATTCTTATGACCGCCTCTCCCCTTATGCGTATCATCTCGCCCTCAATTCGGCTGTCCTCTATATATACGCCGCCGTCGGCAAGAGCTACACCGCATTCCTCAGAGGGAAGCGCGTATTCATCCTCAAGGGTGATAACGTCCGAGCTTTCACAGACTATCTCCCCACATACCGACTCTCCGTAAAGCCTTTCTACGCTCCCCTCCGATTGAAGTCCCGAGAAATTATCCTCGCACAGCATCTTTCCGTAAGCGCTGACAGCAGAACGCAAATGTGAGCGTATCTGGAGCTTTCGAGGCGCGCTTACCCTTACGCTTGAGGAATCGGCAACGGTATGAGCCATAACCGTAACTCCCTCTCCAAGCTCAAAATCAGCGGGATTTTCTATGGGTAGCGCAAAGGAATATTCAGCCGAAAGGGGCGCGCTGGATACTCCTCCGTCACTGTTTACGTATACAAGAGTATAATCCACCACTCCGTTTACGTCTATCTTATTTCCGCTTATAAATCTCGCGGGTGTGGGAATATCCTCCCTGACATAAAGAACTCTGCGTATTTCGGGATAGTAATCGGGCAGGGTGAAATCCTCGGATATATCGCTATTGACCACTCTCCCACACATAGGCATTGAAAGCCTTTGTGTTATGCCCATATCTTGATTCATTTCCATTTTATTTCTCCCTTCGGCGTATCAAATTTTATTTCTTCATCAATACTCTATGAGTAAAAGCTCATTTTTATTACCAAAAGAAAGCTTTTCTGCTTATTTTCTTATAAAAGCTTTGACATAAGGTGAAAAATGTGATATAATAATATGAATATTTATGCCAAGGCAGAAAGGAGAAAGCAAATGGTAGCCATAACGGATGTCCTTCCGCGAAGCAGAGCAGAAAAAGCGGGGTTGCTTAGGGGTGATATACTTGTATCAATAAACGGCAAGGAAATAAACGACGTGCTTGATTACCGCTTTCACCTTGCCAATAAGCAGATAGCACTCCTTGTCCGCAGAGGCGAACGAGAGCTTGAAGTCACCATAACAAAAAAGGAATACGACGATATAGGTCTTGACTTTGAAACTCCGCTTATGGACAAGAAGCATTCCTGCGAAAATAAATGCGTATTCTGTTTCATAGACCAGCTCCCAAAGGGTATGAGAGAAACACTTTATTTCAAGGATGACGACTCCCGTCTGTCCTTTCTCCACGGAAATTACGTCACTCTTACCAATATGCGCGACAGAGATATCGACCGCATAATAGAGATGCATATTTCTCCCGTAAACGTATCGGTGCACACCACAAATCCCGAATTGCGGAAAAGGATGATGCACAACAAGCGCGCGGGCGAGGTGCTGTCGTATCTCAAACGGCTTGCGGACGCGGGCATTTCCCTTTGCTGTCAGATAGTTCTCTGCAAGGGACTTAACGACAAAGAGGAGCTTGACCGCTCTCTCCACGACCTTATCGCCCTTTATCCCGCTCTCCAGAGCGTGGCTATCGTTCCCGCGGGGCTGACACAATTCAGAGATAAGCTTTATCCCTTAGAGCCATTTACTCCTGAGGAATCCGCCGCTGTGATAAAGCAGATAAACGCTTACGGAGATTGGTGCAAAAGGGAGCTTGGCACTCGCCTTGTATATCCCTCTGACGAGTTTTATATAAACGCGGGGCTTCCTATGCCCGCCGACGAATACTATGAGGATTATTCACAGATAGAAAACGGCGTGGGAATGCTTACCGATATGCGAAGCGCTGTGGAATACGAGCTGGAGGATATCACTCCCTATACCGATTACAAGCGCCGCACCGTATCCGTGGCAACGGGCTATGCGGCTTATGAGCATATATGCTCTTTAGCAAGGCTTATTGAGGACAAATTTGACGGTATCAAGGTAAACGTATACAGAATAAAAAATAACTTCTTCGGAGAGCTTATAACAGTTTCGGGGCTTCTTACGGGAAAGGATATAAGCGAACAGCTCGCGGACAAGGAGCTTGGCGAGGAGCTTTTTATTCCCTCCTCCTCTCTGCGTGCCGAGGGCGACGTTTTCCTTGACGACATATCCCCGAATGAGCTTTCGGAAAAGCTTGGTGTCACGGTAACTCCCGCTGACAGCGAGGCTTGCGATTTTCTTGCGAAGATACTTGGAACAAACTAAGACAAAGGAAGGTGAATATAAATGGGAAAACCTATCGTTGCTATTGTGGGCAGACCTAACGTAGGCAAAAGCACACTTTTTAATAAGCTTATCGGAGAGCGCCGCTCCATCGTGGAGGATACCCCCGGTGTTACCCGTGACCGCATATACGGTGAGACCGAATGGTGCGGCAAAAAGCTGGTCGTTATCGACACGGGCGGAATAGAGCCAAAAACCGATGATATAATCCTGAAGCAGATGCGCTTTCAGGCTGAGGTAGCTATCGAGAGCGCCGACGTTATAATCTTTATGTGCGACGTTCGCACGGGGCTTACAGCCGACGACAGAGATATCGCGGTAATGCTCCAAAAGAGCGGAAAGCCTATCGTTCCCTGCATTAACAAATGCGATAGAGTTGGTGGACTGCCCTTTGAATTTTATGAATTTTATGAGCTTGGCTTTGAGGTTGAGCCCATAGCCGTTTCATCGGTACACG
>JAEIGA010003202.1_pt1 | contig 25725 bp, 10 predicted proteins | sample 9270691 | NCBI WGS metagenome assembly JAEIGA01 (sample SAMN17057246, study PRJNA624740) | gut metagenome | biome: biome; isolation source: fecal sample | host: Bos grunniens | place: China: Xizang | collected 2019
GTAGAAGAAAGAGTTTGCGTATTGGATGAATAGTCTTTCTACCGGGTCAGTGTTGTCTGATGCCCAAAACTCGGTGAAATATTCAAGTGCCTTGTAGTCAAGTCTCCCACCGCCACCAGAACAAAGCATCATTGGTAGGTCAGGATACTTGGCTTTGATTCGATCAAGCACATTGTAAAGTCCGCGTACGTATTCTACATAAAGATGCGTTTGCTTCCCTTTTCCCAGATATGGCGAATAGATGTTGGTAATGGGACTGTTGCAATCCCACTTAAAAAATGCTATACCGGGGTATTTAGTCATTAGACCATCTACTACGCCATAGACAAAATCCTGTACTTCGGGATTGCTCAAATCAAGCACCATCTGATTACGGAAATAGTATTCGTCTCGGTTAGGTAGGTGGATAACCCAGTCTTTGTGTTTCTCGTAGAGCTCGCTTTTAGGATTGACCATTTCAGGTTCAATCCATATGCCAAATTTTATATTCTTCTTTGCGGCTTCATTCACTAGGTATCCAATACCGCCAGGTAGCTTGGCTGTTGTTTCTTGCCAGTCACCTAGGCCTTGTGTATCACTGTGACGTGGATATTTATTACCAAACCATCCGTCATCGAGTAGGAACATATCTACACCTAATCGTACAGCATCTCCCATTAACTCACATAGCTTTTCTTCACTAAAATCAAAATAGGTAGCCTCCCAATTGTTTAGCAAGGTCATACGCTCTCCCTCCCCATCTTTTAATTGGTAACGACGGGCCCAATCATGTAAGTTGCGGCTGGCTAGTCCAAGTCCCTCAGTACTATATGTGAAGTAGAATTTCGGGGTGACGAAGGTCTCTCCTCTTTTCAATGTATATTCCGAAGCATAGGGGTTAATGCCTGAGATAATACGTAAAGTCCGCTTATTGTCAATTTCAAAGGTATAGCGGAAGTTACCCGTCCAACCTAATGTTCCCAACAGGCATTCTCCGGCTGTCTCGGAGGCTGGCTGGTTGATGGATAAGATGAACATTGATGGGTTAAACATTCCTGCGCGTGACCCCAATTTTGTGTCGATGACTGTTTTTCCGGCTTTTAGGGGGGTAGTATTCATATGAGCTTCATCGGCCCAATCTCCGGTAAAGCTTGTAAGATAATATGCCGCATTGTCAAAGTGTAATAAATTAGAAGCATACTTCTTCAATGTGACAGGCTTCTTTTCCTCATTGGTGATTTCTGTCCACGCTTCAATGACGTCTTCCTCTGCGTAAGCCACGTAGTGTAAGCGCACGCAGGTTGGGTATTTGTCATCTTTTAGCGTTATTACTGTTTCGGTGGCTCCCTTATCGGTTACAAGAGTCTCGTGAGAAAAATATTTCAGCAGCAAAGAGGGATTGCCATCATTATGGGTTATCTCGATGGCTGGTTCGAAATAGTCCTCCATTCCATGGGTTAAATATACCTCGCCTCCTTGTGGTAGATGCAAAAGGTCGCTTTCAAACTTCAATCTTTTACCCAAGTAAGATTGGAATACTCGGCCATTATCACTCTTTACACGTAATATCATTTCGATATTGTTCGTGTTAATTCGGATAAACTCATCAGCCATAATTGCTGAGGCTGTTGCCAAAAGGCAAAACAGGATTGCTAGTCTTTTAATCTTCATGGTTATTTTGCGTTAAAATATTTTTTACAAAGATAGTTCTCTAGGGGCTTTCATACATGTAGAATTGCGTCAAGCATTGCCGCAAATGAATCACATTGCCAGTTAAAATCAAAAAATCTTCAAATAATGCAGATTATGATATATATGGATTAATTTTGATAATAAATAAAGGTGTAACTTTATTCCCAGAATAAACATACAAAACTTATTGCGAGCTATGGGCAAGAACGAAATGAAAAAACTTTTGATGATTTGCATGCTACTTGTTGGTGTGCTCCCGAGTAAGGCACAGACCTTAGAGTTATGGTATGATCAACCAGCAAACGAATGGATGGAGTCTTTCCCCTTAGGCAATGGGCGGTTGGGAATGATGGTTTATGGAGGAGTTGAGAGTGAAATGCTGGCTCTAAACGAGGCGACGATGTGGTCAGGTGAATACGATCCCAATCAAGAAATAGCTTTTGGCCGCGAGCGATTAGATGCCTTGCGTCAACTCTATTTCGAAGGCAATATTTCTGAAGGACATCGTATCGCACATGATAGTTTGCGAGGAAAGAAACATTCTTTTGGTACTCATCTTCCCATTGGGGAGTTGAAGCTCGACTTCCTTTTTGATGGGGAGGGCGAGGCAGAGGCATACCATCGTAGACTCAACATAGAAGAAGCTGTAGCTTCCGTTTCCTTTGAGCGCGGAGGAGTGCGCTATTCTCGTGAGTATTTCTCTTCTAATCCGCAGGGTGTACTTGTGGTGCGGTTAACAGCCAATAAGCGAAAAGCTATTTCGTTTGCCGTTTCGATGGATATGAAGCGAGATGAGGCAACCATTCAGACGGAGGTTGATCGACTTACGTTTGAGGGGCAGGCACTTTTCCCTATGCATGGTACTGGTGGGGTACATTACTATGGTTGCATAGCTGTTCTCACAGATGGGGGAATTATAGAGCAGATGCCACAGAAGCTATGTGTCGAAAATGCTGATGCGGCAACCCTTATTATCGATGTGCGTACAAACTATAATAACGAAGATTGTGAGTCTCCAATAACAGATTATCAGGATATTTGTCGTCGTAGCGTTGATTGTGCATTGGAACGTGACTATGCCGATATGCGCCGTGAACACGTAGCCGATTATGCCGCACTTTTCTCTAGAGTGCAATTGCAATTGGGTAAAGAAAAATCTTCAAGGCTCACTACTGATGCTCGTTGGAATCTTCTAAGGCAAGGGAAAGAGGATATAGACCTGCAAGCGCTCTTCTTCCAGTATGGACGCTATCTGCTTATTGCTTCTTCTCGTGAAGATTCTCCTCTTCCCGTAGCTTTGCAGGGGTTCTTTAATGATAATCTAGCTTGCAGCATGCCTTGGACCAATGACTATCATCTCGATATTAATACTCAACAGAATTATTGGATTGCTAACGTGGGAAATCTTGCAGAGTGTAATACACCACTCTATTCCTATATCGCTCATTTAGCGAAATATGGAGCGACAACTGCAAATAAGGTCTATGGTTGTAAAGGATGGACAGCTCATACGACGGCCAATGTCTGGGGATTTACGGCACCATCTGATGCTATCTGGTGGGGACTCTTCCCTACAGCATCCTCTTGGATAGCAAGCCACTTGTGGACCCAATACGAATATGTTCCGGACAATTCTTATTTGCTTAATGTTGCGTATCCATTGCTGAAAGGTAATGCAGAGTTTTTACTGGACTACATGGCCGAAGACCCTCGCACTGGCTTTTTGGTGACGGGCCCCTCCATTTCGCCTGAAAATTCTTTTGGCTATGAGGGTGTAAACTATTGTGCAGCATTAATGCCAACAATAGACCGAGTTCTTGTTTACGAGATATTCAACGCGTGTGTGCGCTCTTCGGAGATTCTGGATATTGACCACTCATTTGCTGACTCCTTGCGCCTTGCTATGGCCAAACTACCTCCGTTAAGAGTCAATAAATACAATGGATTGCGAGAATGGTATGAAGACTATGATGACGTGAACATAAACCATCGTCATACATCTCACCTGCATGCTTTTTACCCCTATTCGCAAATAACTTTAGAGCGAACCCCCGAACTCGCTCATGCGGTAGAGAACTCGTTAACACGCCGCATCACTTCTGAAGGATGGGAAGACGTTGAGTGGAGCCGTGCCAATAGTATTTGTTATTATGCTCGTCTAAAACGCCCTTCTGAGGCATACCATAGTCTAAATAAGTTAATAGCGGATCTTTCTCGTGAGAATCTAATGACCATTTCCGCTGCAGGTATAGCAGGTGCCCAAAACGATATTTACGCTTTCGATGGGAATACTGCAGGAGCCGCAGGTATTGCAGAGATGTTGGTACAGTGCCATGAAGGGTATATTGAGCTAATCCCCTGTCTTCCTGCTCAGTGGAGTGAGGGACGATTCGAAGGACTCTGTGTAAAGGGTGGGGCTGAAATTGCTGCAGCATGGAAGCGTGGTGTGGTACAAAAGGCCTCTATTAAGGCTACGGTCGATGGTGCATTCTGCTTCAAGTTGCCTGAAGGGAAATCGTATACTGTCATGCTTAATGGAAAAAAATGTCCTCTTCTTTCTGATGCAAATAATTGCATTACACACTTCTTAAGGAAGGGAGACATTTTGGAATTAAAATAAAAGAAGTACCAGATGAATATAAAAAGATTTTCAAAAAGACTTCTAGGGGGAGCCATGATAATGGCTATAACAACTAGCCTTTGTGCTCATCCTAATGTGACGAAATACGTGAATCCGTTTATTGGCACGGGGGCAGCTCTAAATAGTTTGAGTGGGAATAACTATCCAGGTGCCACGGTGCCTTTCGGAATGGTACAACTTTCACCCGACACTCGCGAGGCACCTAACTGGGCACAGGCTTCGGGATATGACTATAATGATAGTATTATCTACGGATTCTCCCATACACGTTTGAGTGGTACGGGAGCTACCGATTTGATAGATATTCTAATGTTACCAGTAACAGAACTGCGTCGGAGTAGCACTTTTACACATCAAGAAGAAGAGGCCGAACCAGGATATTATAGAGTTCGCTTGAAAGATAATGACATCATTGCAGAGTTGACCACCACCACACGTACGGGTGTTCATCGTTACACTTATCCCAAGGATAAACCTGCAATGCTTTACATTGATTTAGATCACTCTGCCATTAAGGGGGATTGGGGCCGTCATATTATAAATAGCCAACTGCGCGTAGTAGATGAGTATACCATCGAAGGATATCGTATTATTACAGGATGGGCTAAATTAAGAAAGATTTATTTCACAATGCATTTCTCTGCTCCAATTACGGCGTGGGAGGTTTGGAACAATGGGAAACATTACACAAACACTGCAGTGAGTAATGGTACAGATGTGAAAGGAACATTTACCTTTGAAACTCACGGGGAACCACTAATCTGCCATGTTGCATTGTCGCCTATTTCTATCTTTAATGCTCGTGAGAACTTGAGAACTGAGGTCGGAGAGAAAAGCTTTGACCAAATTCGAAGTGAGGCTAGTGAGATGTGGAACAGAGAACTAATAAAGATAGATATAACAAATGGCTCATTGACCGAGGAAGAATTACAGATATTCTATACCGCTCTTTACCATGCTCTATTGCAGCCTAATACGTTCAGTGATGTGAATGGAGAATTTATGGCTCCAGACTATTCCGTAGGACGAACGCATGAAGGGCATACGCAGTATACGACATTCTCATTATGGGATACTTATCGTGCTGCACATCCGCTCTATACTCTTATCGAGCCAGAATTGACAGCTTGTTTTGTTAATAGTATGCTAACTCAATATGAATACTATGGCTATCTGCCCATATGGCAGCTTTGGGGGCAAGATAACTATTGTATGATAGGAAATCATGCTGTTCCAGTTATCGTGGATGCAGTACTGAAGGGACTTACGACCTCAACAGAAACTGGAAAAGGAAACTCTTCGGCACAGATGTGCTACGAGGCGGTAAGGAATAGTTTGACTACTTCTCACCTAAATGCTCCCTTTGAAGTATGGGACACTTATGGATATATCCCCGAGGATATACAAACCCAATCTGTTTCCCTAACCTTAGAGATGGCCTATGACGATTGGTGCGCGGCCCAACTAGCCTACTATGTTGGGGCCATGGAAGATTATGATTTTTTTGCAAAACGCTCGACTCAGTACCGTAGTCTTTTTCATCCATCCCAGAAATTCTTCCAACCAAAGGATAGTCAAGGAAAATGGATAGAGCCTTTTGACCTGTATAAATATGGAGCTAATGGTGGTCATCCCTTTACTGAGGGGAATGCATGGCAATATTATTGGTATGTGCCGCACAATGTCCCAGATTTGATTGCTTTAACAGGAGGGAAAGAGGAGTTCTGTCGCAGATTGGATGAATTCTTTACCTCCACACAGACCAGTGGGGAGAAGAATGATAATGCTTCGGGTTTTGTGGGGCTCTATGCTCATGGGAACGAGCCAAGTCATCATGTGGCTTATCTCTATGCGTTGGCTGGACAGCCACAAAAGACTCAACAGCTGGTGCATCACATCGCACGCACCTTGTATAACACATCGTCGTCTGGGTATGCAGGGAACGATGATTGCGGAGAGATGTCCGCTTGGTATATATTCTCTGCTCTCGGTTTCTATCCCGTGAATCCCGTGGGTGGCGAGTATGTATTAGGGACTCCGTTAGTGAACCATGCCGTAGTTCAGCTCGGTAAAGGAGAAGAATTTCATGTCGAAGTTAGAAGAAAGAATGCTGACCATATTTATGTAAAACGAGTAGAATGGAATGGGAAACACTTAAAGGAACCAATTATTCATCATTCAGAGTTAGTCAAAGGAGGCACACTTTCTTTTATCATGAGTGATAAACCGAATGGTGAGATTTTAAGAATCAACAAATAAATAAGAGAGTAAGGAATAATATTAGTTAAAACTCATTTTTTTTACATTTCTTTTTTATTCTATTTGAAAAAACACTACTTTCGCCAAAGGAACGAGCGATTGGGATTATTTCCCAAGTGTGATGGGAGTGAAATCTAATATGAACACAAATGTATTAATTGGAATCGAAATGAATATCTATTACCGATGGAGGCACTTCTGGTTGTGCGCAGTTCTCTGTTTACCTTTCTTGACTTCCTGTAGGGATGACTATTTCTACGATGACACAGAACCGGATTGGTTAGGGAAAAGTGTATATGATTATTTGTTGGATAAAGGGAACTATACTACCTATCTAACATTGATTGACGAATTAGGTGATAAAGAGACTCTACAGCGCACGGGTAGTAAAACAATCTTTCCGGCTAATGATGAGGCGTATGCTGACTTCTTTCGTGCCCACAATCTTTCTGGAAATGGTGTAGACATTGTAAAAGGAATGACCTCCTCACAACAACGAGTTCTCTTTAACTCCACCGTGTTGAATATGGCTTATTTGGACAATATGCTTGCCAATGTGGCCACAAGTAATGATGGCGATGAAACAGGAGAGGGTATTGCCATGGTTCGTGAGGCTTCGGCGAGTTATTTGGACTCCATACGCTATATTGCGAAGGACTTATTCCCGCAGACCGAGTATTGGGCTCGCTATGCAAAAGAAGGCGGTATTTGGTTGGTAGACAACACATCACGTCCCAATGTGGTTTTCACCCCTTACTTTATGGCAAAGATGTCAATGACTGCAAGTGATTGGAATATACTCTTTCCTAATAAGGCTTATGACTCTGAGGGATTTTATATTAATGGCTCTCATGTAGATTCCAAGAACAAGAATATCACTTGCAAAAATGGTTATTTGCATATGCCTAATGAGGTGGTATATCCCCTAGAGAATATTGCTGAAGTGATAGCTTCTAGCCCAAATACCTCAACCTTTCATCAATTACTCGATAAGTTTTCTGCCCCATACTTTGATGAGGAATTAAATAAGAGTGTACATAATTACTATGAAGACAATCTATCAGTCGACTCTGTTTATGTGAAACGTTATTTTAATGACAATGGCACAGGAGCTTGTTTGCAGACTCCCGATAAGAAGGATTTGCCTGCGACTCATTTGCTTTACTTTGACCCATCATATAATCAATTGGCATTGCCAACTGATATTGGGGTGATGTTGGTTCCCACTAATCAAGCGATGAAAGAATATTGGGAATCAGATCGTGGAAAGTTCCTCCGTTCAGTATACTCTACATGGGATGCTGTTCCAATGGATGTTCTCAGCAAATTCGTTAAGAATCATCAGTTAAAATCTTTCACTAGTTCTCTCCCACACGAATGGGATAATCTATCTGACCAGAAAGGCTTTTTGTTGAATCTCAAAGCAAGCGATATTCACCAATCTGTGCTGGCATGTAATGGACTGGTGTATCAGACCAATAGAGTTTTTCCGCCGATTGATTACCAGTGTGCTTATGGACCAATATTGACATCGCCGTTGACTAAGATTATGAAGGTTGCCATCGATGACAATGATGCTCTAAAGTTCCACCTTTATCTCCGTTCATTGGAGAACCAGTATAACCTACTTATACCAACAGACGACGCAATGCAAGAGTACCGTGAACCCATTAGCTGGGCTTTATGGGCAACAACAGGAGTAGACAAGCGTGAGATTTGGTCATTTAAACTTGTTGGCGCGAAGATTCATGCAGACATCTATAACGTGAATGAAGATGGCAGTAAAGGTAGTCTAAAGCAAAGCATTGGAACGACTTCAGCTGAGCAGGATAAGATTATGAATCGCTTAAACGATATTATTGATATGAATATTATCGTTGCAGACAATGAGAGCGAACCCCTCTCAGGATTTGTTGATTCAGGGAATATGCAGTATGCATTGACCAAAGGAGGCACAATTGTCAAGGTAGCTGGAGAAGGAGGTTCTACTACTTTGCGAGGTGGAGGTGATGATGAATTAGGTCTACCTGATACAAAGATCTATGAAGGAGCAGAGAATATCTATCTGACAGAAAATAGTCATACATTCTTTATTGACCGTATTTTACAAGATCCATTTAATTCGGTTCATGCAACTCTAAAGGGAAATCCAGAGTTTGAAGAGTTCTATTCTCTTCTGTTAGGGGATCCTACGGTATTTAGCTATTTTCAGGATGATAAGGATGTTACTCCCATTTTCGATCAAAGTGCATCAGAGCAGTCTAGTGGCATAGGACAAATTGTCACTTCATTTAACAATTATCGTTACACGGTTTTAGTACCCAGCAATGAGGCTGTTCGTCAAGCATTTGCAGAGGATCCTGATTTATGGACATGGGCACGTATCTCTAACGAAGAAGATCCTGTTCTGAAGAAGGAGAAATGTCTTTATCTTCTTAATTTCCTACGTTACCACTTTATTGATGGTATTGTTCCAATATCTGGGAATAGTTTCTCCAAGCGATATGATACTGCTGCGCGTGACGAAAATAACCAGTTCGTAAAAATTCAGGTAGAATCTACGGGTTCTCAGATCTGTTTTGGAGGTGAGTCACAGGTGATAACAGAGGACGAAGCAAACTATAATATCCTATCACGTGACTATATTGTCAACAACAAGGACCCGCAAAAGGCTACAAGCATATTAGCTTCATCTAGAGCCGTCATCCATTTGGTAGACCGGGCTATCAATTACCAGAAGCAATGATTTGACAACCTACAATGAATACTCTTATGAAAAAGATAAGATTTATATTGGGATTTGTATTCTTCCATTGGGCAGGAGTTCTTTTCGCTCAAGATGCTATTTTGTTGACAGGACGTGTATGGGCCGATGATGCGCCAGAGGGTTTGATAGCAGTAACTGTAGTAGAGCAAGATAAGAATGGACGTATTCATTCTTCAACATTGACAGATTTCAATGGAAACTTCTCTCTGAAAGTAAAGAGTGAACTTAACAACTTGTTCGTCTCTTATGTCGGGTACAAGCGCATATCACTACCTATAAAGGAGCGACGTTCCTTTGATATTAAGCTGGAGTCAGAAATGGAGCTTGAGGAGGTAGTAGTTAAGGCAACACGCACAGTAAATACCGGAACTCTTCCTATCAGTGAGCGCGAGTTCTCCGGCGCTATGCAACGATTTAGCATGGATCAATTGGAAGGGATTTCTGTTCCATCAGTCGATGATGCATTGCAGGGACGAATCGCCGGTTTGGATATTGTCATGAACTCAGGAGACTTAGGTAGCGGTTCTGTTATGCGTGTTCGTGGTGTTACCTCCATCAATAGCAATTCACAGCCTCTCATCCTATTGAACAACATTCCTTATGAGAGTAATATTGACGCATCGTTTGATTTTGTTTCAGCTGACCAGGAGAAGTTTGCTAGCTTGTTGGCCATCAGTCCCGACGACATTCAAGAGATTACCGTGTTGAAGGATGGAGCAGCCTGTGCTATTTGGGGAGCGCGTGGTGCTAATGGAATCATTAATATTATAACGAAGAAGGGTGTCACAGGTCCTACTCGTACTCACTACTCTTATCGACTTTCTGGTTCTCAGCAACCCAAAGGAACTGCCTTGCTGAGTGGTGACGAATACACAATGTTGATGAAGCAGGCTTACTTTAACCGTAATCAAGTGGATTGTAATATCCCAGAGTATAGTTACGATCGTTCTCAGTTTGTTAGCTCTTATGGTACTGGAGTGGATTACGAGAATTTCAACAACAATACAGATTGGATAGATGAGGTTACCAAGACTGGTTGGACTCATGACCATGTACTTTCAGTAACAGGAGGTGGAGAACGAGCAAAATTCCGTGCGTCGGTTAGTTATTATAATCAAACCGGAACGGTGATTGGTCAGGATCTGGACCGATTCACGGGATTGATGAATTTAGACTATAACGTTTCTACACGTTTGAAGTTTATCACAGAAATATCTATAACCTATACAGATAATGGCAAGAACTATTCCGATAGCGATGGTGACAATTTGCTTAATATTGCCTATAAGAAGATGCCCAATGTGGGGATATATCGTCAAGATGCTAACGGAAAGGATACGGATCAGTATTTTAATATTGCACAGAGTTCACAGTTAAATAATGACCAAAAAGATCTCCGTAATCCTGTAGCTATAGCCAATGTGGCCAGCTATCGTCAGACCAATATGCGTATCATGCCCACTTTGCGTTTGCAATATGACTTTATTGATCCCGCAGAGGCTCGTTTGCGCTATCAGGGTTACGTGAAATTTGATAGTGAGAATGTGAAGGATGCCAAGTTCCTTCCGAGTGAAACTACTTCGAAAAACTGGAACGATGGAAGTGTAAACAAGAGTTACGATAGAGAGTCTGAAGCAATGACCATCTTGATGGATCATAATCTGACTTGGATACCCAAGTTTAATGATCCTGAGAAACATTCATTGATGCTCTATGGATCTTGGCAGCTAGATATTGCCAACAATAAATATCAAGAGTTTGAGCGATACGGATTGGCTTCAGCGACATCTACTGACGTTTCTTCTTTAGGTCACCTTAACACATTTAATAGCGCCAAGACACAGGGGCGTAATATGGCTTTCCTTCTTAGCGGACACTATTTGTTAAAGAATCGTTATGTGTTTGATTTCTCCACCCGTTGGGATGGTAGTTCCCGTTTTGGTCCGGAGAACCGATGGGGATTCTTCCCTTCACTTTCGGGGAAGTGGATTATTTCCAATGAGTCCTTCATGAGAAAGACAGAGGATTGGCTGTCTGAGTTATCACTTCGTGCTGGATGGGGTGTTACTGGTAATCGTCCAGATTATGAGTATCTATATTATAGTCGTTACAATAGTTTCTCGACAAATTATATCGACATACCTGCGATTAAGCCATCATCTCTTCAGCTATCAAATCTGAAATGGGAACGTTCTTCCTCATATAATTTGGGTATGGAACTCAGTCTGATGGACTATCGATATCGTCTTGTTGCCAATGTATATCATCGTAGAACTGAGGACCTGTTATTTAGAAACCAGACTATTCCCTCATCTTCAGGATTCGGAAGCATCTCTTACATCAATGCCGGTACGATGGACAATGATGGTTGGGAATTGGAGTTCAGTACCAATCGATTATTGAAAGTGGATGATTGGCAGTTTGATGTTAGTCTTAATCTTTCTAACTATCGCAACAATATAATAAAGCTTGATGAAAACGTTCTCAACAGCTTCAACAAGGATTTCAATTACACTAATGGAAATTATTTGACTCGTATACAGGTAGAGAATTCGTTTGGATCTATTTACGGATTCAAGTACTTAGGAGTTTATCAATATGATAAGTATCAGCCCGATCAGCCCGATGCTACAGCTCCTGTGGTACGTGATGAGCAAGGGAATGTGGTGTTTGACAATAAAGGCAATCCTATCCCTCTGTATTTTGCTTATGGTACCTCTAGTGTCTATCGTTTCCGTGGTGGTGATGCCATGTATGAAGATATTAATCATGATGGAACCATTGATGAATTAGATATTGTTTATCTCGGAAATTCAAATCCTAAACTTGATGGAGGTTTTGGTTTTACAGCTCACTATAAGCGATGGATGCTTAACACCTTCTTTAATTTCCGTATTGGAAGCAAAGTGATCAACTATGGACGTATGTATGCTGAGAATATGTACTCTACCGACAATCAATCGATTGCTACCAACTGGCGCTGGAGGAAAGATGGTGATATAACAGAGATTCCTCGTGCTCTTTATCAGAGCGGCTATAACTGGTTAGGCAGTGATCGTTTTGTAGAGAATGGTTCTTTCTTACGTCTGAAGCAGGTAACATTAAACTACTCGTTTGATCCTAAGCTAATGAAGCGTCATGGAATGAATTCGCTGAGCCTTTCGTTGACGTTGAATAACGTTTTGACCTTCTCCAAGTACACCGGTGCAGATCCAGAGGTATCTCCCAACAGTATCGGAATTGCTGAGGACTGGAACCGAACACCACGTTCACGATACTTTACATTTGGCTTGAATATCGGATTTTAAGGTAATTTAAATACTCTATGATCATGAAAACATACAAATACATATTGAGCGCTCTTCTCTTCCTCGGGACGTTGACGTCCTGTGAGAAATGGTTTGATCAAGCACCGGAATCAGAGATGGTGTTCGGCGACTTTTGGAAGAAAAAAACTGACGTTCTCAGTAGTGTGGGTTCTTGCTACCGTGGATTGCTTGAAGAAGGAGTCATTAAACGTCTCATTGTTTGGGGCGAAGTAAGATCTGATAATGTGATCCCTGGAAAAAGTACAGAGGAAAATCTCAGCTATATGCTTTCGGCCAATATCAATGCGGCCAATGAGTATGCAAAATGGGGGGATCTCTATACAGTAATTAATTATTGTAACACAGTGATCTCCTATGCTCCTGGAGTGCGCCAGTTGGATCCTGATTTCTCGGAAAAGGAATTAAAACAGTATTTAGCTGAGGCTAAAGCCATAAGAGCCTTCTGTTATTTCACTCTTGTGCGTACGTTTAAGAATGTTCCTTATGTGGAGGAACCCTATAATGATGACTCACGTCCTTTTGCTGTCGCTCAATCTACAGAGGAAGAGATCTTGGAGTCATTGATGATGGATCTTCGTTCAATAGAGAATGATGCTGTGGAGGAGTACACAAGCATTGTCAACAATAAGGGCCGTATTACTCGTAAGGCAGTTTGGTCATTGATGGCCGACATCGCATTATGGAGAAACGATTTCCAGACTTGTATTGAGTATTGCGATAAGATCTTAGATGCTACGACGAACCAATTGGTTTTGGAGCGCGCATCAGTTTATTATAAGCAAAATTTCTTCGAAGGGAATTCGAGCGAGAGTATTTGGGAGTTGCAATTTGATAATAATACATGGAATTGGGGCTTACGTGATCTTTATGGAGCATCTGACAATGATGCTAAACTTACGTCATATGATTTCATGGCCGAGGCATCGGCAGCCCTCTTTGCAGCAAAGGACGTACGTCGTATAAATGCTTTTGTCGAAAAAGATGGTTTTATGATGATCAAGAAGTATGTAGCCTATTTGGCTGATGCCAACGTTCTGACTGTACGTGAAAATAACTTTGAGTGGAGGAGTGCGGCAAATAGTAATTGGATTATCTATCGTTTAGCCGACATCTATCTAATGAAAGCAGAAGCCTTAGCTGAGTTGGGGGATGAAGCTAGCTTAAATGAGGCGGTAGAACTTGTCTCTAAGACCTATGATAGAGCCAATCCTGATTTAGAGAGTGGTAGCTTGATAGGAAGCTATTCTTCGCAAGAGCAGGTACGTAATTTGGTATTTGATGAGCGGCAGCGTGAATTCCTATTCGAAGGTAAACGCTATTTCGACTTGGTACGCCGTATGCGTCGAGAAGGAACCCCGACAGCCACTATCAATGCCTATCTGATCGATAAGTATCTAGCCATGAACATTGATCGTGGTACAGTGATGAGTAAGCTCAATGATGTAGATGCGATTTATATGCCTATTCATCAGGAGGAGCTGAAGGTAAATAATTTGTTGGAACAGAATCGTTTCTATATGACTTCATCATCTATTAACTAAAATACGCAGCAATATGAATAGAATATTTAATCAAAGTTTTTGCTACTTACAAAGAGTTGCCATCACTTTTCTGTTGTGTATTCCTACCCTTTTGCTGTACGTGTCATGTGACAGCGATGATTTAACGGGAGATGCCATGTATACCTTTACGGAAGAGACTGTGGCCTCATTCTGTAAAAATACGCCAGAGCTCTCCTTGTTCTATGGTATGATTGAGGCGTGTGGAGCTACACAATTACTTTCGGTATATGGGCATTACACCTGTTTCCCTCCAACAAATGAGGCCATCGAGGTATATTTGAAGGAGAAAGGGTTGACTCTGGGAGAGATGACTGTGGAGATGATGGAGAAGGTCGTTTATAGTAGTACAATACGAGGAACGACAAAGGAATATGTAACTACCGATTTTGTGGAGGGTACGTTGTCTACACCGAGTATGTCGGACTATTACATTGTAGTGTCGTTCAGAAACAACGAGCTGGGCCAACGTGAGATCCTTGTTAACAAGACGTCAATGATTACGAGCGCAGATAATGAAGTTCATAATGGAGTTGTACACGTGGTTGATCGTGTGATCGAACCCTCTGAGAATACTTTCCTGGAGAGGCTCCAGTCACTTGAGGGTTACGATATCTGGGCGAGAATATACGAGGCCACAGGGATGGCTGCTTCTATGAATGACCTCTATGACTTGTCATATGTAGCCCCCGTGGGAAGTGAGTTTGAAAAGTGTAGACTCGGTTGGACTATATTTTGTGAAACAGATGAAGTCTTGATGCAATCAGGGCTACAGATTGCAGGAGACACGTTAGCGGCAGTAGAGGATTTCGCTTCTCGTTGGTATGGAAATGAGGATAAAGGTGATTATGCAAGCAAGAACAATGCGTTGAATAAGTTTGTGTCCTATCACATATTGAACCGTCAGATGTCAACAAGCTCATTTATCTATACAGGCTTTACGACATCCTCAGCCTATAAAACCAAGAGCTATGAGTACTATGAGACGATGCTGCAGTATCGTCTGATGGAGATTAAGGCGGGTAATATTATCAATATGCAGAAGAATGGGAAGTGTGTGGAGTTGGATGAGACAGCGAGCAACATCGATGTGCTTAATGGATTTATTCATACCTTGAAGAACCTCCTGGTTTACGATGAGGAAGTGATGACAACCGATGTCCTACACAAACGTATCCGTTTCGACTTTATGAGCATCCCCCCTCAATTCACCAATAATAACATTCGTTGGCAGCTCCTTGAATCGTCTGGAGCCACCGTCTCACCAGAATTCTGTGGTGAATATTTCTGGTACAACACTGGCTCTACGTTGACGATGTGGGCCTCAGATGGTTGGACCAACTATCAAGCAGATGAAATGTTGATTGCAGGCCCGATGTATGATTTCAAATTGAGAATGCTCCCCGTTCCTCCAGGTAATTACGAAATTCGTTTAGGTTATCGTGCCGAGAATTGGCGTGGCATTGCACAGCTTTTCATTGATGGTCAGATTGCAGGTATCCCAGTCGATTTGACTATTGGCTATAACGGTGCAGAGAATGATCCACGTATCGGATACGTACATGATGCAGATACGAGAGACAACGGAATCGAAAACGACAAGATGATGAGAAATCATGGCTACATGAAGGCTCCGACCTCGATTTATACCGCTCAAGAGGGAGGTAAGACGCTACGTGATATGTCGGCCTGTTTGAGAATCATCATTGGTCAATATAGCTTCGATGAATATTCCTCTCACGAGTTCCGTGCTAAGAATATGGATGATAAGGGCGGTGGCCGTCAGTTCCATGCCGACTATCTGGAATATATTCCTATAGATATGATTCGTGACGAGGACAGAGAATAATGAATTTAGTAGATAATTGAAAGTCTATAAACCTATGAAAACCAATAATCACTGGCACAGATGGCTAATCGGAGTACTATGCATAGGACTATCTACAGCGTGTTCTGATGAGTGGGAAAAGCATTATGATCGTGAGCCTTCATTGCCGACAATGAATTTGTGGGAGCAGATTTGCATGGATGACAATCTATCCTCATTTGCAAGAGCTATTAAGCTTGTAGGAGCCGACACCTTATTAACTTCCAATCAGACCTATACGGTATGGGCACCCCTTAATGAGGCTTTGCAAGACATTGATTTTGATGATGTAGAACAGCTTCGCCGTATGGTGAAGAATCACGTAGCGCGTTATGCTAGTCCTTCTTCTACACCTATATCCCAGCGAATCTATATGCTCAATGGCAAGCCCATGGGATTCGAAAACGGGAAGTATGCAGGGGTGGTATTGGCTGCGTGTGACATTCGAGCAGCAAACGGAATACTCCATAAGTTGGAGGGGCTGATTCCCTATAAATATAATATATTGGAATACATCTCTGTGCATCCCGAATACTCATGTATCCATGAGTTTATCAGCAGATTCGATGAGAAGATATATGATGCAAGCTTGAGCACTACGTATGACTCCATCTTCACAGATTATAATCGCCTGTTACAGGATACCAAGTATGGAGTCGGCTCTATCGGCGATGAAGACTCGCTCTACACAATGATTATCCCGGACAATGCCGCCTGGGAGTCCACCTTTAGCCGTATCAGTCCCTACTTCCGTTCTTATAACAAGGACGAAAAGATAGCCGATTCAGTTCAGGTAGCACAAACATCCTTGGCTATATTAGGTGGATTGACTTTTCAGGGCAAGGTGTCTCTTGAGGCGAGCGATACATTACAGACCATTGCAGGCAACACAATATGCAATGTTGCTGACTACTTCAATGGATATGAGGTGATAGAAGCGTCAAACGGTGTCATTTATCTGGCTCAAGGAGTTTTGAATGCGAATGACACTTGTGTATGGAACCACAAGATTATATTGGAGGCTGAGGATATGGACCATCGTCAGAACCTATCCGGAACCAATTCCTATATTCGTACCACGGACATCAACAGCCTAGTCAGCGGGGTCAGTGAAGATGGCTTCCTGGAGGTGTCGAGTGGTAATGTCGATGGTGGAGTGATCTTCGATATCGCCAATACCTTGGCTGGCACCTATGACATCTATGTTGATTTTGTTTCTCCCATAGTGGATGGCAAGAACCTCAGCACCGAAAAGACAAAGGTGACATTCCAACTCAAGTATCTGGGAGATAACGGAAGGTCTACGGTCAAGAACAACAATACAGCAACCGAGATTAGTGCTGATGGATCAGACGGAATCATCACAATAAAAGCCTTTGCAGGGATGCAGTTGCCCGTATCAAACTACTACGATGGCATGTGGTATCTGGAAGAGGAGAATATAGGGGCCGAGATTGCAAAATCCACGACCTTGCAGGTGAAGACTAAGGTGACCAATTCAGATGCGAAGAAAGGATATGTACGCAAGTTCCGTGTAGATAGAGTGAGATTCGTACCTGTGATAACTGAGTAATAAAAACAAAAAACTATAATAGGATGAAGATATTCCATGTATTGAATGTATTAGGAGTGTTACTCGCTCTTCATTTACCTGCCTCCGCCATGGAAACAGATGATAAGGATTCCTATACGGTAACAGGCCGTGTCATTGCTTCTGATACAGGCCTGGGAATGGCTGGTGTACGTATTACCTCTCCCGATATTCAGGTCGCTGCTATGACTGACGAACAGGGCGATTATGAGATAACCCTTCCGTCGTTGGATGTACCTCTTATCTTAGAGGCACCTGACAATATCCGTTTGGTCGTACCCATAAAGGGGCGTCGAGAGGTAGATATTGTAGTTTCCACAGCAGTAGAAAGGAGTGGGGACCATGATGCATGGCGCTCGGCTATGGGCGAGGTCATGTTGTCTAATCTTACCGAGGGGAATTCATCTCTTTCTGATATACAGGGTAGCCTGTTAAAGGGAGAGTTCTACTCCGTTAAGAGCTCTGGAGCACCGGGTGCCGGAAGTACGCTGTTTATTCGCGGCTTGTCATCTCTCAATTTAGCCGCCCAGCCCTTATACGTCGTAGATGGTGTATTGTGGCAAATGCAGGAAGATGCTTCTAGCGTGGTAGACGGCTATTACAACAATCCGTTAAATTTTATCGCTCCCGAGGACATAGAGCGTATACAGGTCTTGAAGAATGGTACAGCCCTCTGGGGTGCTAAGGCAGCTGGTGGAGTGATTCTTATTGATACCAAACGTGGCCGTGATGTAGTTACCCGTATCGATGCCCGTATCGATTTTGGTTACCAAAGTCCGTTCAAGTCTCTTCCGATGATGGATGCAGAAGCCTATCGTACCTATGCCACAGAAGTTATGCGTGGGATGAAGGCTGACGAAATCAACAAGTTGCAGTTTATCAACGATGACCCCTCGAAGTTCTATTATAATGACACCCATAACGACACCAGATGGCTCAACGAGATCAATAGGGCTGCTTTGATGCAGAACTATAATATATCGGTTAGTGGTGGTGATGATATTGCGCTTTATCGTTTTTCGTTGGGTTATGCCCAAAACGATGGCAATATCGAAGGTACCAGTTTTGATCGTTTGAATGTTCGTTTCAACTCTGATATCCACCTGACTAAGCGTTTCTCCATAGCCGCTGACATCGCACATTCTCAAACCAATACTCAGGCTATCTTTAATGGAACTGATCAGGTGCGTTCTCCCTATTATATGGCACTGGCTAAATCTCCGCTTTATGGCCCCTACCAGCGGAATGGTCTGGGAATGTTGACCAATCGTTTGAGCGACATTGATGAGCTGAATGTTGGTAATCCTTTGGTATTGGTCCAGGATCGTATCCCTTCATTGAACAAATACCGCTTTAATCTCAATCTGACCCCGACGTATGATATTAATGAGCGCATGAAGATTAGCGCCATACTTGGGCTCTCTTGGGACAAGAGTAATGAGAATTTATTTATTCCTGATGTAGGCGTAGCCGATGTGCCCCTTTACAATCAGCAAGGTGAGATCTATGCTACGGCGTTGAATGAGGTGCGCAGTTTCATGGCTAGAAATGCTGACCTGTCGGCTGATGTTCATTTTGATTGGAATATTCTCAGCAATTGGCGTCATCACTGGGATGCTGTTGTGGGAGGTCGTTTCTATGCTTCTCATTACAAGTATACGGGCGGACAGGGTTACAACACCGGTTCCGACTATATGACCACCCTTTCGAATACCAATAGTAATTTGAGATGGCTTTCCGGCTTTAGCAGTGAGAACTACGATGGAGCGTGGTATCTTCAGACCGATTATGCCGCTATGAGCAAGTACTTGTTGTCATTGGCCCTATCCTTGAATGCCTCATCTCGTTATGGCTCTGAGGCTGGTGGCTTGGCACTTCTCGGCTCTCAGTGGGCTCCGTTTGCTTCGGCACAGGTAGCCTGGTTAGTCTCTTCTGAGCGTTTCATGCAGAAGTTGGATTTCGTCAATCAATTGAAGTTGCGTGCTTCATTTGATCGTATGGGAAATGACCGTTTGCCACTCTATGCCAATCGCACCTATCATGAGACAGCTTCTTTTGCACAGGATGCCTTTGGACAGGTATTGGCGGGAATTGCTAATCATAAGCTCCAGTGGGAGACCACCACACGATGGACGGCAGGTGTCGACCTGAGCCTATTCTCGGAACGCTGGAAGGTAAGTGCTGATTTCTACACTGGCTACACAGAAGATCTGTTGACACAGAAGGTATTGCCTGAGGTTGCAGGTCTCAACTATTATTGGGACAACAATGGCTCGATGAAGAATCAGGGTTTCGAAGTCTCTACGAAGGCCTATTTAGTCGACACTCGCAATTGGAAGCTTTCCCTTGGGGCAATGATAGGTCATTATAAGAATAAGATCGTTTCGTTGCCGAATGGCAGCTTTGTCAATGAACTGTTCGGTGGGCAGGTCCTTACCGCCGAGGGGCAAGAGGCAGGTGTATTCTATGGTTATAAGGCGTTGGGTGTATTTGCCGATGCGTCTGAGGCTGAGGCTGCCGGACTTGCTGTTCGCAGAGAGAATGGCTCGTTGGATCCCTTCCGTGCGGGTGATATGCACTTCTTTGATAAAGATGGGAATAGAGTGATCGATGAAGAGGACCGCGTTGTATTGGGCAGTCCCAATCCCGATTTCTATGGCAATTTCCGTTTAGGCATCGATTACAAGCGCCTCCATCTGGAAGCTCTGTTTACTGGCTCCTATGGTAATGAAGCCTACAATGCGTTGCGTGCAAGCTTAGAGTCCGGTTCGGCGATCACCAACCAGACGACGTCAATGGAAAACCGTTGGGTTGCCGATGGTCAGCATACCTCCGTTCCTCGTGCCACATATGGTGACCCGATGGGCAATGCCCGCTTTAGCGACCGTTGGGTCGAGGATGCCTCTTACCTGAAGCTGAAACAAGTTTCTCTTGCCTACGACATCCCCTTACGTGTGTCGTTCATTCAGAACTTGAATGTGTGGGTAAGTGCAAATAATCTTCTGACATTCACGAAGTACCTTGGTGCCGATCCCGAGTTCTCATACAGTGGCTCTGTGCTCTACCAGGGTGTCGATGCTGGGCTCGTTCCTCAGTCGCGTAGTTGGCAGATGGGAGTGAGAATAGGTCTCTAATTTCCCTCCGAGGTTAAAAAAGTAAATCGTGCTATCCTATAATTATTCTTCGATAGAGTAGTTGCTTAAATACAAGTAAGATTATGAAAAAATATTTCATAGGAGTCCTGCTCCTCACACTGTTCTCCTCTTGCGAGGATATCTTTGAGTCCAAGTCTTCATCGTTGGATTTAGATGGAGGCGAGGAGATTACCTCCACCGATCATAGCATTTATTCTGTAATGGGTATTCTGTCACAGATACAGCAGTTGGGTGAGCGTTACGTCCTATTGGGTGAGCTTCGTGGCGATCTGATGGAGGCCACCTCTTTTGCTGATTATGATTTACAGGAGATCTCTTCGTTAAACATATCAGAAGGTAATAGCTATCGCCTGCGTCGCGACTATTACAATGTCATCAACAATTGCAATGTGGCCTTGGAGCGCATGGATACCTCTGTAGTCTATTATCAGGACAAGATTCTTTTCCCCGAGTTTGCAGCTGTGAAGGCCATGCGTGCATGGACCTGGTGGCAGATGGCTCTGACCTTCGGTGAGGTACAGTGGTCCGAGAAGTCTGTGCTTAGTCTCGATGAAGCTTTAGCAGACATGCCCGTTAAGTCATGTGAGGAGGTGGCTCGTTTCTTGGTGCAAGATCTCATACCCTTTGCCGACGAGAAACTTCCGGATTATGGAACGGTCGATGGATACACCTCATCTATGCTCTTCGTCCCTATCCAGGCCCTCTTGGGTGACCTGTACCTTTATCTGGGCGATTATGAGAAGGCTGCGCTTGCCTACTATAGCCTGATCGAGAATCGCCGCCTTACTGTCACCGACGGATATGCCAATAATTGGCAGCGTGTTGCCCGTCCCAGTGTTGACAATCCTTTCTACCACGCCTCCTCTTATGCTGGCGAGGCACTCAGTGGATTTGTCTATAGCAGCAGTCCTCGCGACTATCATCCCTCTCTCGTTCGTTTAGCCTACAATGCGAACCCTTCCATCTTGCCTGCATCCCATTTTGTGGAGAACATGGATCATACGATGCATTTCTATGCCGAGTCAGGGGCTGTCACCATTAGTGCCTATCTTGAGGGTGACCTTCGTGGACGTGCTGTCTCTTCAACAGGGCAGGTCATTAGTGTTGCCTGCGGTGTTCCTCAGTGGGCACGTACCGAGGAGAACCTGATAACCAAGTACAACTGGGCTGCTGCCACGAATGAGAACGGTAGCGATCCCGAGAATGAGGAGGTTGAAGGGCTGATGTATACGCGTCTGGTACCCTTCTATCGCACGCCACAGGTTTATCTTCGTTTTGCTGAAGCCCTCAATCGCTTGGGCAAACCCTCTGTAGCCTTTGCTGTGCTCAAGTATGGCCTCACTGCCGACAATCTCTCCGATCCCTCAAAGGTCAATCAGGGAGAGTTGAATGGGGAGCCATACCTTGACTTTAGCTGGCTACAAAGTGGAGAGTCCGCTACCAATCGAGGAACCGCCTGCCGTGGACGTGGCCGAGGGGTTTCGCTTGACCGCACCCATTTTGTCATTCCCGACTTTACCCGCTTCGTGGAGGAGGTAGACCCGAATACGGGCGAGGTGGTGCTCCTGCCCTCTACCGATGCCACTGAGCTTCAGGCTGCTCGCGCCGACTCCATCCTGTTTGTCGAGGATTGCATTGTCGATGAGCTTGCCGCTGAGACCTGCTTCGAAGGAGGACGTTTCTTTGACCTCCTTTGCATCGCGCGTCACCGCAACGAGTTCCCTGGCTATATGGCCGAGAAGGTGTCGGCTCGCTTTGCTGATCCCGTGGCTGCTTGCGCCCATTTGATGGACGAGCGAGTGTGGTTCCTAAAATAATGCGTCGGCAAATCGTGGCAAGGCGTTAGTTTGTCGTCAGAGAGCAAAGTTACAATTGGAGACCCTATTTTCTCCGCTTATGCAGGGTGATAGTATGAAAATTCCCCATTTAGACGGCTATTCTATTCATTTCTGCTAATCTTTGACGCATTTGCATTAAAAATACTATAGTCAACTTGCTACTTTTGTGGTGTTGTAATAACTTTTTTTAAAAATCTAATAAAGTACAAACCATTAAATTTTAATGCGTATGAAAAACTTTACATTTAAATCAATGCTCGTGTGCGTAGCACTTGCCAGTACCTCTACTGCAATGCAGGCTCAGAGAGTAACATTCCAAAAGAATGATGAGATTACAAGTTCGTGGCGCGAGTCTCATCGTACCGTTCCCTTGTTGGCCGACTTCAATAATGATGGCAACATGGATATCTACTATAGCGGAACATCGGGAGTAAATGGTTGGACCACGGGTGGTTTCCTTGTGAAGAATTTAGGTAACTTAAACTTGGAGATGATTGCTGAATATAAGAAGGAGATTCAGCAGGTGCAGACAGGTGAAGACGAAAATGGTAATCCTATTTATGAAGATCGCGAGGTTACTGTTGGTATGGCTAATGGCCTCCCCTACACTGCATGGGGTATGGGCTCACAGGTTCTTGACTACAACCAAGATGGTTTGGTTGACTTCATCTTTACTAATCGTGGCGGAAACGATACTGGTACACGCAAGGAACTGGTTCTCGTTAAGAATCTAGGAAACTTCCAGTTCGAGAAGGTCGAGGACAAAGCGTTGGCAGCGCTTCCCCACGGAGACAACAATGATCCTTTTAACGAAGGTCAAGATGTGGGCTGTCTCTCTATCGGTGACTACAATAAGGATGGATACCCCGATCTCATTACCCAAGGCAATGGTCAAGAAGGCCGTTTCGTACGCTTGTTGAAGAATGTCGAGGGCGATCACTTCGAAGTAGCTGATGTATTCAATCCGCTGCCTTATGAGGTGGAGACCAATAAGTTGGGCATCTACAAGAAGACAGAAGAGACTGTGGATGAGGAAGGTATTACTATTCCTGGTGCTTATACTCAAGAACCTACAATGAAGGCAAAGCCTATGAGTCACGGTTCAGTGCTTTTTGCAGACTTTGATAACGATGGTTGGCTCGATATCGTGTCTACTGGCTATATGGATGGCGATGACAGTGATCCTGTTGCAGGTTCACAGATTGGTGGCGATGCAATCCGTTTCTATCGTAACTTGCAGAATGGCGAGTTCCAGGATGTCACTGATCATCTCTGTGCAGAGGGAGAAACTGTTGACAATGTATTCCAGCGCTGGGGAACCGAGGATAGCTGGCTCTCAGCTATCGACTTCAACCAGGATGGTAAGATGGACCTTGTCTTAGTCGGTGATATAAGAGGCCGTGGTGAGAAGCAGGCTGCATTGTTGATGAATATTTATGATTCTGAAGCAGGCAAGTTCGCTTTCGAAGAAACTACTACAGGTCTTGCTCCCGTTGCTGCTACACCTAGCCGTATAGCATCTGTTGCCGACCTCAATGGTGACGATTGTCCTGACTATGTAATGAAAGGTTGGACTTCATACAAAGAACCTGGAACAGAAGATGCGAAGGGGTGGACTTATGCCATCAGTTATAGCGACCATGGTGGTTATGTAATGGATTTTTGGGCTGATGGAACAAAAGAACCTGAAGGAATTGGCGGTTATTTTGTTGAGACATCGACAAGTTTTGGTGACCTCAATGGTGATGGTCTCTTGGATATAGTTGCTAGTGACTGGGGGGCAAACGGAGATGCTTTATTTGTCAGCCTCAACACTACTACTACCGATGCCGAGGTAACTGCGCCTGAAGCTCCAGCAAATGTTGCTGCTACTTATGACGATGGCAAGCTTACTGTAACATGGGATGCTGCTGTGCTCCCCATTAGCGGTAACCAACCCCTCTACAACCTCTATGTACAGGATAAGAATACAGGTGCTACACGTATGATTGTTCCTGCTAATGTAAAGACTGGATTCCAGCTGGGTTATTCTTGGTTCAACTCTTACGTACTGAGTGGCGGTGAGGAGCCTAGCTATACCTTCGAGAATATTCCCGTAGGTGAGTATGTAGTTGGTGTACAGACCGTTTCTTACTCTTATGCAGCTAGTGCATTTGCTACTGCTGAGATTGATCTGACTGGTATCGACAACGTAAGCAGCGCACAAGGCTTGAAGGTGGTTGTTGGTAACAACACCGTACTTGTGAAGGGTGAAAAGAACGTACCGGTTTCTGTATATTCAGTATCAGGTAGCTTGGTGGCTTCAGGTGTGACAAACGCTCCTATCCTCTTGAACGGACAGGGTCTCTACATCGTGAAGGCTGGTGAGCAGGCTTCAAAGATCGTGAAGTAAGCGATAAGCGCTAAGTATAATCAGGTAGGAGGAAAACGCGTTTTCCTCCTATCTTTTTTGTCCTCTTCGGTCATCATGACCACTACGCCTCTTGCATACGGGAGGAGTGCGTAGTTTTCTACATCCGATGCCGTTTCCTATCTCAAGTGGGATGCAGGGTCTTTTTATTCGGAGATTTGTCGATGAATGCTTGCAAATCTCTAAAATCTTGGCGAACTTTGCTACTTGGATTAACGAAGACGAAAACTATGCAGCGGAGCTGCAGCTGTTGGCGATTAACGTTTACCGTTTACCGAGAATAACGGTTTTCGTTTTCGTTAATCACAGTTCAAGGCTCATAGCTCCCTAACACACTAAAACAAGATATGATTACCTATCAGACCGACGGCACACGGATGCCCGATATCAAGAAACGGCTCACCACAGCATGGATACGCAATGTGGCTGCCACCTATGGCAAGAAGGTGGGCGATGTGAACTACATCTTCTGCAACGACGAACGCATACTCGAGGTCAACCGCGAGTATCTGCAGCATGACTACTACACCGACATCATCACCTTTGACTACACCGAGGGTGACACCATCAGTGGAGACCTCTTCATCAGCCTCGACACGGTGAAGACCAATAGCGAGCAGTTCGCCACCGAGTACGAC
>JAEIGA010003203.1_pt1 | contig 25723 bp, 20 predicted proteins | sample 9270691 | NCBI WGS metagenome assembly JAEIGA01 (sample SAMN17057246, study PRJNA624740) | gut metagenome | biome: biome; isolation source: fecal sample | host: Bos grunniens | place: China: Xizang | collected 2019
AAAACTATTATTATTAATTGTTTTATTATCTGTAAACTTTAATATGTTTGCAAGTAAGAAGAATATAAGTCTTCGAGAAATAGATCCAGGTAGGTTAAGAGAATTAGTAATGAAACCTGAAGTGTGGTATGACACCGAAGAGCATATCATAGATGTGACAATGCATAGTGCAGGTGTGCTAACGGTTTATTACGCTGACGGCGAAACTGTGCATAGTGTAAACAACTTGACATTCGACCTTAACAGAGTGTTCTGCGACAAGGAATGTAACCTTATTATTCTCGAAACTGCTGACGGCATCGTCTACGAAGGATATCTGCAAGAAGAAATAAAATAAAAACTAAATAATTAACCAACTAACTATTAAAATTAAACAATGAAAAAGATTCTATTAGGAGTATCATTATGCGTAGCTATGTGTGCGTGTAATGATAATGCGTTAATTAATGAACCAGTTCAAGAAAGTGAAACAATATTGTCTCGCTCAGGAGAAACAACATCAGCAGAGAGCTATACAGTAACACCCGAAATGGTGTGCAAGTACCTTAATATTGCTCGAAAGGGAAAAACTATCAACAGCCTTACTCCTGTGGTTGAAAATGGCGATACCCTTGCTTACGTGGCTCAGTATGCCGACACACTTGGTTGGGATTTGATTTCGGGCGACCGTCGATTAGACCCTGTTCTTGCTAATTCAGAAACCGGTATTTTAAATTTATCTGATACAATCAATCCAGCAGTAGGGGCAGTGAAAGGAATGATATATACAGTAAAACAAACCAAAGAAAGTTTTGAAACACAAAAAAATCCAATATGGAAATTATTAGAACCGAAAGAGAAAAAGACAAATAGTAATCCTCAAGCAAGAGGTATAGGTTTTGGCAAATGGGTTGAGCTTGATACAATATATGAAAGCGAAGAATATACAAAGCCACATATAATAACAACAAGGTGGCATCAAGATTATCCTTGGAATACAATATGTCCTCAAATACAGATGCAACCTGCGAAAGCTGGTTGTACTCCTATCGCAACATCACAAATAATATATTATTATAGAAAGAATAATATACAAGGTTGTTCTATACCGAGTAGTTATAGTATTTCTTACTCTGATTTTTCATATATATTTTCAGACTTTTCAACATCGGGGTGGTCTCAGATAAGAGAAACGGCTTCTTCAAACGATGATGAAAATAGACAAACTGCAATATTTATCACATATATAGGCGATTTAATGGGTACACAATATGGTTTAGTAGAATCACCAACTGTTCCATATAAAGAAATAGATATAATGGAAATGTATGGACTTGCAGGAACTTTTAGAAATAGCTATAATTACAACAACTTAAAATCAAGTCTAAATGCAAATAGACCAGTACTTATTAGTTGTGGAGCAAATGACACAACATCACATATGTTTATTGTTGATTCTTATCGCACACATACTGAAATGATTTATGCAAGACGAAAGTGGGACCCTACTATTGAAATTACCGATTGGAACGATTATGAAGAACCCCCTGTAGAAGCTTCAAATAGTAAGGATGGGTATGCTTACGAAACAAGATTAATAGGAAATAGTGAAAGGATTGATATTGCAATGAATTGGGGCTGGGAAAATGTAAATGATGTGTATTATTCGGCTTACAGTTATACAAGTTCTATCAATTATGGAGAGTACTCTACTCCAGAGTATAGTTATACATATCCTGCAAATTGGAGTGTAAGTGTTAATGGGAATCATTATAATTATAATCAATTCCAATATATGATATATAATATTCAAGATATAAACTAATATAAGAAATAAACTATTATGAGAAAATTAATTTATTTGTTAGTGTTTTTTTTCTTGGTGTCATGTAACGAAAAGGAAGAATTTGTTTTTGTGAATTCGGATAAATTCCCCACTATATTGTTAATAGAGATTCTTGATAAGGATTCGGTAAATATACTGAATGATAGTATAACAAGAAATGAATATATGGAGAACATGAAAATTATTTATCGCGATTCAGTATTTTGTTGTAGTGGAGTGACCAAACAATATGATAGTGATTACTCTTTTAATGGAAAAAATTCATTATCCAATATTGAATTTTGGGCAAAAGATTATTATAATAAGGACTGGAGACCTTATACATATTATGCATTCTGGTTTGGCTCTTTTGCCCCCAACCAAAGATTTGAAAATGAGTTAGTGATAATAGATTGGGGTGATGGAACTACCGATGAAATAAAGTTTACATATACAGAAAATACATCTATATGGATTTTGAATGGCAAAAAAGTTGAAAATTCAATGTTTACTTTTGTAAGAGAATAATCTATAACGCGAATAATAAACCATATTTTAAGGCTAAAACGATAGTGCGGAGCGTGGGCGAGTGGGTCTATGCTCCGCAATGTTTTTGAGTAATGGCACTTTTCAAGTGCAGTGTGGTATGGACCTACAACCGCACGTGGCACTACGTTTACGCGCGGTTAATACGCGATTTTATGCCTGTGGCATTTATTAGATAGGGTACCAACGGAATAATCTACGCAGAAGGGGTTTTGTAGGGGTTATTTAGGTGGTGTACCTAAACGGCACACTTATTTGGGGCTATTCTCCTCTCCGGGAGCTGAAGCACCCGGTTACCACAGATGACGCCCTGCGGGCGTGTCGCTCAACATCTCTTTTAATGCCTGTGGCATAATGTTTAGGGTTATATGTTGGGCTTTCAGCCTGTTTTGTGAGGTGTGTGATTTGTCCGGGCGTGGTGCTTTGCTTGCACAGGGCTGTTTTATATATTGCTTTCAGCGATGTTCTCCTCTCTGGGCGCTGAAGCACCCTTCAGGTGTTCTGCGTTAAAAAAACTGAGGCGAAAAATATCGATGAATTGCTGTCCGATAAAATAAAAAGACTCTTACCAAACAAATTGATAAGAGTCTTTTATTCTTTAGGATATTAACCTTATTACACTGTAAGGATTTCTTTTTCCTTAGCTGCAAAGATTTCGTCGATTTTCTTCATATACTTATCGTGCATCTTTTGCACCTTGTCTTCACCATCTTTTGATACATCTTCAGGCATACCGTTCTTAACAGCCTTCTTCAAACCTTCGATTGCATCGCGGCGAGCATTACGAACCGAGATCTTAGCATTTTCTGCTTCACCCTTTGATTGCTTTACAAGAGCCTTACGACGCTCTTCAGTCAATGGAGGAATACAGATGCGAATCACTTCACCGTTATTTTCAGGAGTAATACCAAGTTCGCTATTGATGATAGCCTTTTCGATTTCCTTGAACATTGGTTTTTCCCATGGTGTGATTGCAATAGTACGAGCATCAGGCACCGAGATATTAGCTACATTGCTAATAGGCACATGGCTGCCATAATATTCTACTCTGATTCCGTCAAGAATCTTTGCATTAGCCTTACCTGCACGGATATGATCAAGAGCCTCGCTTAGGTATTCCACAGCAAGTTCCATTTTTTCTTCAGCAGGATTCAAAAAGTCTTTAACTTCGCTCATATATATTCGTTTTTAATTAATTTCCGATTAATAAACAAGTGTACCTATTGGTTCACCATCAAGCACCTTCTTTAGGTTACCCTTTGTGTCCATATCGAACACGATGATTGGCAAGTTATTTTCCTTACACATTGCTGTTGCTGTCAAGTCCATAACCTTCAAGCCACGAGTATACACCTCATCATAAGTGATTTTGTCAAATTTTGTTGCTGTTGGGTCCTTTTCTGGATCGGCAGTGTAGATACCATCAACACGAGTACCCTTTAGCATCACATTAGCTTCGATTTCGATACCACGAAGCGACGAACCAGTGTCGGTTGTGAAGAATGGGTTACCTGTACCACCAGCCATGATAGCCACCTTACCTGCTTTCATTGCATCGATAGCTTTCCACTTGCTATAGTGTTCGCCGATTGGGAACATATTGATAGCTGTGAACACTTGTGCTGGTTGACCTTCGGTTTCAAGAGCCGAACTCAATGCAAGCGAGTTGATTACAGTTGCAAGCATACCCATTTGGTCGCCCTTCACACGGTCAACACCCTTTGCTGCGCCCGACAAGCCACGGAATATGTTACCGCCACCTATCACGATACCTATTTCAACTCCACTTTGTGCTATTTCCTTGATTTGTTCAGCATAATCCTTTACGCGTTGTGCATCAATACCATAGCCTTGTGCTCCCATTAGCGATTCACCACTCAACTTGAGCAATATTCTCTTATATTTTGGTGCCATTTCTCTTATATTTTCTAATTATTTTCACAAATTTAACCACAATGCGCCAACTTTCCAAGAATCTAACAAAAAAAATCACTTCATTGTCAGCACTGAGCAGGTGTCAAAGGCGAGAAGCTCGGCACAGTTCATTATATCTTGCGCTGTAAGTGCATTGATATGCTCCGATAGTTCGCCATCGGTCATCACACAATCATAATTCAAGAAGTTCTTGCCAAGCGACAACGCCATTGCCTCTTTGTTCTCACTCGACACAAGCAACTGACCAAGATATTGACGCTTTGCTGCCTCAAGTGCCTTTTCGCTCAACGGCTTCGACGCCAATTCGTCCATAATGCGACGAATAAGACGCAAACTTGGGTTAACATGGCTCTCGTCGCTGCCGAAATATATTTGGAACAACCCACAATCGCTCATCAACGACACACTCGACTCCACGGTATAGGCATATCCTCGCTTTTCACGAATTGCCACATTGAGCAATGAATTCATACCAGGACCTCCAAGGATATTGTTCAGCAAGAAAGCTGCATATTTGCGATCATCGTGCATCGAAAACATCTTTTTGCCCACTACAGTGTGTGCTTGATGCGAATCGATGTTCACCACCTCGTGAAACACTGGCACATCGGCTGGCACAAGGCGCTCAGCACGCTCAAGACGATGATTGAGCACTCCCAAATGTTTCTCTACAAGACGGAACAGACGCTCACTCTTGATATTACCCATTGCAAAGAACACCATATTTTCTGGCACATATTGTGTGTCGAGATAATGGCGACAATCCTCCGATGTGATATTCATCAAGTCGGCTTCACAACCCAATATGTTATGTCCCATTGTCGAACCGGCAAACAACATATCCTCAAAGTCGTCGTAGGCAGCATCCATCGGTGTATCACGATAAGAATCTATCTCTTCAAGCACCACTTCGCGCTCCTTCACCAGTTCCGATTCGGGGAATTGGCTATTTGCCACAAGATCTGAAATCAACTCCACAGCACGATCAAAATGCTCGCATGGGAACAACGAATACAATGCCGTTCCCTCTTTGGTCGTGTAAGCATTCAGCTCGCCTCCCACTCGTTCCATTCTATTGATGATGTGCCATGAGCGGCGATGCTTCGTTCCCTTAAAGATTGTATGTTCCACAAAGTGAGCAAGCCCCCACTTTCCCATCAAATCGTCGCGGCTACCAGCATTTATCGACAAGCCACAATAAGCCACTCTCGACGATGTGGGCACATGCACTATGCGAAGCCCATTTGACAATGTGTGATTATAATATTTAGCCATTCTAATTATCCTTTCTTGTTTTTGCGCCAATTCTTTATGCGTTCTATTCCCGCCTTGCCAACAATCAACAACCCACTATATTGAGCAGTCTTTGCAAGTCCGAAGAACACGAACCACAACACGCCTTTTGCACCTACACTTATAGGCAAAAGCATCTGTGCAAACGAGATCACATAACACAACACGCACACACCGAGCACCACCACTCCAGTGCGAAACGACAATCCCGCAAGCCAACTCTTCACCCTCGCCCAAAGCGACTTTTTATCTTCTTTTTCTACATTCTCCAAAACGCCAACAAAGATACAACAAAGGAATGAATTATAGAAACGATCAATCTTCCCAACTAACAATACATAGCCCTAACTACTATCCTTTTCCACCACAACTCAAAAAGTACGAATACAAAAAAAGCCACTCGATTGAGTGGCTTTGCTCTATTGATTTGTGATCCGTCTGGGGCTCGAACCCAGGACCCCAACATTAAAAGTGTTGTGCTCTACCAGCTGAGCTAACGAATCTCCTTAAAAGCGGTGCAAAGATACGGTCTTTTTAGATATTATGCAAATTTTACCGCCATTTTTTTGCTTTAAAACATAAAATGAGGGATTAATCGCCGTTTTCGGACTCGTTTTCGTCTTCTTTCGCTATGCTATCAAATGTGTCTTGTAGCACATATCGCTTATAGTAAGATATTATCAATGCAGTGAGTGGAAGCGCCACAATAAGACCGATAAATCCAAGCAAAACACCCCATACCGACAACGACAAAAACACAAATACAGGATTTATTCCCATTTGCTTACCCATGATTTTTGGCGTAATGAACATGTCTTGGATTATCTGAACCACTATATACACTATTGCTACTTCCAATAGCATGACCCAAAAGTTGCCTCCAGTAGTGATAGAGTCGACCAAGCACAACACTAATGCCACTGGGAACGACACCACTTGCAGATAAGGCACAAGATTGAGAACGCCCACAAACAACCCAAACACGAGTCCCAAAGGCAATCCTACAACCACAAACCCTATGCTATACAAAATTCCCACAATAAGCGCTATCAGCGACTGACCACGGAAATAGCGTTCCACCACAGTTCCTACATCCTGCATCACTTGCCACACAGTGTTTTTAAATCGTGGGGGTATAGCTTTTTGAAATCCGTTCTTAATTTTAGGATAGTCGATAAGCAAGAATATCAAATATAGTAGCACAACCAGCCAACCAAGCACTGCAAACACCACACTGAGTGTTGAGCCCACAAACGACCAAGTCTTGTTGGCTGTTGCCGTTACCACATTCACCAACTGTTCTCGGGTGAGATACTTCGAAATATCCTCGATATTCACATTCTCGCGTATAAACTCGTGAATAGATTCCGATAGATACTTTCCGTTGGTGTTTATCTCGTTATACTGACGCATCATTTCCACCAATTCTGCCACTTCCGACACAATGAGTGGATACACAATATACACCGCAACGGTTACAACCATCGCTATTTCAAACAATGTAAGCACCGTTGGCAAAACCCTATTCTTCATTCGCAACATTCGGCAGTTGAACTCTACCATTGGGTTGAGCATATAGGCAAACACGCACGCCACCAAGAACGGAAGCAATACTCCGCTCAAATAATCTACAAGCAATATTCCTCCCACTATGCACAACACCACAAGTACCACTCGGGTAACGCGGTCGAATGTAAAGGGCTTATCTATATTCATTTCTTAATATCTTTTTCTTAGTCTATTTGAACGATCAAGAAGTTGGTTAGTTCCCAGAAACTTGTTGCATCATTAATCACAAGTTCTTTTGTTTCGCCTCTATCCACAATAGAATAAGAGCCTTCTGGGTGCTTACTCAACACTTTTGCCTTCTTTGAGAACAATTTCACCACATTAAGCTTTCTCTTATCGGCCTTTGTGAAATAAGTGCGTTCAAAGTCGCCTTCAAGAATCTTAGTTTTCTTCAAGAAGCCTGTTGAAATGATTTTATTTTCCTTCAATTCCTTCTTTGAGCCCACCACATAATAGCAAGTATTCAACTTATTAGTAAGTTCTGCGGCTTCATCAAGAGCGGCTTGTTTTTCTTGGTTAACTGTTTCGTTCACCTCGTTTAGTGAGTCCACACGCACATTCAAATTGTCAATCTTCACATTAGCCTTAAACAATTCTTCTTGTAGTTGTGCTATTGTAGCTTCTTGTGTTTCTATTTGAGAACGAAGACTCTCGATTGTTTTTTTCATTTCGGCATTATAGTTGGCCGATTTTCTCAATTTTGCTTCAAGAGCTTCAAGTTTTTCGCGACGATCTTGCATAGCTTGCTTAAGCAGAATCATATCATTCTTAAGCTCTGCCTTGCGCGAAGGAGTTTCTTTATCAAGGTTTGTCGACATCAATTTTTCAACCTCTTTGATTTCGGCCATTCCTGTGCTAATGTCATTAAGAAGTGATAGCAAACTATCCTTTTCGGCAATAGCAGTATTCAACGAGTCGGTCAGTTCAGTTTTTCTTGCAAGTTCTTCTGCCGATTCTCCACCCAGCTTACATGATGGCATTGCCAACATAGCCACACAAGTCCAAATTAATGCAATTTTCTTCATATCATTAAAAGTTTTGCTTGTTAGTATTCTTAAATTTAGCATATTTGTCCACCTTTTCGGTTGGCGCTTCTTCTTTACCTGCCACCACTAACACTATTTCGCCGCGTGGCGCTGTAGCTGTGAAATATTCCACCAACTCGGCAAGTGTACCATTATGAGTGGTGTTGTGTACCTTAGAGATTTCTCTACTCACCGATGCTTCACGATCACCTCCGAACACTTCGGCCAATTGTTGCAAGGTCTTGAGCAAACGCATAGGAGATTCATAGATAATCATCGTGCGTGGTTCCACTGCAAGCTGTTGCAAGCGTGTTGCTCGTCCTTTCTTTTGAGGCAAGAAGCCTTCAAAACAGAACTTATCGCATGGCAAACCCGAATTCACCAACGCAGGAACAAAGGCTGTTGGTCCCGGCAAGCACTCCACCTCAATCCCTCTTCGGCGACATTCGCGCACAAGCAAAAATCCTGGATCGGAAATAGCTGGCGTGCCGGCATCGCTCACCAATGCTATCACTTCGCCTGCTTCAAGTCGTTGTGCTACGGCATTCACCGATTCGTGTTCGTTAAATTTGTGGTGGCTTTGCATACGGGTTTCTATACCGAAATGTTTCATCAGCACACCACTTGTGCGAGTGTCTTCGGCAAGAATTAGCCCAGCCTCTTTGAGGGTACGCACTGCACGCACACTCATATCGTCAAGATTTCCTACTGGTGTAGGCACTATATAGAGTTTTCCGCTCATATACTACTGTTTTTTTACAAAAAATGCTTCTTGATGATTTCCATAAAGTCCTTCACTTCTGGCGATTCTGCATCCCATTCAAGGTCATTATAGAAATATTCTTCTGCTTCGGCAAACGACTCCATCGCTTCTACCATATTTATCGTATTGCGCATCTCCACATCGCTATTTGAGAACAATTCTCTGCGATAACGGAAGTGATCGTTTAGCGAAAATGCTTTCCACAGATTTTTCGACAAGCTGCGTTGAAGAGCCTCATCTAATGTTACGATTTCTTGGTCGTCGTCATCTTCTTCTTCGATAAAGAAATCATCGTCATCATCTTCTTCAGGCTCGACCAAGTCTTCCACTTCGGGTTCGTCGATTATTTCCTCAGTTTCCGACTCTGCTTCAACTGCCTCGTCTTGCTCCAACACTTCCTCCACTTCTTCGGCAGCAACTGGAGTTTCAATTTCGGCTTCTTCTGTTTCGGTTTGAGCTATTTCGACTTCCTCAAATGGTTGTTCATCCATTTCTTCGGGTGCTTCAAACGCTACTGGCGCTACTTCCTCCACAACTGGCTCTGCCTCATCTTCCTCGACAGCAGTTTCAGCTACCACCTCCTCTACTTCGGGCTCCTCTTCCTTATATTCTTCAGGAATCACCACAGCTTCGGGTGCTTCTTCTGCCTTCTTGCCGCCGAAAATTTCGGGCGTACACATCGGAGCAAGCTCATTGATGCGTTCCACCTTGCGACGAACCATATCGTACACGAAATCTGAAGTTTCTTCCTTGTGATGTTCGATTACAAGCAACAGACCTTCAAGTTCGTACACTTGAGCCATCATTTTCTCTAAAAATGGATTCATAACCTTTCTCTTATTGAATTGTCCAATAACTCAAACTACAATCTCGTTGAGAGTTCTCGTCTTTATTCAGCCGATAGACCAGCGTCGATGCCTACAAGCATTTCGCCTACCATCTTCACAAGTTCCGAACGAGGGCAAGTGAAGCTATTAATCAAAATAGCTACTGCATACTTAGGTGCATCTACTGGATAATAACCTACATAGCATTGCACATGGCTCATACTACCCGACTTCAATGCAAACTTGCCTGCTGCAGGAGTATTAGCTGCTACGCGACGCACTGTACCGTTCTTTCCTGCTACTGGGAACAACAATTCGAAATCAACATTGCGTTCTTTCAAGCTTGGCAATGCCAATCCAAGCATTTGAGTAAAGAATGATACTGGAGCCTTATTTGTACGCGACAATCCGCTACCGTCAAGCATAAACAAACCTTCTACATCAAGGCCTTTTTCTTTCCAGAAATTCTTCACCACAGCCACACCATTGCTTGATGTTGGTTGCTTTCCAGCATTGCTTGCGATGGCACGAAGCACGCATTCGGTGTACATATTGTCACTTCTAATAAGAAGTGATTCAACTATCTTGCTAAGTTCTAGCGACTTATAATCAAGCACCAAGTTTGTCGCCACCTTCTTCTCAGCCTTCACATTTTTGTGCTTAACCTTGATACCAGCTGCCTTCAACGCAACTTCCAAGCTGTCGCGCATCAACAAGTCTGGCGATGGGTTAGCGATAGTCATTCTGCTCTTGAATGGGAACTTTACATTACCATTTAGATGCAAAACATCGTTTTCGATGTCAAGACGCAAACCAAGTCCATCAAATTCCAAGCTATCAGTTTCGGCAGGAATTGCGTTGCAACGATTTTCCACCTTTAGATAGCTTTGAGTTTGGTCGGTATAATAGTTAAAACCGTTTTCGTCGATTGTTACATTTAGCTTCAATTCATTATCAGCGAAGTTCAAGCCATGAATACTTGTTCCGTAACCATAACCAAGGTCTTCGATCATCCAGCTTGCTGGCACATTTGGTTCAGGAATAGCTGAGTCATCAACCACGATGTTACCTTTCACTTCCTTGATACCTCTTGCTTTCAATTCAGCCACAAGAGCATCGATAAAGTTCACTTCACGTGGCAAATGGCGTGAGCCAAGTGTTGGGTCGCCACCACCTTTCACCACCAAGTCGCCTTCTATACGGCCTTTATTGGAGATCTTACCTGTTGCATATACTTTAGTGCTAAACTTAAAGTCCTTTCCAAGTAGGTGCAATGCTGTTGCCGATGTTACAGTCTTCATTGTAGAAGCAGTGATTTCTGATTGGTAAGGATTGAACTCACCCATCACCTTCATACTATCAAGGCTCACCACTTGCACACCCACCGAACCATTACGCAACGATGGTGCACTCACAAATTTATCAATAGCTTCTTGAACCGCACTATTTTGCGCATTCACACTCAATACTGATGCAGCTAAACACACTGCCGACACAAATTTTCTGTATAGTTTCATATTAATACACATTTATTCTAATTTAATATTCTACAAAGTTAATGTTTTACTCATTAAAACAATAATATTAAGGACAAAAAAATAAGCCGAATTCCAAGAATCCGACTTATTTTTAAATACTTTATGTATTATTACGCAATTACTTCACAAGCAAGCGTGCCGAGCTCAATCCTTCGGCGTTCACGATATACATTCCTGCCGACAATCCTTCGGTTGACAATTCAGTGCCTTCGCCTCGCGCCACTACTGCACCGTTAAGCGCGCTCACTGTGTATTTCACTGCTTGAGTTACGCCAAGCTTAACCACTGCACCTGCTTCCACTGGATTAGGCGACAATGTCAATGCTTCACTCGATTTCAACACTTCTTCCACGCCACTTGCATCGGCTGGAACAGCATTGTATACCCAAGAGAAACGAGGGATTTGTAGATTAGCTGTACCCAAAGAACCCTTAGGTACGATTCTAATCTTAGTCAACTTGATAGGATAAGCACCCATATCGCTCAAATTAACAAATGTATCCATTGGCATTTCGATGCGATTGAGTTCATTAGCCTTCAAAGTAGGTTCCAAAACACATTCCCAAGGTTCAGTTTCACCTTCCTTCAACAAATATAGTGTGATATTCTTGATTTGAGCATTACCTGGATTGATATCAATACATACTGAGTCAGGACGGCTCCATGTAGTAATTTCCTTTATCATACTCACTTCTTGACGAGCTTTCTTAGTAGTATAATTTACTTCCATACCTTCTACACCAAGAGGAGCTATAGTGAAATTCTCTACATTCGAAGAACATTCAAGTGTCCAAGTTGAAGGGTCAAGATTTTCGTCAATACCTTGATAACGCTTTGTAGGGATTTCAACAGTTACTTCGATTTCGTCAGAGAAGTTGCCCACAGTACCCTTGATTGTAGCCTTACCATTCTTCAAGCCCTTCACGATACCCTTTTCGTCAACTGTTGCCACCGAAGCATCACTTGTTTCCCAAGCAAGAGCAGTGTTTTCAATAGATACATCCGATTCTCTTACCTTGCCATAAACATCGACCTTGTAATCGTCATATCCATTAAGCACCACCTTATCGTGACGGAAGATAGGATCGTTCTTATCATCTACCGAAACAGCCAAAGTAGCTGTAACGCCATTGTAAGTAGCAGTTAGTGGATGCAAACCACCACCATTACAGAATAGAGTTTCACCGTTTTCAACCACTTCACCAAGTTCAGCCGAGCAACTCAACTTCACGCCTTGCACATCGGTATCTACAAGATAACCATACTTATTGAAACCGTAGAATTTAGGACGGAAATAACCATATTTAGGCATTTCGCACACCCAATCCACAAATTGAATTTCAGCAATTTCGTTGTCGGTAGGAGTATTCGACACAAGATACACACCATTGGTTACTGTTCGCTCTGTGCCTTCACTTGGAACATTTCTCACGCCAAGTTTTTGCACATAAAGTGTTGACGAACCACCTCCGTCAAAGTTCATTGCTTCCTTACAACCCACTTCGCGCATAATATCGCCCAATACTTGAGGATAAGCACCTGCCGAAATTGATGAACGACCATCAACCACAAGCATCACCATCTTTGTACCAGTTTCGTCATATCCCACTGCTGTGCGAGGGTGACGATTTGGAGTAGCTTCCAGTAGGTGGTCATTATCAAGAACTACGCCATCCGACAAAATCATAGGACATCCACTTGCCAATTGCACTGGAGTGATCTTCTCGCCTGTTGGCATTTGCACGATAGTTTCCACTTCCACTTCTTCGCCATCGGTTAGAGTAGCCACGAAATTGCTACCTGCACCATGACCCGAAAGCACCACAGCACCCGCAGGGATAGCCATATTACCAGCTGTAGCAGGAGTGCCGCTCACGCGCATCTTTTGTGTTTCGCCCGATGTAAGGATACCATTATTTGCCAATGGAACAAGCACTACTTCAGTACCATATTGGTTAGTATAGGTTGACGAACCGAAACGAGGAGTGTAAATTATTAGATTGTTTTCGTTGCGATCATAATTAACTGCAGTGATAGGATAAGAAGTACCGTCGGCCTTACGAACATGACCTCCGAAAGTCATATCACCAAGATAAATCTTTCTATCGGCATCCATAGCCCATTGTGTACGCCATGGCACTGCATAATACACTTCTTTATCTACAACAGCCGAGCCCACAGGCTTTGAGTTTGAGAAGAAATCGGCATTGATACCCACGAAGTATTGTGCACCTTCTTTGCTCTTTGACTTTGCCATCGATGATACTGTTGCAAGACCAGCCAACTTATCTTGAGCCATTACATGCTTCACTTCAAGATTAGGGTTGGTAACATCGGTTGTAGTATAGAACACTCGCAATTGCACAGGACCCTCTACCAAAAGCGATGTTTGAGTAGTACCAGGACCCACCTTAGCATGATACAAAGTATCAACTGTATATGAATCGCCCCACAATGACCATGTTGTTTTTGCCGATGCAGCAAAAGCGATCACCGAAAGCATTAATAATGAAATAGTCTTTTTCATATTCGTTTATTTTACAATAAGTTTTGCTACGCTATTAGCAGCCTTCACTACATACATACCTGGCGCAAAACTTGCAGTAGAGAATTCTGTACCACGGCCTTGAGCCACTACAGCACCATTGAGTGAGCACACAGTGTAATCAACTTCCGATGACACACCAAGACGCACCACTTCGCCAGCCTTCACTGGGTTAGGCACAAGCACAAGTGCTTCAGGAGCATCAACCACTTCTTCCACGCCACTTGCATCAGCAGGAATAACATTGTACACCCATGCTATGCGCTTGATTTCGATGTGGTGAGAAGTACCCTTCTTGTCAGCCAACACTACATAGAAATTCTTGAATACAAGTGGATAAGTTGACATATCTTTCACATCCACGATTGCACTCATAGGAATCATTAGTCGATTCATCGTTTCAGTAGTAAGATCTGGATCCATTTCATAAGTTACCACATCGGCAGAACGATAGTCCTCAACATTGACATTTAGTGTCTTCCAAGAAGAAGTACCTGGGTTGATTTCAATCAACAAAGAGTCTGGGCGGCTCCAACTTTGAGCATCTTTAGCGATTGTTAGATAAATCTTACGAGCAGCATCGGCTGTGTAGTCGATAGCAAAACCTCCCGTAGGAAGTGTAGTTATACTTTGATTAGAAAGATTAGACACTTCGATAGCCCAACCTTCGTTAGAAGTGATATCTTGGTAACGAACTGTAGGAATTTCAACAGTAACATCAATTTCCTTAGAGAAATTGCCCACTGTAGCTTTCACCTTAGCTGTTCCGTTCTTCAAACCCTTCAATTCACCAAGTTCATTGACTGTAACAACCGAAGCATCGCTTGTTTCCCATGTGAATGCTACATTATCGATAGTAACATCGGCTCCTCTCACCACACCATACACATCCACAGTGTAATCGTCGTAGCCATTAAGCATCACCTTAGGATGACGGAAAATTGGTTCGGTCTTATCGTCAACCGATACAGCAAGTGTAGTAGAAATACCATTGTAAGTTGCTGTAAGTGCGTGTGTACCACCACCATTACCAAATAATGTGGTACCATCATTCACCACTTCGCCAAGTTCAGCCGAACAAGACAATGTAACACCTTTCAAATCGGTATTAATCAACACGCCATATTGATTATAACCATAGAATTTAGGAGTATAATAACCATATTGTGGCATTTCCTTTACCCAATCCACAAAACGGATTTCAGCAATTTCGTTATCGGTTGGAGTTGTAGCCACTGCAAACAAACCATTAGTTACAGAGCGTTCGGTACCACCACTTGGCACATTTTGAATACCAAGTTTTTGGTGATACAATTCAGTTGAACCACCACCGTCGAAGTTCATTGCTTCATAGCAACCCACTTCGCGCATAATGTCGGCAAGAATCTTTGTGCGACAGCCGTCCGAAATATCTGAGCGACCATCTACAACAAGCATCACCACCTTAGTGCCTGTTTCGTCATAGCCCACTGCTGTGCGAGGTTCTTTGCTTGGAAGGTGACTAATGATACTTGCATCTTCAGTTTCAAGCACTACACCCTTACTCAAGATAGCAGGGCAACCACCGATACTCCACACAGGATTGATAGGTTGACCATCAGCCGAAGCATTAAGAGTCAATTCCACGATATCGCCATCCTTCATTGTAGACACGAAAGTGTTGCCATTACCGTGACCCGATAGCACATAGCTACCAGCAGGAATTGTCATGTTACCAGCAGTATTTGAAGCACCTACAATCTTCATCTTTACTGTCTTACCCAAAGCAATAGTAGCATCGCTTTCTACAGGTGTAGCCACTATTTCAATACCCCATTGATTAGTACCTGTAGAAGTACCAAAGCGAGGAGTGAAGACAATCAAATTATTTTCGCCGCGACCAGTATTGACAGCAATATCGTAACTGCTACCGTCGGCCTTGGTAATATTACCCGAGAAAGTGAGTTTACCCAAATAAGGCTTTTCATTGGCATCAAACGATAATTCAAGCCAATTAGAATTGGTTGTAGTGTTGTAGATTTCCGAATTAAGCACATTTGTACCAAGAGGTTGTCCGTTGCTCATATCGAAGAAGTCGCCATTCACACCAGTGAAATATTGAGCGCCTTCAACACTATTATCCTTCGAAAGATTTGAAACCGAGCGTGTAGCTTTAATCATATTCTTAGCCTTAGCCACTCGCATTTCCACATTAGGATTAGTTACATCGGTAGTGGTGTAGAATATGCGCAAATCCAAATCGCCTTTCACAAGCAAAGAGGTTTGAGTTGTACCTGGACCCACTACGGCATGATACAATGTATCTACATCGTATGTACTACCTTGCAAATTCCAAGTTTTGCCAACAGCATTGGCAGATAATACTGCCAATGCCATAGCGCATGATAAAAATATCTTTTTCATAGAGAATGTTCTTACTTAACGATCAATTTACCTTGTTTGTCGCCCACCTTCACAATGTATACACCTGTACTCATTGTTGCAGTAGCGATTTCCACGCCTTCGCCTTCGGCTACTACAGCACCATTAAGAGCGCTTACAGTGTACTTAACTGGTTCAGCAACGCCAAGACGCACCACTGCACCAGCATTTACTGGGTTAGGAGTAAGCACCAAAGTGTTGTTTTCGGCTACTACCGATTCCACACCACTTGCATCGGCAGGAACAGCATTGTAAACCCATGAGAAACGAGGGATTTGTAGATTAGCTGTACCAGTAGAACCCTTTGGCACGATTCTGATCTTAGTCAACTTGATAGGATAAGCACTCATGTCGTTCACATTGACAAATGTATCCATTCGCATTTCGATGCGATTAAGTTCATTAGCCTTCAAAGTAGGTTCCAAAACACATTCCCAAGGTTCAGTTTCACCTTCCTTCAACAAATAAAGCGAGATGTTCTTGATTTGTGCATTACCTGGATTGATATCGATACACAATGAGTCAGGACGGCTCCAAGTAGTGATGTTTTTTGACATACTTGCTTCTACCTTACGAGTGCTCTTAGTTGTGTAATTGATTTCCATACCTTCTACGCCAAGAGGAGCCACTGTGAAGTTTTCGATATTAGAACTTTCAAGAGTCCAAGTTGAAGGATCAAGATTTTCGTCAATACCTTGATAGCGCTTTGTAGGAATTTCAACTGTAACAGCGATTTCTCTTGTCTTATCGCCCAAAGTACCCTTAACTACAGTTGTACCATTCTTCAAACCCTTCACTACGCCATTTTCGTCAACAGTAGCGATAGTTTCGTCTTCAACACTCCAAGTGAACTCACGATTTTCGATAGAAATGTCGTTACCTCTCACTGTGCCATAAATATCAACCTTATAATCGTGATAAGTGTCAAGAAGCACTTTTGAGTGACGGAATATAGGTTCAGTCTTATCATCAACTGTTACTACCAAGTTGGTCTTCACGCCATTATAAGTAGCTTCCAATGTGTGGCAACCACCACCATTTGCATACAATGTTGTGCCATCATTTACGATTACACCCAAGTTTTCACCACATGATAGTGTTACACCCTTCAAATTGCTGTCCACCATCACGCCATACTTGTTGTAACCATAGAACTTAGGAGTATAATAACCATATTGTGGCAATTCCTTCACCCAATCAACAAATTGAATTTCTGTGATTTCATTATCTTCAGGAGCTGTAATAGTTGCGAAGATACCATTACCTACAGCGCGTTCGCTACCATCACTACCATTATTTCTCACACCAAGTGCCGATGTATACAAGCATGATGAGCCTCCACCGTCAAGGTTAACTGCCTCATAAGCACCTGCATAGCGCATAATGTCGGCCAATTGAGAGGTTCTCACCCCCGCTGAGATAGTAGAACGACCATCAACAACCATCATGATGATGCTATCACCCGATTGACTCACGCCAATACCTGTGCGTGGGTGCAAATCAGATGCGTCGTTGCGTTCGCTTTCAGTGTCAAGAGTTTCGCCACCGCCCACATTCTTAGGGTTACCCGATACGATTTGTGCAGGAACGATGCGTTCAGTGCTACCTTGTTGAAGCAATACGATGTTTTCAAATTCAATGATATCGCCCACTTGTAGTGATTGAACAAACGCCAAAGAACCTGTGTTTACGCCACCACTTGTTGATGTTCCACGACCATGGATTACATAGCCATCGCTTGGAATTGTAGTGTCACCTGTATCGTTTGATGTTGATGTTACTTCAAGACGGAACTTGCAACCAGCATACATCTTATCACCTTCCACAAGTTTTGCAGTAACTTCGGCACAATTACCAGCCTTATCAGTTTGGTTTGTGCTACCCCAGTACTTAGGAGTGTAGATAGTGATACCGTTATTAGGCGATGCCACATTGATACCCTTGAAAAGAGTGCTCTTATCGCCCAATTTTGCTGTTCCTGTGTAGTAATACAAACGGCTCACGCGTGCCACACCTGCAGTGTCGACCGAGAATTGATAATTACCGTTTGATGTCTTATATGTTTCGCGGTCTACTGTACAACCAGTTGTTGGTGAACCCACTTTTGAGCTACCATTGGTAGCAGTACCGCTTGTTGAATAGAAGTCGCCATTTGTTCCTGCGAAATAAAGTACGCCGTTGCCACTCTTGCGTTTTGCCATAGTACTTGGGCGTTCATTTCCTGCCACCTTATCGGTAGCACACACAGCACGCATCGACACGCCTGGAGTAGTCTTATCTACTGTCAAATAGAACACTTGCAATGTAGTGCCATAGCTGTTCATCAACTCAAGATGTGTTTGAGTTGTTCCTGGACCTACCTTAGCGTGATACAATGTATCAACCGAATAGGTTGTGCCTCTAAGATTAATTGAATTTTGCGCTTGCATAGCAACAGGTGCGCATAATGCTGCCAATGCAACTGACTTGAGTAATAATTTTTTCATATTCGAATATTTTAATTTAGTTTTTAGGCAAATTATTATATATGCAAAATTAAATCGTTTATAACTTTTTTCAAAATTTTTCAACTAAATAAAACCCTCTCGCTAAAAACTATTTCACTAAAAACTATTTTTTCTCAAGCCAAGATATTATCTTTGTGTATTAAAACACAAAGAACAGTGCAAAATGGAATTTAGAACGGTTATAGGAAACATCGACAACCAAGGAATGATTCAGCATTCTCACAACATAATGCTCATAGGGTCATGCTTCTCCGACAATATCGGAAATAAGCTGAAACGAGCGCTTATGAATGTGGAAATCAACCCATTCGGCACTGTGTATAATCCTGCAAGCATTCTGGGCGAAATAGAACGCATTGTCGACCTTATTCTTGTCGATGAAACAGAGCTTTTCATGCACAATGGAATGTGGCACCACTATGGTTTCCACTCTAAGTTCTCAAGCGACTCGGCCGAAAAGGCGGTGAGCAAGATGAACAAACACATCACATCGGCTCACAACCACTTGAAGCATTGCGATTTCGTGATTATCACGCTCGGCACAGCATTTGTCTACGAAGCTAAGAGCTTGGGCAAGATTGTCAGCAATTGCCACAAGGTTCCTGCTAAGGAGTTCAATCGCTTTTTACTATCGTTTGAGCACATTCGCACATTGCTCGACGCCATTGTTACCAAAATAAGTAACTTTGCGCCTCAAGCTAAAATCATTTTCACCGTGAGTCCGATTCGACACATCGGCGATGGTTTAGAGCAAAACCAACTCAGCAAATCGTTGCTTCGTGCAGCTGTGGGCGAAACCATAGCAGCCAATCATAATGCTTGCATCTATTTCCCTGCCTACGAAATTATGATGGACGACTTGCGCGACTATCGTTTCTATGCTTCCGATATGCTACACCCTAATGATGTGGCTATAGAATATATTTGGAACACTTTCAAAGCATCGTTCTTCGATGATAGCACAGCTCAGTTAGTGGCTCGCTGCGAACGCGCCTACAAACGCATCGAACATCGACCTTTTACCGACAACTTTGCCGAGATAGAAAAGTTCCAGAATGAAACTGCTAAGGTGCTTTATGCGTTGGCCGACGAATACCCTCACATTAAGCCTGTTTTGCAACAATATTATAAGTGATTGCGATATGAAATATTCAATTAAGGAAATAGCTACAGTGCTTCGCATCGAACACAATCAGCTCAATGCGCCTCAAGCAACCATCAGTGCGTTGCTCACCGACTCGCGTTCGCTCACCTATCCCAACGAAACGCTATTTTTTGCTATTCGTACTAAAAATAACGACGGACATCACTATATCGCCGAGCTCTACGACAAGGGAGTTCGCAACTTCGTTATCGAATCGGCTATTGGCATTCCGCCCGAGCTAAACGAGGCTAATTTCCTTCTCGTGCCCGACAGTTGCAAGGCTCTGCAAGAGATTGCCGCCTACCATCGTCGCCGCTTCGACTGCCCTGTTATTGGTATCACTGGCAGCAAGGGTAAAACCACTCTTAAAGAGCGTCTTAACCAACTACTCAAAGACGATTTCAACATCGTGCGCAGCCCTCGTAGCTTCAATTCTCAAATCGGTGTACCTCTTTCGCTTTGGGAAATGGACGACAACACCACTTTGAGCATTATCGAGGCAGGAATATCGCAACCTAAAGAAATGTATGCTCTGCAAACCATGATTCGCCCCACTATAGGTGTGTGGACCAATCTTGGGGACGAACATAGCGACGGATTTATGTCGATATATCAAAAGGCCGAAGAAAAGGCTCTTTTGCTCACTGCGTGCGACAACATCATCTACTGCGCCGACGACGAACTCATAGCCAACAGCATCAAGCCAATTCTTCTCATTAGCAACGGTATAGGTTGGTCAATGAAGAATCCCGATGCTGATCTATATGTATCGCAGGTGATAAAAAGCGAAAAAAGCACCGACATCATATATAAATACAACAACAACACATCACAAATCACAGTACCTCTCACTCGCGACCGCGACATTGAGAATGTTCTCAATTGCCTTGCAGTGATGCTGTGTCTCGATGTGAACCGCGATGTTATTGCTGAGAGAATGGCTCACCTCACTCCTATCGACACTCGATTGAATGTGATTGAGGCTACCAACAACTGCATGGTGATAGCCGACTCTTACACAAGCGATTACAACTCGCTTGCGCCTGCGCTCGACTTCATGGCTCGTCGTGCTACACCCGATACTTCTATGACTGTCATCCTTTCGGATGTGCAACACGAAGCATTCTCGCAAGATGAATTGTATCGCCTCATTGCGGAGCTGATGAAAAACAAAAACATCACTCGATTTATCGGTATTGGCGAAGAAATCACTGCCTATCAACGCTATTTTGATGTGAATGCTCAGTTCTTTGCTTCTACTCAAGATTTCATCACCGAAATGACTCAAAGCGACTTCGAAAACGAGGTTATCTTGGTGAAAGGTGCTCCCGAATACAATTTCAAACAAATAATTGATATGCTCGAAGCCAAGCAGCATCAAACTGTTCTTCAAGTGAACCTTGATGCGGTGGCTCACAACTATAATTTCTTCCGTTCTCGCCTACGCCCCGATACTAAAATAGTGTGTATGGTGAAGGCTTCGGGTTATGGTGCTGGCTCCGACGAAATTGCTAAGACTCTGCAAGATCGAGGTGCAGCATACCTTGCTGTTGCTGCCCACGACGAGGGTGCCGAACTTCGCAAAGCGGGTATTACAATGCCTATTATGGTGCTTAATCCTAAAGTTACCAACTATAAAGCGATGTTTGCCTACAACCTTGAGCCTGAGGTGTATAACATCGAGGAATGTCGAGAAATCATCCGTGAAGCCGAAAAATGTGGCATCACCAATTATCCTGTTCACATCAAGATTGAAACAGGTATGAACCGACTTGGTTTCTTGAAAAATCAGTTGCCCGAGCTTATCAAGCTACTTCAAAGTCAAGACGCTATCAAGCCTGCAAGTGTGTTCTCTCATCTAAGTGTTGCCGATGAGCCTCTTCAAGATGAATACACTATGCAACAATTCAAATATTTCGAAGAATGCTCTGGTATGCTACAAGCTGCATTCAAGCATCACATCACCCGTCACATTCTAAACACCACAGGTATTGTACGATTCCCTGAATATCAACACGACATGGTGAGAGTGGGTATCGGCCTATATGGCATTTCTACTGTGAACGATGGTTCTGAAGATGATCTACAACCTTCTTCATCGCTCCACTCGGTAGTAATTTCTATCAAAGATTTGCCTGCAGGAACATCGATTGGTTACGGACGCAAAGGCACTCTTACACGCGATTCACGCATAGCAACCATTCCTATCGGTTATGCCGATGGATTCTCGCGTTGCTTTGGCAATGGCAATGCTAAAATGTGGATTAATGGTGCTCTTTGCCCTACGATTGGCAACATTTGCATGGACTTGTGTATGGTTGATGTTACCGATGTCGACTGCAAGGTGGGCGACAATGTAGAAATTTTTGGTAATCACATTCCAGTAGAAAATCTTGCCGAAACTCGTGGCACTATACCTTACGAAATCCTTACTTCGATTTCTAACCGCGTGAAACGAGTTTACTACCGCGAATAATCTATTTATATGGACAATAATTTAACTGAACAAGAAAAACAAGATATTCGCTTCATGCGAATGGCTCTCGATGAGGCGCACAAGGCTATGGAACGCGATGAAGTGCCCATTGGAGCTGTGATTGTGGCTGGCAATCAAGTGATTGCTCGCGGGCACAATCTCACCGAAGCGCTTACCGATGTTACTGCTCACGCCGAAATGCAAGCCATCACATCGGCAGCCGACTTCCTCGGAGGAAAATATCTCACCGATTGCACTCTATATGTAACTGTTGAGCCTTGTCTCATGTGTGCAGGGGCGTTAGGTTGGAGCCAGATCAAACGAATCGTGTTCGGAGCAAGCGACGACAAGCGTGGATACCACACTTTCTGCGAGAATCCTTTCCACAAGAAGACCGAAGTGAAAAGTGGCGTGCTTGCCGACGAATGTGCTTCACTTATGACTTCTTTTTTCAAAAACAAACGATAAAATTCAACAATCAAACATCATAATTTATGAAAACAACCAACAAATTCATCACTGCTTGCGCTCTACTGTTTGCGCTCGTGTTCTCGTTCAGCATCAATGCTAACGAAATCAGTCAAGTCGACACTATCTCTGTGAAAAGTGAGAAGATGGGACGCGACATCAAGAATGTTGTTATCCTTCCTGCTGGATACAACTCTCCCGACTTGCAAGAAGAACAATATGCTGTGCTTTATCTTCTTCACGGATATAGCGGCACTTATTGCGACTGGATTAAGAAAAAACCAGAATTGCAAGACCTTGCTACCGAACATAGCGTAATCATCGTTTGCCCCGACGGACAAGATAGCTGGTATCTTGACTCACCTATCGATCCACAAATGCAATACGAAACTTATATGACTAAAGAACTTATCGAGTTCATCGACAATCACTATCGCACTATTGCCGACCCTAAATTCCGCGCTATCACAGGTCTTAGCATGGGCGGACATGGCGCTATGAGCCTTGCTCTTAAGCACCCTGAAGTGTATTGGCAATGTGGTAGTATGAGTGGTGGTCTTGACATTACTCCTTTCCCTAAGAGCTGGAAAATCAAACTTCGTCTTGGCGAATATGAAAGCAACAAGGAACTTTGGAAGGAACACAGCGTACAAGGCATTGTTGAAAAGCTTGAAAGCACCGACCAACGCATCATCATCGATTGTGGTATCGACGATTTCTTCTACAAGGTGAACACTACTATGCACAACACTCTTCTTGAAAAGAAAATCGCTCACGACTTCATCAGCCGTCCTGGTCGTCACACTTGGGATTTCTGGTGCAACTCTATCGATTACCAACTCCTTTTCTTTAGCAAAGGTTTCAACAAAGCTGCTGCTGCACAAGAATAAATTCAATTCTTGTTATCATATACAAAAAATAGAAGCACTTTTTCAAGTGCTTCTATTTTTTGTATCTACATCAATGTGTATTACTTCTTACCCTTGTAATTCACTGTTACTGGAGTAAATTCGTTGCTATATCCGTCATACACACACACTGCATACCAATGTCCTTTTTGTTTTTTCTTAGGCAATTGATACTTGTTGTCATAAGATATTGCAAGCAAATACTTAGCATCAATACCATCACCATCTTTGCTCATAGCAGCTGCATATGACACCTTGTTAGGCACTGCATAGATAGTGTATTTCACGATTGAACGGCCCTTTTCAACCTTATCCCAGTTCAAAACGCCCTTCTTCAATGAAGCGTTGCTCACTTCACCAAGGTTTGGAGCTTTTTTCCATGTAATTACTGGATTAAGAGCCAATGTATTGTAACAATACTTCATCAATGTATCGCCTACAGCAGCATCGCCAGGATTGCGACCATACAAACCTCTTGAAGAGAAATAAATAGAACCAGATGCATTATTTAGTGTATACTCGCGGTTAGCTTCTACTTGCTTCACATATTCACCAAACACTGCAGGATCTGGACCTTTGCGACGAGGAGCACCCTTTACTCGCTTATTAGCCGAACCGATTGAGTGGCTTGAATAGAAATGACGACCAAAGTAATTAGCAGCACGACTCCAATATTCACAGATAGGTCCATAAGGAGCTGTTTCATGCCATGTAGCCCAATAAATTTGAGGTGAGATAAAGTCAATAGACTTTTCTTCAAGCCAAGCTACTGGGTCAGAGAAGATTGTAGCATATTGCCAGTCTGGAGCCTTCACATCACAAGGCTTCAAATCAGCATAGCGTGCACCCGATGTTTCTGCCTTACCAGCTACACCTGCAGGAGAAATACCAAAGCGTACATCTGGGCGAGTAGCTTGAATCATATCATACACTTCCTTAACCATCAAGTTCACATGTGCACGACGCCAATCACCGATGCTCATACCATTTGATGTTGCATTATATAACGCATAATCGGCTGCAGTGCTGTCTTGAGCCAAGTTATTTGGATAGAAATAGTCGTCAAATAGGACGCCATCTACTGCATATCCTTCCACTACTTCACGACACACATCAACAATGCGCTTACGGCACTTGTCAAGAGCAGGATTAAGAGTAATATACTTACCGTCATGAGATAGCAACCAACCATCGCGTTGCATTTCCATATCATGTTCAGTTGTCCAACGGTCATAGCCCGAACGAGACCAACGATAAGGATTCATCCATGCCCAACATTCGATACCACGCTTATGACATTCTTCTACACAGAAAGCAAGTGGATCCCATCCTGGATCAACACCACGCTCTCCAGTCAAATAAGATGTCCAAGGGCAATAAGCCGACTTATACATTGCATCACTTTCGCTACGCACTTGGAAGCACACCGAAGTGATGTTAAGAGCCTTCATTTCGTCAAGATAATCACACATTTCTTGCTTTTGTGCTGCTTGAGCTTCAGCTCCCACACCAATTGTCTTTGGCCAGTCCATACTACTTACAGTAGTGTACCACACTGAACGAAGTTCACGCTTAGGATTTTCAGCGTTCATAGAGCCACAGAACAATGCCACAAGCACCATCACAGCCCATAGTTTTAGATTCTTTTTCATATAATAGTGTTATTGGTAAATATTTCTTCCTCAAAGTTACTATTTTTTTCAATAACTAATGAATTTCACTATAAAATATTTCTCCCACACCACTATAGGCACTATAGATACTATCCCCCCTATAGCACAAAAAAAAGAGAGTTACTCTCATTTGAGTAACACTCTTCGTTAGGCGGCGATTACCTGCTCTCCCGCTTTCGCAGTACCATCGGCGCTACGGGGCTTAACTTCTCTGTTCGGAATGGGAAGAGGTGGATCCCCCGCGCTGTCATCGCCTTAATCTCTTTTTTACCGACCGAGAC
>JAEIGA010003204.1_pt1 | contig 25722 bp, 20 predicted proteins | sample 9270691 | NCBI WGS metagenome assembly JAEIGA01 (sample SAMN17057246, study PRJNA624740) | gut metagenome | biome: biome; isolation source: fecal sample | host: Bos grunniens | place: China: Xizang | collected 2019
CTTTCTGATTCACGGCCGTTCTTGGAACTACCGACACCTTTCTTATGTGCCATATCTCTTAAACTTTGCTTTTAAAAAGGTTAAACAATTAAGCCAAAACGATCTCTTTAACAACGAGATTGGTCAAATCTTGACGATGGCCGTTCAATTTACGATAGCCTTTGCGGCGTTTTTTGTGGAAAACGAGAACTTTCTCTCCGCGGCACTCGTTGTCGAGTACTTCGCAAACCACTTTAGCGCCCTCTACGATAGGTGCGCCTACTTTTACGTCTCCGTCGTTATCCACGAGGAGTACTTTCTCGAATGTAACCTCAGCGCCTTTCTCAGCAGCCATGCGGTTAACAAAGAGTTTCTTGCCAGCCTCAACTTTGTATTGGAGGCCTTGCATTTCTACAATTGCGTACATTATTCAAATGTTTTTAATAAATTACATCGGTCAGGCGAGATGCGGAGTCGTCGACGTTGGCATACCTGAAAAAAGTATCATCCGTCCCCTCAGCAGCGCTACTTTGGAGCCCAAGAGCCGAAAAAGCGTGCAAAGGTACTGCTTTTTTTTGGATTGACCAAATGTTTTGTGATTTTGTTGTAAAAAAAGCATTGTCGTTTTTTTTGAGTGTTGGTTGTTATGGTGTGATTGTGTGTGTGGCGCGTTGTGATTTATTATGGAATGGTTAACGAAAAGCTATATATCACTAATTTATCACTAACTTATCACTAACTTATCACTAATTAACGGTTAATATCTTTTGGGTAAAAAAGGATAAAAGTTCTTTAATATTTGGTTGTTTCGAAAAAAAGTAGTACCTTTGTAGGCTCAATTTGTGTAAACTATATATAAAGTGAAATATATGTTAGGAAAGAAATCTATGCTTGTGCTATTAGTAATAGCGCTAATGTGTTCGTGTGTGTCTCCTAAGCAGTTGGCATATTTTCGTGATATCACGGAAGGGAGTGCTGCTAGTATTAATGAGAATATGAAGTCTCAACCAGAGCCACGTGTGAAGATTAATGATGCGTTGGTAATAACCGTGTCAGCATTGGATCCAGAGGCAGTAGTTCCATACAACTTGCCCAATGTGGCGTATGCTACTCCCGTAAGCGAGAATGTGCCAACAACTCCTACTTTCCAATATTATACAGTGGATGCAAAAGGTGATATAACCTTCCCGGTATTGGGCAAGTTGCACGTAGTGGGATTGACCCAATCGGAGGTGATAGAATTGATACAAAGTAGATTGCAAGGTCAGTTGAAGGATGCGATTGTAACGATGCGCTTTTTGAATGCGAAGGTGACCGTATTGGGTGAGGTAAAGAATCCAGGCACCTATGCGTTGAACAATGGCGGTATGACCTTGCTTGAGGCATTGGGTGTGGCAGGTGATTTGACGCAGTATGGAAATCGTGCGAATGTGTTGGTAACACGTGAGAATAACGGCAAATTGGAGTTTGCTCGTTTGGATTTGCGGTCGAATGATGTATTTACTTCTCCCTATTTTTATTTGCAGCAAAATGATGTGGTGTATGTAGAGCCAAACCAAGCGCGAACAACTAGTAATCAGTCGATTAGTTTGTGGTTGAGTATGGTGGGAACGGTATCAAGTGCGGCAACTGTAGTAGTATCAGTATTGTCTGCTACGGGATATTTTGAGAAATAATAGAAATAAATTTTTAAGAACCATATAAATAAAAAAGCATATTATGGCGCAAGAAAATCAAGAGATAGACATCCGAGCATGGGTTTTACGTATATTGAAGAATTGGTATTGGTTCGTATTGAGTTGTGCGATCTTCGGTGCAATAGGTGCATATAAGTATGTGACAACGCCAAAGAAGTATCGTGTGGATGCGAGTATCATGATTCGTAATAATGATGAGCTTTTGCCTCAGATGGAAATTATGAGCATGATTGGCGTTGATGGTGGAAAGATGACTATTGACGAAGTGGAGCTATTGACCTCTAGAGATTTGATGACCAAGGTGATTCGTGATTTGAATCTTCAGACCGAATATAGGAAGCTAGATGAGATGAAATGGCAGGGTCAGTATCCTCAACATGATTTGACCGTAGTTTATCCCGCCAATTATCTAGATACACTAAAGAAAGGTGTGAACATAGAAATCAAAGTTCGCAAAAATGACTATATAGTGAAGGTGAAATATGGTCGTTGGACTCGTAGTCGTCATAAAGTGAAGGATTTGACAGAGCCATTTGCGACATGTGCGGGCACATTGCGCTTTGCAATCAATCATCCTCAGGAGATAGAGGTAGGGGATAGATACCGTATGTTGACTTTGCCGATGTTGCCATTGGTGGATATGTACAAGAAGCAGATAGAGGCAGTTCCAAAGAAGAAGGAGTCGAATGTGATATCTATAGCGACAGCGACCGATATGCCATCTCGTGCTCGAGATTTCATAAGAAAAGAGATCGATTATTACAATTTGGATGCTGTGGAGGATAAAAATCTGATGGCAAGCAATACCGCAGAGTTCGTGGATGAGCGATTGCGACTGATTGAGGATGAGTTGGCTATAGCAGAGGCGGAAGTGGAGCGATATAAGAAGAAAAACAATATTGTTAGTCTAACAGAAGAGGCAGAGCTGTTGGTGAAGGAGACTTTGGAATATGGCAAACGAATTGCGGAGATAGAGACTCAGCTGAATTTGGTGAAATTTGTGAATGAGTTTGTCGCAGAAGAGGATAAGCGAGGTACTTTGATCCCCTCTAATATAGGTATTGTGGATGAGTCGTTGGTGACATTGATTACACAATACAACGAATTGCTATTGAAGCGTATGCGCGTTCAACGCACAGCAACGAGCGAGAACCCAATCATCAATCAATTAGATTCTCAATTGGAAGTGTTGCGCGAGAATATAATAGTAAGCATCGGTAATGTTCGTAGTAGTTTGAATATATCCAAGAAGGATTTGGAAGATCAATATGCTATTGCGGAAAAACAATCTAAGAACATCCCCACTCAGGAGAGAGAGTTTATAGAGGTGGCTCGTAATCAAAAGTTGAAAGAGGAATTGTATTTATTCCTATATAAACAACGTGAGGAAAATGCATTAACTTTGGCTTCGGCTGTGATGCCCGCAAAGGTGATTGCTTCTCCTCAAATGAATCCAAATCCAGTAGGTCCACGATTGAAACTAATCGCGTTGGTATGTTTGTTTTTTGGCGTATTGACTCCTTTGGTGATAATGCTTATCGCGGATATTATGAACAATAATGTATCGGATGATTCGAAGGAATTAGAAAAACGATTGAAGATCCCATTTGCGGGTGTTCTGGTTAAGAATCATCGTGGCGAACATATCGCAGTACGTGAGGGTGAGAACTCTGTTTCTGCGGAATTGTTCCGTACGTTGCGCACTAATATTCGCTTTATGCAACCGGTGACAGAGCCATGTCCTGTGATGTTGGTAACCTCAAGTATCAACGGCGAGGGTAAATCCTATGTAGCAACCAACTTGGCCATTTCTATGGCTTTGCTAGGCAAGAAAGTAGCATTGGTGGGCTTGGATATTCGTAAGCCGATGTTGGCCAACTATCTGAATTTGCCAAGTCAAGGTTGTCTAACAAGTTATTTGTCGGATGATGCATATGCACTGGAGGATACTATTTTAACCTCTTCGGTAAAGAACTTAGATATTATACCTGCAGGAATCATTCCTCCTAATCCAAGTGAATTGTTGCAAAGTGATCGTTTGGATATGTTCTTCCAAGAACTGCGCAAGCGTTATGACTATGTTGTTGTGGATTCTGCTCCTGTGGCAATGGTAAGTGATACGTTCTTGCTGAATCGTATTGCAGATATGACAATCTATGTTACCCGTGCTAATTATACCACCTTCGATTTGATCGACTTCTTGAATCAAACTCACGAGCAACAACGTTTGCCAAAGATGGTGGCTGTGCTCAATGGTGCGAATGCAAAGAAGATAGGCTTTGGCTATGGGTATGGTTATGGTCAGGATGTGAAAAGCGGGAAACGCTAATTCATTGTAGTAGATGATTCTCTGTGTAGCAGAAAAACCGTCCGTAGGACGAGATATAGCGCGCGTGCTGGGAGCTAATACCCAGCACGACGGTTTTATGGAGGGTAATGGCTACTGTGTGACATGGACTTTTGGTCATCTCTGCGCACTCCTCGATCCACATGAATACACAGAACAGTGGAAGGGCTGGAATTTATCTTCATTGCCGATGGTGCCTGCGCGTTTTGGAATTAAGGTAACCGATGATAAGGGGGTACAAAAACAATTCAATACCATCAAAACCCTCATCTCCAAAGCGGATGAAGTGATCAACTGTGGTGATGCGGGACAGGAAGGAGAACTCATTCAACGCTGGGTGTATCAGAAAGCAGGTTGCAAAGTTCCTGTTAAGCGTTTGTGGATATCATCATTAACAGAAGATGCTATACGAGAGGGTTTTCAGAAACTCAAAGATCAAAGCGAATACCAACGTCTCTATGAAGCAGGTATGATGCGCGCCATTGGCGACTGGCTGCTGGGTATGAATGCGACTCGAGCATATACCCTACGTTTTGCCAAAGGTGTGGGGAAGGATCGCCAAGTACTGAGCATAGGTCGTGTGCAGACACCAACATTGGCATTGATTGTAAAGCGACAACATGAGATAGAGAACTTTGTGCCTCGTACTTATTGGGAACTCAAAACAATTTACCGTGATACTACTTTTGCTGCTCAATTGCCTGTAGAAGAGGATGATTATGCTATCACATCGCTAGAGCAAGGGCAGCGTTTGCTAGATTCCATTAAGGATCTGCCTCTAGAAATTACTTCTGTAGAGAAGAAAAAAGGTACTGAATTCGCGCCTCGACTTTTTGATCTTACCTCTCTGCAGGTAGAGTGTAATAAGAAATTTAGTCTTTCTGCTGAGGATACGCTGAAGATTATTCAAAGTCTTTATGAGAAGCATATAACTACCTATCCGCGTGTGGATACTACCTACTTGAGCGATGACATCTATCCCAAGGTACCTGCCACATTACAAGGGATTAAGGATTATTTTCCTCAAGTGACTCCGTTGCTATCGCTTAAGGCGGATGGTAAGAAAGGAGCTGATAGTTTGCCTAAATCGAAAAAGGTGTTCGATAATAAGAAGGTTACCGACCACCATGCTATCATACCGACAGGGCAACGTCCAGATAATCTTACTGACTTGGAGCGTAAGGTGTATAATCTGGTAGCATTGCGTTTTATAGCTGCGTTCTATCCCGATTGTGAGGTGTCGAACACTACTGTACTCGCCAAAGCAGGTGATATTGATTTTAAGGTAACAGGTCGCCAGATCCTTAAGATGGGCTGGCGTGAGGTTTTTGCTAAAGAAAAGCAGGATGATGAGCCACAAGAAGAACAAAAGAGTTTGCCTGCATTTGTGAAAGGCGAATCAGGTCCTCACGAACCCCAATTGCAAGAGAAAACTACTACTCCTCCTAAATACTACACCGAAGCTACATTATTGCGTGCTATGGAAACAGCGGGCAAGACCGTGGATAATGAAGAACTAAGAGATGCGATGAAGGAGAATGGTATTGGACGTCCAAGTACCCGTGCTGCTATTATTGAGAAACTATTTCAACGCAAGTATATAGTTCGTGATAAGAAGAATATTCATGCTACGGAGTTAGGCATCAATCTTATACAAACAATCATTTCACCTCTGCTTAAATCAGCAGAATTGACTGGACTATGGGAAAAGAAATTGCGTGAAATAGAGCGTGGTGCGTTTACAGCGCAACAATTTTTAGACGAACTCAAGCAGATGACTACGGAAGTAGTACATGAGGTAAAAGCAGATAAATCGGGTATGCGTTGTCCTGTTTGTGGAAGGGGAACGATTATTCGCGGTCGAACACGCTATGGTTGCTCTCGTTGGCGTGAAGGTTGTAGTTATGCCGAACAGTTCTAGATAGAGGTCTAGTGGTGCTAGTTAAACTAGTAGCACTAGTAAGATTATTTAGAATTTTGTTGCGCGAGATGCTCTATGACCATGGCTGCAATAGTCATACCGAAGACGCCGACTACAGGAGCAAGGGTACCTTGATCGCCACTAATCTCTTCGGAATAGACACATTGAATTTTAGAGGCAGGCAGTAGGCCTGTCTTTTTCATTTTCGTGCGCAGAGCACGTGCTAGAGGGCAACCTTGTACTTTCCAGAACTCGGCTGTGCGAATTTTCTGTGGGTTGGTTTTGCGACCAGCACCCATACTAGAATATACTTTGCAGCCAGCTTGGGTGGCATGGTAAAGCAATAATGCCTTGCATTCTACCATGTCTATTGCATCAATTACGATGTCGTATTGTGCAAGGTCGAAGGTGTCAGCTGTTTCTGTATTATACTGGCGGTCAATGGCCTGAATATCTGCCTCTGGGGCGATACTCAGCAATCGTTTTTGCATCTCTAGAACTTTGCTTTGTCCGATATTGCTAGCGGTGGCTACTACTTGACGGTTGAGGTTGGTGGTGTCCACTTTGTCGAAATCTACAAGGGTTAGGTGTCCAATACCTGTACGAAGTAATGTCTCCGCGCACCAACCACCTACGCCACCTACACCAAATAATATTACGCGTGCGCGCTGCAATGCCGTAAAACCGTTTTCGCCTATGAGTTGTATCGTTCGTGTAAACATCTGTAGCTATTTGTTTGTTTCGACTATTTTGAGTGCGACATTGATACCATCCAACGCTGAGGATGTAATGCCGCCTGCATAGCCTGCACCTTCGCCACAAGGGTAGAGGTGAGGGGTGGAAATGGATTGTAGTGTCTCAGGATCACGGGGCATACGTACCGCACTACTGCTGCGGCTCTCTACGCCAAGGATAATCGCCTCGTTGGTTAAGAAACCTCGGTACTTGCGGTCGAAGTCGCGGAATCCCTGTTGCAGGCGTTTCCCGATATGTTCGGGGAGCCATTGGTCAAGGCGACTGGATACCATGCCTGGCAGATAACTACACGCAGGTAACGTCTTGCTGGTTTTTCCCTCTACGAAATCTCGTAAGCGTTGGGCAGGAGCCATAGATGGTTCGCCACCATGTTCGAATGCGAGGAGCTCGAGCTCTTGCTGGAAGCGCAGACCAGCAAGCGGGTCTGCTTGCGGATATTGGCTATTGGACGGCGTTCCGCCTATTGGATATTGGAGAAGGTCTTCGGGCCGAATCTCTACGACCATACCTGAGTTGGCATAAGGCGAATTGCGGTGGCTGGCAGACATGCCATTGACCACACAACTATTCAGTGCGCTGCCAGCAGGGACGATATGTCCGCCTGGACACATGCAGAAGGAATACACTCCACGACCTTGTACCTGCGTTACCAACGAATATGAGGCATTACCTACCAAACGAATAAGTTCAGGCGATGGGTCATGGTACATCAGTTTGTTGATTAAAGCTTGTGGGTGTTCTGCACGCACTCCCATTGCGAAACCTTTTGTAGCGAGGGCAACACCATTGGCGTGAAGCATGTGGTATGTGTCGTGTGCGGAGTGACCGATGGCGAGGATAACGCCAAGGAGTGGACGCCCTAAAGGGCTATTGGACGGCGTTTCGCCTATTGGATATTGGCTATTGGCGATGAGATTGCGGAAGAGCGACTCATCCACGCAGGTTGAGAAGTGTATCTCGCCACCGTGTTCGATGATGCACTCACGCATGCGGCGGATGATGGTTGGCAGTTTGTCGCTACCTATATGGGCATGGGCTTCGTACAGCAACCGGTCGTCTCCTCCGAAATGGTGGAAGAGCTCCATGACGCGTTGCATATTGCCGCGTTTCTTGCTGCGCGAGAAGAGCTTGCCATCGGAGAAAGTGCCTGCGCCTCCTTCGCCAAAGCAATAGTTGGACTCAGCATTGAGTCCTTGGTTTCTGTTGAGTATAGCGATGTCCTTCTTGCGTTCGGCAACCTCTTTACCGCGTTCGTAGATGATGGGGCGTATGCCGTGTTCTATGAGCGTGAGTGCGGCAAACAAGCCCGCAGGACCTGCCCCAATGATGGCTACGCTATGCTTAGCGTTGTGCACATCTTGGAAATGTGGTGGCTCGTAGAGCGGGATGGGGGCATCTTTAGGCAGCGGTGCGCCTTGTTCATTAGTGAGTACGGTGAGGTGGACTTTGAGCTGCTTTTGGCGAGCATCAATAGAACGCTTTACGACGCGGTAGCGTTGCTCCGCGTCGTAAGCTTTCTCAGGGGATAATATGAGCGTTGTTTGGTTCAAGATTATTTCTTGAGCGCTTCCATGATCTTGTTTTCGATCTCTTCTGCGAGGTCTGGGTTGTCGCGGAGTACATTCTTAGCCGCATCTCGACCTTGTGCGAGTTTGTTTCCGTCGTAGCTATACCATGATCCAGACTTGGTTAAGATACCTTTTTCGACACCCATATCTACGATTTCGCCTACACGAGAGATACCCTCGTTGAACATTAGGTCGAACTCCGCTTTTTTGAATGGAGGTGCCACCTTATTCTTGATGACTTTCACGCGTACTTGGTTACCAATAATTTCGTCGCCATCCTTGATAGCACTTGCTTTGCGGATGTCGAGGCGCACAGACGCGTAGAACTTCAGCGCGTTACCACCGGTGGTAGTCTCTGGGTTGCCAAACATCACGCCAATCTTCTCTCGGAGTTGGTTGATGAAGATACATGTGGTGTTGGTCTTGTTGATCGTAGCTGTGAGTTTACGGAGTGCTTGCGACATCAGTCGTGCTTGCAAACCTACACGGTTGTCACCCATATCTCCTTCGATCTCGGCTTTTGGGGTGAGGGCTGCCACAGAGTCGATGACTACCAGATCCACTGCCGCGCTGCGGATGAGCTCGTCTGCGATGTCGAGGGCTTGCTCGCCGCAGTCAGGTTGTGCAATAAGGAGGTTGTCGGTATCTACACCGAGTTTCTCTGCATAGAAGCGATCGAAAGCGTGTTCAGCATCGATGATAGCGGCGATTCCGCCTTGCTTTTGCACCTCAGCCATCGCGTGGATAGCGAGGGTGGTTTTACCTGATGACTCAGGACCGTAGATTTCGATTACGCGACCGCGAGGGTAGCCGCCTACGCCAAGTGCTATGTTCAAACCAACCGAACCTGTTGGGATTACAGGTACATCTTCTATTTTATCGTCGCCCAATTTCATGATGGCGCCTTTGCCGAAATCTTTATCGATTTTTGCCATTGCGAGTTGCAGGGCTTTTAGTTTCTCTGGTGAGGGCATTTTCTTTTCTTCAGCCATAGTTATATAATTTTAAGGGTTAAAAAGTTTCAATGTTTCACGCGCGATGACGCTTGTTTCAATATTTCAATGTTTTTAAGAGTGCATTGCAGAATGCGTGTGCAAAGGTAGTATTTTTTTTGCAAGTATGCAAGTAGGATAGTTTTTTTATTTGTCTTTATGATTCTTGTGACAAATATTGTTCCATCATATCAATGCAAAAGGCAATAATAGTTGCAGAAGCAAGACTGACAAGTAAAGTTAAAAATACATTCATACGTTTGAGTTTTAATAGTTTAACAAGTAATTTTCTTAAATCCGCTGCAAAATTACTGCTTGAAACTGCTAAAACTTGTCAGTATGTAAGAAAAAACGCGAAAAAAGTACGAAAAAATGCTTTTTTTGTCTTTTTGAGGTATGATTAATCAATGTACTTTACCTTATTGATGTCTCTTGGCTTAGCGTCAGGTGCTTCATTTGCATAGCCAAAGCCCACGCAGAGGCATAGTTGGTAGTTTTCGCTGAATCCAAGTAATGCGAGAATATCTGCGCTATTGTGTGCATCGTTGATAAACCGCACAGGACTTCCGAGGCAAATAGAACCAACTCCTAGCGATTGTGCAGCGAGCATCATATTGCCAGCCAGTAGTCCACAATCGTATGCAGAAAAATCGTAGTTTAAGTCACGCGCGATGAAGGTCATCACAGGCGCTCCTCGCATACAGCCACGCAGCATCTCTGGTTGGAGGTCTGGATTTCCATCAACCATTAGATCTTGAATTAGTTGCATTTTTTCAGGATTGTCGATAATGCGCACTTCCCATGATTGTTTGTTTTGGCCATTTGCAGCATTGATACCGCATGTCATGATTTGCATCATAGTGTCGCGTGCCACAGGGGTAGCATGGTACTGACGGATGCTTCGGCGTGCCATAATGGCATTGATAACTTCGTTGTTCATAGGTTTGTCATTTTTAGGAGTAGGATTGCAGCCTACCAATGTGAGTGCCAAAAGCGGCAGAAGGATAAAAAACTGTTTCATAATTGTTTTATATAGGATTTAAATTGTGTGGTTATTGTGTGGTTATTGTATGGTTATTGTATGGTGCGTCTGAACATTATCTATATTTCCCTTCGTTGGTGTCTTCAAGGATACTGAGGTAACTTTCATATCGTGAGATGGCAATTTTTCCATTTGCGACGGCTTGATATACAGCGCATCCTGGTTCGCCAGTGTGGAGGCAGTTGGAGTAACGACAGTCGCGTGCAATGTTGAATATTTCTCGGAAATAGTGTCCCACTTCTTCTTTTTCGATATCTAGTAGTCCAAATCCTTTGATTCCAGGCGTATCGATAATCCATGCGTCGTTGAGAGGGTACATTTCGGAGAACGTGGTAGTATGCATGCCTTTATGGTGTGCAGAGGAAATAGCACCTGTGCGAGCAACATCTTTTCCCAAGATAGCATTAAGTAGGGTGGATTTGCCTACGCCCGAGTTACCCGAAAGTAGGGTGATACGGTTTTGGAAGATGTTTTTTACCTCATCATTGTTTAGTTGTAAAGCAGAGATGGCGTACGTAGCATATCCCAAGGACTCATATAACTGGCGTAGGTGGGAAAGTTCTTGCAATTCCTCTACGTTAAGCAAGTCCACTTTATTGAATATTATGCACGCGGGCACGCGGTAGGCTTCACATGTGGCAAGGAAACGGTCTATGAAGGTAGTGGAGGTTTCTGGATGACGCAGAGTGACAATCAGTGCTGCCATATCAACGTTGGCAGCAATGATGTGTGATGCGTAACTGAGATTGGTGCTTCGGCGGATGATATAGTTTTTGCGTTCATGTAATTCGGTTATCCAATTAGTACCATCTTCCAATTGAGTAATCTCTACATTGTCTCCTATGGCAATGGGGTTGGTAGAACGAATACCGCGAATGCGGAAATTACCTTTCACATGGCAGTCGGCAGTTGTTCCATCTGGAAAATATACACCATAACTGGTTCCCGTGGTTTTGATTACAAGTCCTTGCATAATTGTTCAATAATGTTCCGTGCATTTAGAATGCCTCAGTAGCAGTCAAATAAAAACTATAAGCATTGATATTATTCCATCTAGGGTCCACATTGCTTCGTGCAAGATCTAGACGGATATTTATTTTGGCTTTATTGATGGTAGCTCGTAGCCCTAGACCATATCCCACTTTTGGGATAGCCCAATGCCAGTTGTGGAAGTCGTATACATCTCCTATTCCCGCAAAAATGGCAGCTCTGAAGATCTTCCAAATAGGGATACGCAGTTCAGCTTGTAGAGCCATCATGATGTCATCTCGAAACATGTCGCTATTGATACCTCTAATTCCATCTTGTCCTCCAAGGCGTGGTAGCATGGGGTAGAAAGTTAGGTGTGAAATATGGTATTCGGATAGCATTAGTTGTGTTTTGAATTGCCATGCAAATACGAGATTGCGAGGTAGTGATACATAATGTCGGAAGTCGGCAGAAATCAGTCCGTTGATGGTTGCTTGTTGTCCTTGAGGTATGTCTCTTTTGTTGGTCCAAGCGGCTGCTGCAGAAAGTTTGGCAAAGATGCCTCTCGTAGGATAGAAAACATTATCGCGTGAGTCATACAGAGCAACTGCTCCTAATGCCACTTGTATAAGCGGGGTGTTGGTGGTATAGGTGTCTTGGATGTCAAATTGTGCTATGAGGAGATCTGCCAAAGGTCCAACTGCCGTGTGTTTAGCTACATAAATAGGTGCTTGAACGTTGAGATACCCCCGTTGTGAGTGGTAGGATGTACCCTTGCGTAGCATGCCAATGCCAGAGTTGCCTTCGTTGGCAAAATGGGAGTCGTGATAGGTGCCGTAGTAGGTGGATGGGCGATCGCTATAGCCTGCTTTGAATGTTAATTGCCATTCTGGCGACAAGGCGCGTTGACCGAAGTAAAGTGTACCTTGGGTGTTGATATACCATTGATGGTGTAATGAATAGGTTCCATCTAGTTGTACAATTGATGTACGCTCTTGGTTTGGTAAGCGAAAATAGCCTTGTGCAGCAGCACCAAACTCCCATGTGGATTCTGGGGAGTAGTTGATGACAGGAATACCCATGGCGGGTAGGTTGAGAAGGCTATCAAGCGAAATAGCATAAGACATTGGTATCACCAATGTCCATGCTATTGCCAGTATGAGTGATCGCTTTGCGATAGTAGTTTAGAGGTGATGAGGCGAGAGGCGAAGAGGCTCGAAACTAGGCAGCTCTGCTGCCCACGCCTTTAACCTCTAACCTTTAACCTAGACTTACACAGTCATGATCTCTTTCTCTTTCGCTGCGTAAACTTCGTCGATTCGCTTCACGTATTTATCGTGAAGTTTTTGAGCTTCGTTCTCAGCGTCCTTTTCGGCATCCTCTGGCAAACCTTCTTTGATTTGTTTTTTGAGAATGTCGATAGCATCGCGACGGGCATTACGCACACTAACTTTTGCGTTCTCTGCTTCGCCTTTACATTGTTTAGCCAACTCTTTACGACGTTCCTCTGTCAATGGTGGAATCATGAGTCGAATGCATTCGCCATTGTTATTAGGTGCCAAACCGATGTTGGAGTTGATAATTGCTCGTTCAATTTCAGGAAGCATTTTCTTCTCCCAAGGTTGGATTTGGATGGTGCGTGCATCAGGCGTAGTTACGGTTGCCACATTAGCTATAGGTGACATTTGCCCATAATATTCTACCTTCACAGGATCAAGAATTCGTCCACTCGCTTTGCCAGCACGAATGTGTGCCAAAGCATCGTCAAGATACATGACAGCAGATTCCATTAGTTCCTCTGCTTCGTTCAGGATTTGTTTTGGTTCTAGCATGATTATCAGGGTTTTACAAGTGTTCCTATTTGTTGTCCATTCATTACTTTCTCAAGGTTGCCTACGGTGTCCATGTCAAAGACGTAGATTGGCATATTGTTTTCTCTGCACATGGTTATGGCTGTAAGATCCATCACTTTGAGCTTCATGTCAAGAATCTCGTCGTAGGTGATTTGGGTATATTTGGTAGCTGTTGGGTCTTTTTCAGGGTCAGCAGTATATATACCATCTACACGTGTACCTTTCATCATCACGTCCGCTTTGAGTTCGATAGCGCGCAGCACGGAAGCGGTATCGGTAGTAAAGTATGGGTTGCCAGTACCGCCTGCTATGATGACAATATTCCCTTTGTTGAGTAGGCGAATGGCTTTATCTGTACTATATAGTTCGCCCACAGGTTCCATGCGGACGCTAGTCAGTACGCGCACTTTTTGTCCGATAGCCTCGAGTGCAGAATTGAGGGCGAGTGAGTTGATGACAGTTGCCAACATGCCCATTTGATCCCCTTTCACACGATCGAATCCTTTTTGTGCGCCACTGAGTCCGCGGAAGATATTTCCACCACCTATGACAATAGCCACTTGTACGCCAGTATTGGCAATGTTTCGTATTTGTTCTGCATAATCGGCAAGCCTTTGAGCATCAATGCCATATTGTTGTGCTCCCATAAGACTCTCGCCTGAAAGTTTCAATAGAATTCGTTTGTACATAAGAATGTGTATTTATAAAATGTCTGCAAAGGTACAACAAAAAAATTACATTTGCAAGTAAATTAATCGTGCAGTATCTGTTTTGAGGATATATATACCGCTGTATGGAACTTGTAGTTGGTCGATTTGACCATCTTGATATGTGCCTACGACATTGCCTTGAAGATCGTATAATACACCTTCTATGGCGGTTGGAATATTCTCTGTTCCGCTACTGATATCCACTTTGAAAGGAATTTCTATAGCAGGTCCAGCATAGGTCTTTTTGTCATCTTTCATAGGCCTTACCCAGAATGTATAACTACCGACTTCAGGCATTGTAGCCGAAAGTGTGGTTCTATTGATGGTATTCTCGGCAATTTTTTTGTTGTTTTTGTTATAGAGGCGAATTTTGAAGTAATTGGCTTCGCTTTCCCAAGAGACGTTCATCTTTAATCCGTCAGTGGTTAATTGACAATTTAAGATAGGTGTTCCTTCTAGTCTTTGGTGCTGATATATTGTGCCAGTGAGTTGTATGGTTTCCTCGTTATGTAGTTGCCCGAGAATCACGATGTCGTCACCATTCTGTAGTTCTTCTCCGGTGGTATATTCTTGGTTATTTATCCATTGTATTTGACTACAAAGTAGGCTATTATCTTTGTCCCCATTGTCAGAAATTATGCAATTGGCATATTGTTGTGATATGATTTCGTTGGGTGTGCTAAGTGTGTTAGATACGATTCCTTTTACCAAGTAAGGCATGTTGCTTACGTTGTTTTTCGCTTTTGCGAACGAGATAGCCTCTGATGCGAGAAATGCCGTTGCAGGTTCGTACGTTACCATTTCCTTATATGGCAGATACTTGCCATCGCTTAGTTGACTCCAAGTGCAGGAATCAATGTTGGCGTAGCCAGTGTATCTGTTGAAGTTGACAACCATTATGTAGTGTACTCCTAACTTGCCATTGGCATCTTGTAGGAAGGTTAGTTGTAATTCAGTAGGAGTATATTGTCGGCATTGATTTCCATTTCCGAATGCGCAAACCACTTCGGATAGGTGGATGCTATTGGTAGTAGAAGTGCTTTTCTTATCTAATATATAAGAGCCAACTATAGATTTGTCGCTATTGGCGTTGAGTTGGCAGCGAATAAGTATTTCGCTGTTGCTAGTATTTTTCCAGAAAGCAGGTGTGTAAAGATCCATCTCCCATGTATTGGAACCAGCGATATGACTAAAGTCAGCATTCAAGGTGTCGGGTAGTTGTGGTGTGGTGGTGGAGTGGAAGAAAATACTATCAGTGGTAAGTGTAAAAGGATAGTATGTAGCTCCACTGCCTGCGACAAGAATAGGATATATTTCTTCTGCTTCATTGATGAGGCATATAGCCAGTTCATATTCTCCAGGGCTGAGAGAAGTGGGTAATTTTGCTGAAATAGGGAAGTTAGGATAATAATATCCTGGTTTAAGGTCTATTGAGTAGGGCGTGATTTTGCTAATTAGTTGTTGATTGGTATCATAGATAAAGAATCCTATATTTCCAGTAGCATTGGCAAGTCCTTGACTAGCCAGAATAGTTTGCTCAAATTTGATATTTTCGCTTCTTTTATTTTGTGTTTTGCTGGAGAGTACTTGTCCGTCTACGCTGATGAGTGGTTTGGGTGTTCCTCCTTGATCAGGTCTTAAGTTAGTGTATGCACATACATCTACTGTGAAGGCAAGATTCTGTGCGCTACCTCCAGTGCCATGTTGACCAGGGTCCAAAGCGGATAGAGAGTAATATCCGTCTCCTGATCCATTCCATCCCCAGTTAATGTGCAGATAACCATTGCTTTGCATGCCATCGCAGACGAATGCGTGTCCTTCGTAGTTAATGGTGGTACCGCTCATGTATATAGGTAGTCCTTGTTGCAGATCGGCAGCGATAGCTGTGAGAATTTTGTCTTCAGACATATAATCCTTGAGTAGAGGTGTTAATCCTGCATCGTAGCCAAAGTATTTATGCATGGCTTGGAGGGATAATTGCGATACAGCACCACTAGCTGATGGTGAGTAACTCATGTTGCAAGCTACACCTACATGATACATGAGTTCAGCTACAGCATCGGCTTGCTCTTGCGAATAGGATCTGTTGTATCTTGGTATCATGTTTTTCCAATCGTATGTAGTTTTGGAAAAATCTACAGTCAGTTGGGTGCCATTTCTTAATCGATAGGAGTTGCTACCAGTGCCGTGTTTTGGGTACTGATGTTTATACATAATTTGGCTTAGTGCCGTAGCTACACATCCTGCTACAGATCGTTCGCCGTCTACTATGGGACACATGTTGTTGAACGGCTTGCCTTGTCCCCATTGTGTTTCTCCTAGGAGTGGTTCAATGTTTGGGTATTGCGTATTTAGGTCTGGATTGTGAGCCGCTTGTTGGATTAATTTGGCTGCGTATGCAAGTTCTTCCGTATACATTTGCAGCCATAGCTTCATATTGCAAGGAATGTCGTTGGAATTGAAGCTTCCGTGGTCGGCATATCCCAACACGGCACGTGCGTTGTCTTCTGCAGAGATCAATACGAATCCTTCTGCTTGTTTGTCATTAAAGATATATATTGCTGGTGTGATATTATCTGCTTGGTATTGGGTGTGAGCAAGCTCTACCGGAGTGCTAATACCTGCAGCTTGGCTCGCATGTTGAATGCGCAGTATAAGTGTAGCCGCTAAGTTGCGTTGGCGGATAAATTCACTAGCAATTTCTGCTGCCTCTTGAGGAGTACGAGCAGATAAGCTGCAAGCACATAGAATGATGAATAAGATAGTGTATAATCTCTGCATTGTTGTTGTTTTGTGGACCTAGATCCAATTATTCGTCTTTTTTATACCAACTTGCGTACATAGCATAGTTGTGTGCAATTTTGCGATTTATTTCGTTGGTCTGTTCTGGATCAGCTTTTTTGATGAATTTGGCTGGTACACCGCCCCATACTTCGTATGGACCGATTTGTGTGTTCTTTAATACTAGTGAGCCAGCTGCTACGATAGCTCCTTCGCCTACTACGACGCCGTCGAGCAAGGTTGATCCCATGCCGATGAGTGCGTAGTCATGTACATCAGCTCCATGTATTGTCACGTTGTGACCTACGGATACATAATCGCCAATAGTAATAGTGCTCTTCTCGTAGAGAGTGTGCAGAACAGAACCATCTTGGATATTCACATGATTGCCAATCTTAATCCAATTGACATCACCACGCAAGACTGCATTGAACCAAATGGAGCAACCATCGCCGATGACGGTATCACCGACGATAGTTGCGTTCTCTGCCAAAAAGCAGTCTTTGCCTATTTGCGGAGTGAATCCGCGTACAGGAACAATTAGTGCCATAATTAGCGTGCAGCGATGATAGCGCAGAAGTCAGCTGCTTTGAGTGATGCGCCACCAATCAAACCGCCATCTACATCTGGGTTTGCGAATAATTCAGCAGCGTTCTTAGCGTTGCAGCTGCCACCATAAAGGATTGTGCAATCCTCAGCAACTTGCTCGCCATATTTCTCTGCTACCAAGCTGCGGATGTATGCATGAATCTCTTGTGCTTGCTCTGGAGTAGCAGTAAGACCTGTACCGATAGCCCATACTGGCTCGTATGCCAATACGATCTTACCAAAATCCTCTGCGCTGAGGTGGAATACAGATCCCTCCAATTGTGCTTTAACTACCTCGTTTTGCTTTCCTGCCTCACGTTCCTCTTTTACCTCGCCGATGCAGAAGATTGGTTTGAGGTTGTTTGCAAGTGCCAATTCCACTTTATCCTTCAAGATTTCATAGGTCTCGCCATAATATGCACGGCGCTCAGAGTGACCAAGGATGCAGTATTCAGCACCAGTAGACGCTACCATGGCAGCGCTCACTTCGCCTGTGTATGCACCTTTCTCTTTGTCAGCGCAGTTTTCTGCAGCTACTGCGATTGGGCTGCCTTTCAAGAGCTCAGCTACATTAGCCAAATGGATGAATGGAGTGCCAATAACTACTGCGCACGCAGGATTAACAACTTGATTTTTCAATTCTGTAGCCAACGCTACACCTTCTTGCAGGGTCATGTTCATTTTCCAGTTACCTGCAACCATTTTTGTTCTCATTTCAATAATAATATTTAATAGTTAATAATTAGAATCTTATATCACGCAGATTATATTTGTCGATTACAATGCCATTTTGTACTACTATCGCACCTGGATTAGCGCGTACGATAGTCTTGAGTGTTACAGGGTCGCATGTGCATATCACATCGCTCAAACTTGGATGCTCCAGATTGAAGAGAATGATATCATCTGTTCCTGAACCTGTGAGAATGTAGAATCGTGAGGATTGGTTGTATAATTCTTCCAGCTTCATCATTTGAGATTTGTCGGCTTTCGCAAGATCATACATCACTACCAATGTCACTGGCTCTTCATCCTCAAGAATGTCCATTGTAATATCTTCTCCTTGTACGTTGATGATTTCCAAATCGTGAATAGGTGGCTCGTAGCCTTTCTTGATGAGTTTAGACTCTTGACGGACAAAGGTCCATGTATTATCACCCTTAGGATAGTTTTCTAATGTGAATGTCTGTTCTACACCATTTTTCTCATATACAAATGATATCTCGTATTGATCCGGTTCTGCATCTTCTGGGTATTCCATCAGCGTAGGAATATGATTGCCAATCTTGTATGGACGGAAGTCCATTATTGGCAGATGGTGTTTTGTCCATGTCATAAAGGCTATAGAAGCCACTATGGTAAGTGTAGTGATTAGCGCCTCCATCCAATTTTTCCACAACTGGCGGGTATGTTTGCGAAGGGCAACCAAAACAATCGCCAAAGCGATCAATACTAGATTCTTATAGAATGTCTGCCAATTTGTTAGTACAACCGCATCTCCGAAGCATCCGCAGTCGCTTACTGGGTTGGTCAGAGCGATATATAGGGTCAGAGGTGTCATTATGGCATAGAACAAAAGTGCTATCCATGATGTCCACCGAGTGCGTATGTTTAGCAGCATACAAACGCCGAGCAGTAGTTCTAGGGTGATTAATGCCCATGCGGCAACCTCAGCCAGGGCTAGAAACTCGGTAAAAAATCCGCCAAAAGCTTTCAAGTAATCTTCGATTTTATACACCGTTCCTAGTGGGTCAATGGCTTTGACTGCACCTGAGAAAATAAATACCAATCCCAATAGTGTGCGGCAAATAGCTGCAATGATGGTCTTACTTCGCTTCATTTTCCATTATTTTAATAAGGTAGAATATCGCATAATTGAGCATGTCAAAATAGTTGCCGTCTGCTCCTTCTGAAATCAATGTTTGGTTGTCATTGGCTGTGATGGATTTGTTGCGATTAATCTTGGTCAAGATAATATCTGTCAAACTGCTTGCAAACATATCTCTCCACGCTTCTCCGTAGTCATGATTCTTCTTGAGCATCAGCGCTTTAGCTTCTGTTATGTAGTGGTCGTACAATTCGATGGCACGTTCAGCAGGCATATCTACTGAGTCAGCAAATCCCTCGTGTAATTGTATCAAACCGATGATGCTGTAGTTCACTATAGCCATCATCTCGCCCTCGATGCTTTCGCCCACCATGTTCACACCCGTTTGCTCAATCTCGCGCACACGCTTCGCTTTGATAAACAGCTGATCATTTACGGTTTGCGGACGCATAATACGCCAGCTTGGACCGTAGTCTTTCATTTTTAGTTCGTAGATGCGGCGGCATTTGCTAGCTACCGCATCAAATTGTTCGGATGTTTTCATTATTGCTTGTTGATATAAATCTTATGAGTTTTGTTGCCAGAGCGTTGGATATATACACCATCCATAGGTACATTGAATGCGCGATTGTCGTCCGACATCTTGCGATCCACTACGCGACCTACCAAATCATATAGTACAACTGTTTCTTGTGCCTCCAGATTTTCTATGCCTGTCGTTGTGGTATTGATCTCAAACTCCGCTTCTACGGCTTCGCCAATGTAATATTCTAGTGCTTCATCTACAGGACGAATCCACAAGGTGTACAGTCCATCTGCCAAATCTTTCAGATATACTGACTTGAAGCTGATAATATCATCTGCTACTATTGATCCAGCAGCATTGATTATCTTGACGTGGAAGTTTGGAGCTTCGCTCTCAAATGAGAAGTGTACAGTATTGCCTTCGGTGCTTATGTTGAGGTTGTAAATGGAGTAATCTATCGCTTCCATTTCAAAAGTTTCCTCCACGGCGTCAGCCAAATAATATTGTTGTGTTTCATCCACTGGACGAATCCACAATGTGTATATGCCATTTTCCAATTCAATGTTAGCAGTCTTAAAACCAATGATTTGGTTGGCGATAGTGGTGCCGTCATCTTTGGTTAATTTAACGTGGAAATAGGGTGCCTCGCTCTCGAAACTAAATTGCAACATATTGCCAACTGTTTTCACTTCTAGATTCTTAATCGAGTAATCTATTTGCTTATTAGGTGTGTGTTGGTAGATATATCCTTTGATTTCAGGGGTGTTGCCGTTGTAGTTTTGTAATGGACCATACACCACGATTGTATCGCCCAATGCAATCTCATTACCAGTGCTAAACTCCGTGTTGTTTAGCCACTTGGTGTTGTAGCAATAGAACTGATTGCTTATTGTGCCATCGTCTGACATGTCAAATCTAGCCGTTTTGTATTGTGCGATTTGATCAGGTGTGTTGCGCATGGTAGAGATGATTCCGTTTACGAAATACGACATCTCGGTTTCATTCGTATGACTCAATCCCTGCGTTAGATTCAATGCGCGTGACGCTGGAATCGTGCTTGCCAATTCGGTGGTCACAAATGTATGATAGTAGTAATACTGATCTTTTGTACTATCGTATAGATACCAATTGGGAGTGGTAATCGTTATGCTGCCGGTCAGTGTCTCGTTGTTAGTTACTACGTAGTATTCTACATTCAACTTTCCTTCTCCAGCATCCGTTATCGTCAGATGCATATCTTGAATGTTATACTGATAACATGCGCTATAATATCCCACAGCATATAGACCACCTGTATTGATAGTGCCTTCCGCACCACTGCTCTGTTTGTCCAATACGTAACTACCTATCACAGATGTGTTACTTCCGCTATTGATGTCAAAACGCAGTAGCACCTCGTCATCCGATTGATAATCGCTCCAGAAATAGCTGGAATATAAGTCAATACTCCATGTGTTGTTGGCTGAGTTTTGGATATAGGATATATCTGCTCCAGTGAAAGCGGCAACTTGACTTTCACTGCCTCCTCCTACTGTTCCAGAATCTTCCCCAAAAGTGATGTTACTGCTGGTTACGGTCATTGGGATACGAACGATACCTTTGTCTTTAACCAAAATTGGCTGAATCGCATTCGCATTATCGGTGTAACCAATTTCCAGTTCATATGTGCCTGCTGGTAAGTTACTTGGAATCGTTTGACGAAGCTGGATAGCATCCTGATACAAATAGCCCGTTGGTAATTCAAAGCTACCGATTGCTACTGTGCTGACCAGCTTGCCAGTTGTGTCATAAATATAGTAGCAAACCACTCCCTTGGCAGTAGCCATTCCTGTGCTGGAGAATCGGTCTAAACTGAATGCAACCGTCTCATTTCTACCTATCTTGTCTTCGCTCTCACGGTTCAATGCATCTACGGTTATCAATGCTTGAGCTGTACCACCTTTGTCGGGCTGAATACCTGTGAAGACGTCCACGCTTTCTGTAAATGCTAGGTCACTGGCGCTACCACCTGTTCCCTGTTTCTCTGGATCCAAGGCGGAGAGGGCAAAATAACCATTGGAAACACCGTTCCAGCCCCAGTTAATATGTAGATAACCAGTGTTTTGCATTCCGTCGCATACAAAGGCATGCCCCTCGTTGTTCTTGGTCGAACCGCTTATATATACGGGATGGCCGATCTCCAAATCTGCTACGATGGCGTTGAGGATATCTTCTTCGTTCATAAAATCTTTGGGCCATGTTTTTATCCCTGCATCATAATCGAAATAGGTGGCTAAATTAGACAAAGCAATTGATGATGCGGCACCACTACCATTAGGGTCGTATTCCATGTTGGCTGCTACACCTACATGGTACATCAGCGTAGCCACAGCTTTAGCTTGGGCGCTGGTATATCCATTGTTGTAGTTAGGTAGCATATTGTTCCAATCATAGGTTGTTGACCCGAAATTGGCACTTGCCGAAACGCCATTCTCACCTGTATAGGAATGACTACCAGTACCTTTGGTGGGGTACTTGTGTATATACATAATCTGACTGATAGCGGTTGCCACACAACCAGTCACGCAGCGTCTTCCATTCTTCGTTGGGCATGAGTTGTTGTAAGGTGCATCTTGTCCCCATTCTACATTGCCCAAAATGGGAGCTATTGTAGGATAACTAGCATTGGCAGCACGTTTCTTACCTGCCATAGAAGTTTGTCCCGCTTTTAGTACGGGTTTGTTTGCCTCATATCGAGCCAACTCATCAGCATACATCTGTAGCCAAAACTGCATATTCTCTGGAATCGCCTCCTGATCAAAACTCCCCTTGTCGCTATAACCCAAGATAGCGCGAGAATCATCCGAAGCGGATACTAGTACAAAACCCTCTGAGTCTTGGTTGTTGAATACGAATACGGCTGGACTTGTACTGTTGATTTGATATTGTGTATATACTAACTCCACTGGCTTTGCCATGCTTGTAGCTGCGGCAGCGCGCTGCATGCGTATGCCTGGAGCCTGCTGCGACTGACTAATAAACTGACTTGCAACTTGCGCAGCTTCTTGTGCTGTACGAGCAAATGTTGGCATGGAGAGTGCCCATAATGCCAAAATTAAAACAATGTAAAGCTTTTTCATGTCGTCTAAATTTTTGTGATAATCAAATTTGTGTACCCGCTGTTTTAATTAAAAATCATTTAGCGTGCAAAGTTACGCATTTTTTTTTGAACATGCAATAAATTCCTCTTTTTTTTCTTTTGACTCTCGCTTCTTAATCAATCTGCTCAATCATTCTGCTAAACATAATCCATTAAATGCAAAAAAATCGCCCTCCGAAATAGGAGAGCGATTTTCTATTATCTTGCTTTATAGCCTATTGCCTATAAATCTTAGCGAAGCAAATACTTATGGCCATTTTGGATAATAATACCACGGTATGTAGCATCTACCTGACGACCCGTTATATCGAACATTGGAGAGTTCACATCCAACTCTGGACGAACTTCTACGTTTTCTACTGCGGTGCTCGTAAACTTCCATATTGCATATACTGTACCGTCGTAACCCACTGGTAATATGGTAAGTGCATCGCCCGTACCTGTCGCGTTGTCATACCAGCCGATGAACTCATCGCCCTCTTTCACTGGGGTAGGAATGGTGTATGGCTCACCTTCAATCTTGCTTGGCAAATCTACCTCTACGATAGTAGAACCAGCAGAACTGTCTGCATGTGCCTGTTGGTATGCAGGCCCCCATTTCTCTGGTTTACCAGCTTCGCTGAAGTTCTCTGATACTGGATATGCATCGTGGATAGATTGCAAGAAGAATGCTGCGATCGCGTAGCGCCATGCTGCGGCGGTCAAATCAGTGGTCAAACTGCTTTGTACGCCCATGATATAAGTCTGCAACCATTTCCATTCTGCTTTATCAAAGGCAGCTTTTACGCCTGAGGCGGTCAGTTTTCCGCAGATCACGCGGCATGCGCATGGGCTGTTGGCGTCATTGTGTGGTTGACCAGCACCTTTAGAGATGATCTCCTCCAATGAACCAAGGGAGGATGATAAACCTGCTGCTGCTTTGAAGCTTGTCCACAATTCCTCTTGTGTTGGTACAGGTACCGCGTCAGCGCCAGTCATTTCTTTAACTACCTTACCGCCGTTCAATACCCATGTCACTTTAGCCTCACGCCATTTAGCATATACCGTACCTTTCCAACCTACTGGCAATACAGTCAAAGCTGTGCCCGTTCCATTAGGATTGTCATACCAGCCGAGGAAGACATATCCCGTGCGGGTTGGAGTAGGAATGGTGTATGGACTATCAGTGATCTTATCTGGCAACTTATTGTTTCCTACATTACCGCCGTTCAATACCCATGTCACGTCAGCTGGGTCTGCCTCACGCCAAATAGCGTAGAGTGTACCCTTCCAACCTGCAGGGATAGTGGTGAGTGCAGTACCTGTGCCTTCTGGGTTGTCGTACCAACCTACGAACACATATCCTTCTTTTACTGGGGTTGGCAATGTGTAGGTTGCATCCACTTGGTATGGCAAACTTGCACTTGTGCCAGTAGCTATTTGGTAAGCTTGTCCCCATGCTTCTGGCTTACCTGCGGTAGCAAAGTCAGCTGTGTTAGGCCAGTCAGTGCGTTTCTCGCAGTTGAAGAAACTGTGTACGCTCCAACGCCAAAGTGTTTCCATGCCTTCTGCATTCACGTCGTTAGTCAAAGTGTAACCTTGTGCTGCGGATACCTCAATGATATAGTCACCCAACCACTTATACTCTGACTTTTCATCGGTCATAATCTCGCACATCTTGGTTGCTGCAAAAGTAGAAACGGCTGTGATAGGTTGGTCTGAACGGTTAGTTCCGTAGTAGGTGTTGTAGTATGGCTTGAAGGTGTTCCAGAGCTCTTCATTGCTAGGAACTGCGCCACCAGGTACACTACCACCATTCAACTCCCAAGTGATATCTGGATTCTCTGGGCCAACGTATGGTTCTGTACTTGGGCTACCTTTCTCCATGAAGATTTGTGGATAAATTGTTTTGTCTGCTGTTACAGTCACTTCTTGTACTAAATCCTTGTAACCAGCTTTGTGTACATATAGGGTGTATTTACCAGGTTTCAAGTTCTCGAATACAAACACTCCATTGTAGTTGTGGTCAGTGGTGTAGTAGTCTTGGTTTGACAAGTAGCGTTTTACATAGTTGTAGCAATTGGTTTTGATAACCTCTTTTGCTTCATTGCGGAGTACAATCTTAACGCCATTCAGTGGCAAGTACTCGTCGTTAGAACCTGTATAAGGGATATAATACTTGTGGCTAAATTTCTCTGTTTTTGAGCGCACATAACCCATGATATAACCTACTGACTCGCCTGATTTTCCATAGTAATCTTGGATGCCGCGGAAATAGCGTAAACCCTCTTGACGGCACCACTCTGGGCTCAATGCACGGTGACGTGCTGGGCTATAAGTGTGGAAGTAACCCTCTGACAAGTATCCTGGAATATCGTGCTTTAATGCACCTAGATAACCATAGGTGGAAGTTGTTTCGTAGAAGTCCAAGTCACCCAAGATACGTGGGTTGCTAGGTGAATAATAGGTAGTTGGTTCTGGTCCGCCAGCGCTCTTAGGATTACCTGGACTAGTCCAGAATGCCTCGTACAAGCGAGTAGCGCAGGCTTTAGCCATCTTGTCGCTATTGGTTACACCTGGTTTGCTGGTGTAGCCACGCCAGAGGATAACTGGGTAGTTAGCAAACTTGCCGTTTGCGCCGCCCAACTCGCCTTCTGGACCTGCATTAGAGTGGATAGAGATATAATAGTCAGCGCCGAAGCTCTCTGCCTCATTACAAATAGTACTGAGTGCTTTGTTGTAAGTGGAGTTATTGATGTCACCACCAGAAGCGCGGCGTGACATTTTTACGCCATAACCCGCGCCCAAAAGTTTACTTTCGAGCATGAAAGCTTTCCACAAGTTGGTGTTTGACTCGAAGAATCCGAGGGTATCACCAGCTGCGTAGTTAATAGTTGCCATCGGGCGGCAGTTTGCACCCCAACTACCATGTCCTGGGTTGATATATACCTTGATTGCACTTGCTGACATTGCTATGCAGCACAATGCAAAGATGGATAAAATAATTCTTTTCATATATTCTAGCCTTTAAACTTTAAACAATAAAC
>JAEIGA010003205.1_pt1 | contig 25720 bp, 24 predicted proteins | sample 9270691 | NCBI WGS metagenome assembly JAEIGA01 (sample SAMN17057246, study PRJNA624740) | gut metagenome | biome: biome; isolation source: fecal sample | host: Bos grunniens | place: China: Xizang | collected 2019
GTGGGGAAGATTGTGCAGAACGCAGCGGGATCGTAAAAGAAGAACTGTTTCCCGGTGCTTCCGTAAAAAAAGTATATGCCGTAGTTTCCGGTCAAGGCGGCGTAGGCAAATCTCTGGTCACCAGTCTGATGGCTTCCGAGATGCAGCGAAGAGGATATCAGGCAGCCGTTCTTGACGCTGATATCACCGGTCCGTCCATTCCGAAAGCATTCGGTATCAACCAGCATGCCACGGCTACCGAGGACTATCTGTTCCCGAACTATTCCACCAGTGGTATTCAGGTCATGTCCACTAACCTGATCATCGAGAACCAGACCGATCCCGTTGTCTGGAGAGGCCCGGTCATTGCCGGAGTGGTCACACAGTTCTGGAATCAGGTCATGTGGCAGGATGTGGACTTCATGTTTGTGGATATGCCTCCGGGAACCGGTGACGTACCTCTGACGGTGTTCCAGTCTCTTCCTGTTGACGGCATCATCATCGTCACATCACCTCAGGATCTGGTGTCCATGATCGTTGAAAAGGCAGTGAATATGGCAGCTATGCTGAATATTCCCGTGTTTGGAATCGTGGAGAACATGTCCTATTTCAAATGCCCGGACTGCGGTAAGGAGCATCACATTTTCGGCGACAGCAAAGTGGATGAGGTCGCAGCGAAGTTCCAGATCCCCAATGTGGCAAAGATGCCCATTGATTCGGTATACGCCACCATGGTGGATGCCGGAGAAGTGGAACATATTCCTGCGGAATTCCTGGCACCTATTGCCGATGCACTGGAGAGCGTGGAGTTTCCAACAGAATAAAAGAACAGAAAAATGGTCTGCAGAAGAAATTCTGCAGACCATTTTTTTATGCGGTCAGATTGTGATACCAGGTCATTGTTCTTGCCATCAGATTATCCATGAATTCCGAATATCTGCGAAGAAGGAAGGATCTTCCGCAGTACCAGTAGCAGATTTCGATGAGAAGGACACCGGAGATGGTATCCACAAGTACATGCTGCCGGATGGCAAGGGTCATATAGCAGGTGCCGATACCCAGAATCAGGGTCAACCACCGGTACCATGCGGGAATGTCCTTCCGCCGGCGGACTCCGATCCAGCACAGCCAGCTGAAAATGCAGTGCATGGAAGGAAATAGATTATCCGCGGGATCAATCCAGTATAAAAAACGGTAGATCAGGCTCAGCGGGGTGTCGCTGGTGATCGGCGGACGGCTCATCGTAGTGGGAAGAAAGATAAAAAACAGCAGACAGATCAATTTCGCCATCACGTTGGAGCAGAAGAATCGGTCGGAATCTTCTCTGGGTAGCCTCGACATGATCCAGTAATGGATGAACCAGTAGATAAAGCAACCGAAATAGAAGACGATCATCCAGGGGGTATACGGGATCCTTGCATCCATCGGAATGGTCATGTTGTGATGAAACAGTCCGTGATTGATCAGACGGGTTCCACTGTAGACAAGCTGATTTGTCAGCAGCATCAGTGCCCCCGATAACCAGAAATAGAAGTCGGATTCCGATTTCAGCCGGAAGATCTTTTTAATCAACTTAATCATCTTTTACACAGGCAATCCACTGCCCGAGTGTCACACGGGATTCTTCTCCTGAATCGAGAACGGAAAGAAACTCCGGACGGAGACGGATACGGCCAGGTTCCAGCAACAGGGAAATGGTGGAGCCGGACAGATCAAAGTGCCCTTTCTCCTCTCCGCGCACAAAAGAACTGTTTTCCTTCGTATTGACGATCCCACCGACGACGAGAGCACCGATCTCTGTCTGAACGACTGGTCCGAAATGCTCTGTTTCCAGCAGACACCAGCTGCGGCGGTTGAGCGTGAACACCGGGACCGTTTCACAGGCAATCGGCTGCACGCTGTGGAGAACACCGGGAATGAAATGGTGTTCGCCCTGATAGCCGTCATCAATATAGCAGTAGTGGTGATAATCAGAGGCACAGAGACGGAAGATCAGGCAGATTCCGCCTTCATACTTTTTTGCCAGAGATTCGTCCTCAAGAAGATCACAGATCCGGTATCGGGATCCCTTGATGGAAAAACTGCTGTTTTCATCGATGGTATAGGCACTCAGCAGACTGTCGCATGGACTGATGAAATGATTGGGATCGGGATCGATCTGAAGATCATCTCTCTGGCGCAGGAAAAAGTTCCGATACGTCCGGAACTGGTTTGCCTGTTCCCGGGTCAGGGGAATCTCATGACGGCGGGCATATCGGATCATGTAGGGCTTTGACAGGGGGGATCGCAGAAAAGCGACGATCACCCGGTCAAAACGGAGCGTCTGTATGAGCTTCAGCATGATACGGCCTGGTACGGTGGAATACATGAACCGGACCATGGTGTCGTTTTTGTTCATAGATTCATCCCCGTGGATAATACAAACAGAAGACTGCAGACTCCGATAATAATAATACCGATCTTCCCGGGCACGCCGGGCTTTTTGATCTGAAACGGTGTGAGGAATGCAATCGCGGTGATGACCATCACAAAGGAACTGAGCCGGTTGATCATCCAGTTCTCCTTGGCACACAGACAGATGACAACAGGGAAAATAAGCGCCGCAGTCGTGACGGGAAGACCGTAATAGATCGTCCGGCAGCCGCCTTCTTCGTCCTGACGCATCTCTTCATCAACATTGAACCAGGCAAGACGGATCAGCGCACATAGCACATAAAGCATCGTAGGTACGAGGATCCAGTTGGTGCTGCCGGTGGAAAAGATGAGCACAGCGGGAAGAACTCCGAAACAGATCAGGTCGCTGAAAGAGTCGATCTGAATACCAAACCGTTCTTCCTCTTTGGTTCGTTCCATGGTAGAAGCGATCTTTCCGTCGAACATATCGCAGACACCGGCGATCATCAGACAGATCAGCGCTCCTTTGAGATCATTATGGATCGCACAGGTGATTCCGGTGAAACCGGTCAGCATTCCGATATAGGTCAGAATCACCGTGTAGTTATATACACCTAGCATATAATGAGACCTCCTAATCATATATGCATAGAATATGCTTGGATTAATTGCGCAGGGGACGGGTTTGCAGAATTGCAGTCATCCGGAGATTTGGATTCCGGAAATGACGGGAACAGACAGGAGATCCCAAGGGAGGAGATTAGGATATGCCGGTGCTGTTCATGGAAAGGGTGAACACGCCGTGCATTCTATATGGATGCCGACGTGCTCATCCGTATTAACGAGTTGCTTGCTGTTACTTCAGTGTGATGCTGACGCGGACCGGGTTATGATCCGAGTTGGCAAAGTCAACGGGAATGGTCCGAACACCGTTCACCGTGAGGTTGGGAGAAACGATGAATCCGTCAATCACATAGTATTGCGTATTCTCCGCATCTTCCGGATTGTAGGGCTGATTGAGCAGGCGGCAGGTGGGAGCATTCAGATCGTAGGCATAGCTCCAGCCGTCTGGGATCATGGATTCATCCAGCACACCGGGAGACCAGAGGTCCGGATGCGTGTTGGGATAGGAATCCAGTGCGCCGGGGAATTCCTGATTGAAGTCTCCGCCGGCAATGACATAGTTGCCTTTTTCATATTCCGACTGAATAAATTCCTTGAGCTGGTTGGTCTGTGCGATCTTGCCGCTGCCATCGTCATAGGCTTCCAGATGGAGATTCACAACCACAAGGTATTTATCGGTCCCCTCGATGGGAATATAGTTTGCCAGCAGGCACCGTTTCAGATTCGCAATGCGAACCGGCCATTTGAACGGACAAGGAAGGGAGATCCGGTCCGCTTTTTCAATGGCAAAATCGGATGCCGTCTGAAGACCGCTGTTCACTTTCCCGATCGGCGGAACCGGATAGGGAACAAACCCGCAGGAATAGTTCATTGCAAAGGTGTTGCTCGCTCCGGCGAGTGCTTCCGTTTCATCGGTGTGATAGGTACGGCTGGAATTCTTGTCCACTTCCTGGAACAGATAGATGTTGGCAAATGCATCTCCTTCATAGGCGGTGCTTCGAATTCCGTCAAGATAGGCCGTCATGGTATCCTTGTCGGCGCTCTTCACGTCACTTCCACCGTCCATGAAAAACTCGGAATCCTTACCTAGCCCCGCATATCCGATATTCCAGGAAAGAACGGAGATGGTATTTCCTATCTGGAGTGCCTTCGCATTATCATTGGTCTGGACAGGTACTGCTTCTACTTCATCCGGATTGAACTCTGTAAAGGACAGCCATCCGAACAGGATCACGACACAGAGAATCAGTGCAAGCAGTATGATACCAATGGATTTCAATACTGTTTTCGTAGAAACCACTTCCTTTATTTTTTATGCATTATTTTTTATGCTTTCAGTTTAGTAGAAACAGAGACGGGAATCAATTTTTTTCTTTCATTTTTGTTATTTTTTTCGCGGTTTTCCGGTTCGTGTTCAAAAAGAAAGATATGGATAAAAAGAAAGATGCTTTTTATACAGAATCAATATTGCCCAATGGAAATAATTTCATGTATAATATCCTATAGTATTTTTATCTGGAGGATAATGCTTTATGAGTTATGACATTTTGAAACAGCAGGATCCGGAACTGTATGCTCCGTTTATGAAAGAGCTGGAGCGTCAGCGTTCGCATATCGAACTGATCGCATCCGAAAATTTCACAAGTCGTGCAGTCATGGAAGCAATGGGCAGTCATCTTACCAATAAGTACGCAGAAGGATATTCCGGCGCACGTTATTACGGCGGCTGTGAGTTCATCGATGAGGTAGAGACACTCGCCATCGAGAGAGCAAAGAAACTGTTTGGCGTGGAATTTGCAAATGTGCAGCCCCATTCCGGCGCACAGGCCAATACCGCAGTCTACGCAGCTCTGCTGACTCCCGGCGATACCATCATGGGTCTGGACTTGAGCCACGGCGGACACTTGACACATGGTTCCAAAGCATCCATTTCCGGCAGATGGTTCAACGCAGTATTCTACGGCGTGAACAAGGATACGGAAGTAATCGACTATGAGGAAGCCCGTCGGATCGCACTGGAAACGAAACCGAAGATCATCGTATGCGGTGCAAGTGCTTACCCCCGCATTTTCGACTTCCCGAAACTGAAGGAAATCGCAGATGAAGTCGGTGCATACTTGATGGCAGATATTGCGCATATCAGCGGCCTGGTTGCTACGGGACTTCATCCCTCGCCGGTAGGATATGCCGATATCGTGACCACAACGACCCACAAGACACTGAGAGGTCCCCGCGGCGGTCTGATCATGACCAATGATCCGGATCTGGCCAAGAAGATCAACTCCGGTGTTTTCCCGAGAACCCAGGGCGGTCCTCTGGAGCATGTGATTGCGGCAAAGGCAGTCTGCTTCCACGAAGCACTTCTGCCGGAATTCAAGACCTATCAGGAACAGGTCCTGAAGAATGCTCAGGCACTGGCAAAATCCCTGCAGGACGGCGGAGTCCGTCTCGTTTCCGGAGGCACGGACAACCACCTGATGCTTGCAGACGTGATGAGCAAGGGAAAGACCGGTCTGGAAGTTCAGGATCTGATGGATGCGGCGAACATCACCGCAAATAAGAACACCATTCCGTTTGATCAGCAGAAACCCAGTGTGGCCAGCGGCGTTCGTATCGGAACTCCTGCTGCTACCACCCGCGGCATGAAAGAAGATCAGATGGATACCATCGGCAAGCTGATCGTTCGTCTTATTGACGAAGGTGAAGCCGCAGTTCCCGAGTGCAAGAAGGAAGTCCTGGAGCTGTGCGAACAGTTCCCGCTGTATCCCGGACTGTAATTAATTTTAAAGAAATCGAGGATCACGTTGAATGGACTCATTAAAAAGGATCGCAGCTATCAATGATATTTCCGGATTAGGGAAATGTTCTCTGACGGTTGCGCTTCCTGTGATCTCCGCAACAGGTGTGGAATGCTCGGTCATTCCGACGGCTCTTCTGTCTACCCATACCGGAGTTTTCTCCGGGTGGACGCTGGAGGATTTGTCCGAGCAGATCCTGCCCATTGCAAATCACTGGCATGAGATCAATGCTCATTTTGATGGGATCTTTACCGGATATCTCGCGAATCCTGCACAGGGAGATCTGATCCGCAAGACCATCGAACTGCTGCGTACGGAGGATACGAAAGTTATCGTTGATCCTGCCATGGCAGATAACGGGAGATACTACAGCAACCTTGATGAGAGGATGACACAGTGTTTCCGGGATCTGTTTCAGTACGCGGACATCGTAACACCGAATTTTACGGAAGCATGCTTCCTTGCCGGTGTGGATTATGTGGAAGGACCGGTCTCCGTTTCCCATGTGGAGAAGATCATGGACCGGATCCTGGAACTCGGCCCCAGCACCGTTGTCGTTACCAGTGTTTCACTGGAAGAAAACAACATCGGAATGCTGTCCAAGGAGAAGGGATCGGATGAAGTATATCAGGCAATGGCCCATGAGCTGACCGGAATGTTTCATGGGGCAGGGGATGTGTTCGCTTCTGCCTTTTCCGCCCTACTGATCCGGGGCGCGGAACTGGCAGATGCGACAGAGATCGCAATGCGTTTCACCTCCGATGCCATCGGAAGGACTGCGGAACGGGGAACGCCCCGTCACTATGGACTGGATTTTGAGAGCGCGCTTCCTGCGTATATTCTCGAAGTTGACCGGTATTTCAAACGTGATTGACCAGAAGAATTTAACAGAGAATTCCAAATGACCACATGGGAACTGATCCATGTGGTCATCTTGATTTTTTGAATTAAAAACAAAACGACAAAGGACGTCCTGTTTCTTAGTTAAAAACGGCAAAAAACTGTCCGGAAAAGCCTAAATATTTAAAGATTATATTGAATAATTTTTACGCTCATGTTAAGATGTTATCAATATAGGCAAATTATGTTTTCTTAGGGGGGATTAAATGGTCAGTAGTGTCAGGTGAGAGGTCAAACAAGTTGTTTTGTAGGACCAAAACTTGGCAAGAGAGAGGGATGCAAACTAAACCAAAAGTCTTGTTTGCAGTGTTTTAAGAAGGAAGTAATTTGTTCTTCAATCCGACAGGAGAGAGGGACACACCGGTTAACCGGTAAAACAGGAAATTATGGAGAATGAGGAACTCCATATAGAGGAATAATAAAAAAAGAGGTGTAACATTTGAAGGATCTAAAGCATACAATTTATTTTGAGAACCTGCTTGAAGATGCCCACAACGAGCTGATTAAGCAGGCACAAAAAGACGGACAGATTTGTCTGGGATACACTTGCTATCACATTCCTGAAGTAATTCTGAATGTTGATAACTGCTTCTCCACCCGTCTGAGAGCTCCCAACACAGGTTCTGTGGATATTGCAACTTACTACATGTCCAACTATACCTGCCTGTACGCCAGAGCAATCGTGGAACGTGCCATTGAAGGCGGCTATAACTTCCTCGATGCCATGATCGGTGTTGACGCATGCTCCATGATGAACCGTTCCATGGAACACTTTGATATGCTGAATATCAATGCGGACAAAGATCATTTCTTTGTCACCCACTGCGACATGCCGTTCAAAGTAACTGATTATACTATTGACGAATATGTTGTCCAGATGCAGCTTCACGTGCTCGACCGTATCCACGAAGAGTTCGGCACTGACGTATCTGACAAGGCACTGCGCAAAGCAGTCAAAGAACACAATCAGATGTGCAAAATCATCAGCGAGATCGGTGAGATGCGCAAAGCAGACAACCCGCCTGTCACCGGCTATGAATTCCACCTGATTAACCTCGTTTCCTATGTTTGCCCGACCAAACTTATCCTTCCTTACCTGAAAGAAACACTGGCAGAGATCAAAAAGAGAAAACCCGATGCAGAACCCTGGTACCGTGCACGTGTAGCCATCGTTGGTTCTGAAATCGACGATCCGACTCTGACCAAACTCATCGAAGACTGCGGCGCGTTTGTCGTTTCCGATCGCTACTGCTTCGGTTCCACTCCGGGACGTGAAGAGATCCCGCTGAACGATGATGAGCCCGTCCTGAAACAGATCTGCCGCCACTATATGGAAATGTCCGAGTGTGCTCGCTACATTTCCGACGAGAAGGTTCTGCAGCGTCGCGTGACCTCCGACCGTCTTGCAAAAGAGTACAACGCAGAAGGCATCATCTACGAGCAGATGAAATACTGCGACTACTGGGGATTCGAGCGTGCTCTGGTATCCCATGTTATGGCGGAAGACTATGGCTGGCCGATCCTGTCCATTGACCGTCTGTACAACAACGGTAACTCCGGACAGCTCCGTACTCGTGTACAGGCATTCGTAGAATCTCTTGAGATTAAGAAAATTCATAAGGAAGCGGAGGCGAAATAATGGGTATTGATATTCTTGACTCCATCGTAACTAAGATTACTGATAAAACTTATCCCAATATTAAGTTCTTTCTCCACAAAGATGAAATCAACTGGAAAGCACAGATGGATAACCTGAAAGAGGTTATGGACATCAGTGTTGAGATGTGGAAAGAGACCGACTGGGATGCTTTCTGGGCTCGTCAGAAATTCAAAAAGGATGACTTCAAAGCTCGTGTATCCAGAGAATTTAAGACTATCAAGGCAATGTCCATGGATGAGAAGCTGGAGCTTCTGTTCAAGGGTGAGAAACACCTTGGTTACCTGTATCGCGACGGCGATATGACCACTGTACGTCGTGAGTGGCGTGGTATCGTTGATACTGCTTACGACTTCAAAGAGTGGGCAAAAATGTGGGGTATGTTCCTGAAGACCTTCGGCATGGATCTGATCCCCGCAATGCTGAACGTATTCCACTATCGTTGGATGATCTCTTACTTCAACGCACACGGCTTCATGGATAAGAACACCATGGGCCTGCGTGGTTCCAACCTGAGAATGTCCCACGAAGCAATCTTCCCGATTTTCCGCTGGGTTGCTGAGAACATCGTATGGCTTGCAAAGTGCGACGAGAAGATGGGTAACAGCACCTCTCTGAGCAAGAAAGTCGTTCTGTTCGACGAGATGACCATGGGTCAGCTGATGGCCGGATTCCCCGATCTGCTTGGTATTCCTTACCAGATGATGCCGGTCTTCCTGGTATCCGAGATCGACCAGCTGGTCTGCGTACCGTACATCGACGGTGTCGAAGCTTACGGTCTGCCCGCAGATACCTGCCCGGTTCCGTCCTCTGAGGTCGGTTGTATCGTTCTGGACGCTCTGCCGCACATGGGTGCCTGCTTCATTTCCAGCTCCATGCCTTGCGACGGCTCCACCATGGCATCCTCCTACCTGGGAAGACGTTTCCCGGATCTGCCCGTATTCCATCTGTGCTTCCCGGTCCGCTACGCTGATGAGTCCACTCTGGACTGTGCAGCAGCTGACATCAAGGCCTGCATCAAGTTCGTGGAAGAGGTCACTGGTTCCAAGTGGAACTGGGATCACTACTTCGAGTGCATGAAGCGCTTCAACATGGAGACTGACTACGAGCTGCAGAAATGGGAAATCAACCGTTCTGATTATCCGCAGTTCATCGGACCGGCTTACGAGCTGTTCCGTAAATGGAACTACGAGATGGACGGCGGTATTGATCCTCGTGTACCGAAATCCTGCAAGAAGATTGCAAAGCTCATTGAAAAGGGCTACCGCAAACAGGAACCGGCATGGCCGTTCGGTAAGATGAAACACAGAGCCATCGTATGGTCCTGCCCGGCTCACTACTACGCCAACTTCTCCAACTGGGCTGCCAACTGCTGGGGCATCGACGTCCTGGTCGAGATGGAATCTCTGAACTTCACCAAGCATCTGGAAACTTCCGACAAGGAAGAGGCACTCCGCGACCTGGCCCGTCTGTATGAACGTATGGTTATGCGTCGTCATACCAACGGCGGTTATCAGAACGTCGTCGATGAGCTGTGGAGACAGTGTGAATGGTGGAACGTGGACCTCGTCATCATGTATCAGAACGTTGCCTGCAAGAACATGGCAACCCTGCAGGGTATCCTGGATGAGCAGTCCCGTCAGAAAAACATGGCAATGATTTGGGAAGAGCACGATCTGATGGATCCTCGTACCGTTTCCCGTCGTACCATGCGTGATAAGGTCTCCGACTTCATGCGCACGGTTATGAATGAGGTCCCGGTCGATGAGACTCTGGTCGACTTCGCAGACGACACTGCAATGTAATTTCATCTTCTGACAGAACGAAAGGAGCACAACAAATGAAAGTTGTTAAAACCGCATCTCTGTTACTTGGCGGTACTGTTGGCCTTCTATTCGTCGTATATTTCTGGAACCTTGACCAGAAACTCATGGGCTGGGCCTATGTCATGGTCAACCGGATTTTCGACCGCAAGAAAGTCGACAACAGACTGTAATATATAATCCTCGGAATGGGTAAGAGCTTTTGCTCTTACCCATTTTTTTGGAAAAAAACAGTCCGGAATCAATCAGATGATTCCGGACTGCAGACTATTTAATTATCAGATCTTTTTCCACTTGACACCATTGGGAATATCGGTGATCTCGATACCCATTGATTTCAGATCGTCACGGATCTGGTCTGCGGTGGCAAAGTCTTTTGCTTTCTTGGCAGCGTAACGGTTCTTCAGCTTTTCTTCGATCTCGGCATCGTCAACACCGTCTTCCGAGATCACCTGATATTCTGCTGCTCCTGCGGTCGCCTTGGCGGCAGCTTTATTAGCCTTACGTTTGATTTCCGCTTTTTTCAGAAGATCCAGACCGAGAACATAATCGAAGTCATCAATGACCGCAAGTTTTGTCTTGTCGCTGGTATCGTATTTCAGAATATCGTAAACACAGGTGAGGGCAAGGGAAGTGTTCAGGTCATTACCCAGCGCATCAGAGAATTTCTGATGGAACTGGTCAAATACTTCCTGATCCACATCGCCGTCTTCCGGATTCAGCGCTGCGATCTTGTTAAGCAGCTTGTCGAAAGTCTTGGTGGCGTTGTCCAGATTCTCCCAGCTGAAAAGAAGGGTCTTGCGGTAGTGGCTCTGCAGACAGAACATACGGTAGACCAGAGGATCATAGCCTTTCTGTTCCAGCAGAGAAACGGTGAGGAATTCGCCGTCTGATTTTGACATTTTTCCGGAAGTGGTGTTCAGGTGGTGAACATGCATCCAGTAATTGCACCAATGATGGCCGAGATAGGACTCTGTCTGGGCAATTTCGTTGGTGTGGTGGGGGAAAGCGTTATCGATACCACCACAGTGGATATCCAGATCATCACCGAGATGTTTCATGGAGATACCGGAGCATTCAATATGCCAGCCGGGATAACCGACACCCCAGGGGGAGTCCCATTTCAGAGCCTGGTCTTCGAACTTGGATTTCGTGAACCAGAGGACAAAGTCGTTTTTGTTCTTTTTATTGGTATCCTCATCCACTCCTTCACGAACACCGACCTGAAGATCTTCTTCGGTGAAGTCATTGAAGATGTAGTACTGATTCAGCTTGGATGTATCAAAATAGACATTGCCGCCGGCAAGATAGGCCTGGCCGTTATCGATAAGTTTCGAGATGATCTTGATATATTCATCGATGCAGTTGGTGGCAGGTTCCACGACATCCGGACGTTTGATGTTCAGCTTTTTGCAGTCATCGAAGAACGCGTCCGTATAGAACTGGGCGATCTCCATCACGGATTTCTGTTCGCGTTTTGCACCCTTGAGCATTTTGTCTTCGCCTTCGTCCGCATCACTGGTGAGGTGTCCGACATCGGTGATGTTCATGACACGTTTGACATTGTATTTCTGATATCGAAGGTATTTTTCCAGTACGTCTTCCATGATGTAGGAACGCAGGTTTCCGATATGTGCATAGTGGTACACCGTAGGACCACAGGTATACATTTTAACGATGGAAGGATCATTCGGTTTGAATTCTTCTTTTTTCCTGGACGCAGAGTTGTAGATATACATCAATAATAAACTCCTTCTAAAAAATAAAATAAGCCTCTCACGCATCTGTCCGATGCATAAGAGGCGTAATAATCAGTACGCGGTTCCACTCTTTTTTATCACTTTTCGCATTCGCGAAATGCCTGTAACGTGGCATGGACGTGAAGCCATTTCCTGCTTCATGCTCGGGGATGCAACAGAAATCCGACACTCAGGATCGATTTCAGCCAGGTCGATCCCTCTCTGAGAGCAACGGTTTTTTCTTATTTCCCGTCCGCTTCTTTACTTATTAAAACTTCAACTATACTAACATCCCGGAACTGATGCTGTCAATAAAGAAACTCAATCGGCATCTTTAAAAACATCTTTGTTTTTAACAAAGTATTCGATTCCGGAGTAGACCGTAGTCAGAAGGATCAGAATCGAACAGATCCAGTCGAATGTATGAGAGAACCCGGGAGCCCATACCGGCATGACCAGCATTAGAATCAAAGCCACCATCGTCACAGTGGTCTTGATCTTGCCGGATTTTGCAGCGGCGATAACGCGCCCCTGTTCTACAGCGATCAGGCGAAGACCGGAAACTGCAAACTCACGGAAAATGACGATGGCTACGACCCATGCGGCCATCTGATGCGCTTCAATGTAATAGCACATTGCGGTGATGACCAAGACCTTGTCCGCAAGGGGATCCATGAATTTTCCGAAGTTGGTGACCTGGTTGTAATGACGTGCGATATAGCCGTCTACTGCGTCCGAAGCGCTGGCGATGATAAACACCGCAAGAGCCCAGTATCTCATATCGAGATAAAGAAAGACCAGGAACACAGGGATCAGAATCATACGAAGCATCGTGATTTTACTGGCAGTAGTATGCATATTGATCACTCCTTATGGGTATTTGCTCTTTTTATCATAACACGGAACCGAACAGGTTTCCATTCTCTTCTTCCGTTATTTTAACCGGAATGATATTTCCGGGTACCGTAACACCTCGAACATAGACGATTCCGTCGATATCGGGAGAATCCATGTAACTGCGTCCCACATAATCGCCGGTGTCGGGATCGATTCCTTCAATGAGTATATCCAGAGTCTTTCCGATAAAGGTCCGGGCATGTTCTTCCATGATCCTGGACTGAAAATCCATGATCAGATCTGCACGCCGCTCCGCAGTCTCTTCATCCACATGCTCCATGGTGCCGGCAGGGGTTCCTTCTTCCGGAGAGAAGGGGAACACGCCGACTCTTTCCAGACGGACTTCCTTCAGAAAATCACACAGCTCCTCAAATTCCGCTTCGCCTTCACCGGGAAGTCCGGTGATGATGCTGGTCCGAAGAACGATGTCCGGGATCCGTGTACGCAGTTTCTGGAACAGTTCCCGGATCTGTTTTCCGTTGGTATGTCGGTTCATTTTCTTCAGGATGCCGTCATTGATATGCTGGATGGGAATATCCAGATAATGTGCGATCTTGGGATTCGTCGCGATCTCTTCGATGAGATTATCATCAATGACTTCCGGATACAGATAGTGCAGCCGGATCCACTGGACACCTTCGATCTCGGAGAGACGGTGACACAGTTCTGCCAGGGAAGGGGCACCGTACAGATCGATGCCGTATCGGGTGATGTCCTGTGCGATGACGATGAGTTCCTTGACACCCTGATTGGCAAGAGCATGTGCTTCTTCCAGGATCTCCTCCATGTCCCGGGAACGGTAGCGCCCGCGGATATAGGGGATCGCACAGAAAGCACAGTAATTATTGCATCCTTCCGCGATGCGGAGGAACGCCCAGGAAGGACCGGTGGATATGATGCGTGGCGTGTTTTCCACCGGGGCATTGATGTCGTCAAAGATCTCCGGTTTCTGATCCCGGAAGGTCTCTTCCACAATCTCCACGATTTTGGAATAACTGCCCACACCGGTTATGGCATCGATCTCAGGGATCTCTGCCATCACTTCGTCCTTATACCGTTCCGTGAGACAGCCGGTGACGATGATCTTCAGATCCGGATTTTCATTTTTGATCGCAGCAGTAGAGAGGATCGTATCGATCGCTTCCTCTTTTGCAGCATCAATGAAACCACAGGTGTTGATGATTACCGCATCCGCCTGCTCCGGAGAGTCCACAAGCATATATTCCGCTTCATTCAGCAGATACAGCATCTGTTCTGAATTCACGAGATTTTTTGCACAGCCCAGGGAAATCAGGGCTATTTTCTTGCTCATTTAATAATCCTCTTCCTCATAGGATTCACGAAAGCGTTCCATGGCATTTTTAATATCGCTCCAGGAGTATCCTCGCCGAAACAGCCCGTCGGTCACCCGTTTGACCTGTTTCGGATCGGAAGGATCCGATAAACGACTTCGGATAAAGGAGTCCATTTTATCGTCCTGACAGGGAAGTTCCTTCAGGGCATCCTCCCAGAGTTCCTTGGGAACTCCGTGGCGGTACAGTTCGCTTTCGATCCGTTTGGCACCGTATCCTTTTGCCGCATAATGGCGAACCACCATTTCGGAATAGGCTTCATCATTGATAAGACCCATTTCCTCTGCCCATTCCACCGCACGTGCGGCGTGCTCGGGATCCCGGCCTTTCTGGATCAGCTTTTTCTCCAGACCCTTCTTGGATAACGGCTGATAGGACAGCAGTTTCACGGCATGGGCCTCACAGAGAGAGTAGCTGGAGTCATCCACCAGACGGGCATAATCGGCATCGTCCAGATCCATTCCGGAATAGATTCGGTGATCAGTGATCACTTTCAGAGTGGATCTCAGTTCGGAGTCATCCTCAAAAACGATGGTGTACCGTTCCGATGAAGTCTGTCGGATCTCGGAGATCTGCATCAGCCTTCAAAGTCATCTGCCATGACATCCACTGCTTTTACCGCAGGGGCTTCCTCGGCAGACTGTTTCTTTGCGTTTTTCATCGCGGTCTTGCTGCCGGTCCCTTCATGTTCCATGATCTGCTGTTCCACCAGCTCCTGAACATCGGGATTGTTGGCAAGGTAGTCTTTTACCGCATCACGGCCCTGCAGACGTTCGCCGTTGCAGGTAAACCAGGCGCCAGCTTTGTCAATGACACCGACACGAACACCGACGTCAACGATCTCGCCGAGACGGGAGATGCCTTCGCCGTATACGATATCGAATTCCGCCTCTTTGAAGGGAGGTGCAACCTTGTTCTTGATGACCTTTGCACGGGTGCGGTTTCCGATGATCTCGCTGCCGCTCTTTAAAGCCTCGATACGGCGTACATCGATACGCACGGAAGAATAATACTTCAGTGCAAGGCCGCCGGGAGTGGTCTCGGGGTTGCCGTACATGACACCGATCTTCTGGCGCAGCTGGTTGATAAAGATCACGGTGCAGCCGTTCTTGGAAATGGCACCGGCCAGACGGCGCATAGCCTGAGACATCAGTCGTGCCAGAGCACCGACGACGGCATCGCCCATTTCGCCTTCCAGTTCGATGCGGGGAATCAAAGCAGCGACGGAGTCGATTACAACGACGTCAACTGCGCCGGAGCGAACCAGGGACTCCGTGATATCCAGTGCCTGTTCACCGGTATCCGGCTGCGAGATGAGCAGTTCGTCGATATTGACACCGAGCTTGCTTGCGTAGGAGGGGTCCAGTGCATGCTCCACATCGATGTAGGCAGCTTCGCCGCCCTCTTTCTGGGCGGAAGCGACGATATGAAGAGCCAGGGTGGTCTTACCGGAAGCTTCCGGACCGTAGATCTCAATGATACGTCCTTTGGGAACACCGCCGATACCCAGTGCCATATCCAGCGTAAGTGAGCCGGTGGAGAGAGCGGCAACATTGGTATGAATGTCTTCGCCCAGACGCATAATGGCACCTTTGCCGTAGTTTTTCTCTATTTGTGCAATGGCAGTTTCCAGAGCTTTTTTCTTATCTTCCGCCTGTCCGTGAACAGAGATCGGTTGTTTCGTATTCTTAGCCATAGTTCACCTCATATATAATCATTATTATTTTTCAGCTATCACGACACGCTCCACATTGATCGTGTCCTTTTTTATGGAGAAATTCTGAAAGGAAGCATCCTTCAGAAGCTGAAGGACATTCCGGGACTGGTGTTCTCCCACTTCAAACAGAATGTGTCCGCCGGGTTTTAACAGGGAGGACCATTGCGAAATGATCGCTTCATAAAAGTCCAGCCCGTCAGAACCGCCGTCCAGTGCCCATACGGGCTCATAGTCCTTGACCGAATGATCCAGTGTTCCGATCTCTTCCGACGGGATATAGGGTGGATTGCATACGATCATGTCATAGGAACCCATCCCTCGCGGCGGTGCCTGTTTGGCATCGGCCTGCATGCAGATCACACGGGAATTGAGCTTGTTCAGATTTACATTTTTCCTGCAGATCTGAAGAGCGGCACCGCTGATGTCCACGGAAATGATCTTGGACTGCGGTATCTTCTTGGCAATGGAGATCCCGATGCAGCCGGAACCGCAGCAAAGATCCAGGATCCGGGGCGACGGGGTGCCCTGCAGAAGTTCAATGGCGGCATCCACCAGGACCTCGGTATCGATGCGGGGGATCAGGACATCCGTTGTAATAAAGAAAGGAAGTCCGTGAAACTCCCATGCGCCGGTAACATAGGCGAGGGGTTCTCCGCTGATACGCCGCTCCATCATGGACAAAGCCCTGTCTTCAATCTCGGGAGAAGTATACAGAGACATGTCCCGGACAAATTCCGCATTGGTCTTTCCGGAGGCAAAGCAGACGATATAACGGGCGTCAAAGTTGCTCGTATCTATATCATGTTTTGACAGATTGTTTCTGATATCAAGGAACAAATCGTTATAAGTTCGAGCCATGATTGTCCTTTCGACTGAAATGTGGGATCACCACAGATCTGCGCCTTTTTCTTCGGGAATGACCAGTTTCAGTGCGCGAATGGCACACTCGATCATTCCGTCGTCCGGTTCATTGGTGGTGATCTTTTGCAGCCACTTTCCGGGAGCGGAAAGGATGGCGGACAGCACATTATCATGCGCACCGCACCAGCGGTTGAATTCGTAGCTGAATCCCACCACAACCGGGATCAGAAGAATATGAAGAAGGATGCGGACGATGGTCACGGTAGAGGTGACGACGGAGTTTACGAAGATGCTGATCATAATGACAACGAACAGAAAACTGGTGCCGCATCGGGGATGGAACCGGGATTCCTTCCGTACATTTTCCACGGTCAGTTCATTGCCGTGCTCATAACAGAATATGGTCTTGTGTTCCGCTCCATGATAGGAGAACAGACGTTTCATCTCTTTCATTTTGCTGACAAGGAACATGTAGAAGATCAGAATGATGACCTTGAACAGACCTTCCACCAGATTCCGAACCAGATAATCCTGCTTGACTCCGCCGATGAGTCCGGCAAAAAACGCCGGGAGAATCACAAACAGCGCCACGGAAAGTGCGATGCCCAGTACGACGGCAACGCCGATGATCAGCTTCTGTGCCTTTTCCGCCGAGAAGTGGTTCTCGATCCACTGGTCGATTTTATCCGGTTCATATTCCTCGTCCTCCGGGATCAGTTCGGCGGAGAAGGTCAGTGCCTTCACACCCTTGATCATGGAATCCAGAAATACGATGATGCCGCGGACGAAGGGCCAGCCCAGAACAGGGTAGCGGTCCTTGATCCATTTCAGATCTTCCACTTTTTCCACCAGTCCGTCCTCGGTACGGCAGACGATGGCCTGTTTGAACGGTCCGCGCATCATGATCCCTTCAATCAATGCCTGCCCGCCGATGGAAGTGCGGAACCCGCATTGAGAAGGATTACTTTCTTTTTTTGACATTCATGTACCTCAAATCTATTTGGATGATGAGTTCGTGACAGGAAGATAGATACTGACGATACAGCCGCGGTCTTCCGCATTGGAGACATCCAGATGTCCTCCGTGCCGGGTCACGATCTCGTCGCATACGGACAGCCCGATGCCGGTTCCACGGTCTTTGGAACTTCCTTTATAGAACTTCTCCTTCACGTGGGGAAGTTCATCATTCGGGATTCCGCGTCCGTAGTCACGCATGGTGATCTTCACGTATTTTCCGGTGAGTTCTGCGCTTACATCCACATATTCACCGTCTTTGCCGTGTGTGGCGGCGTTGTCCAGTATGTTCAGAAAGACCTGCTTCAGACGTTCCGGATCGCCGGGGATCTCTGGGATGTCGTCATCCGGATAACGGTAACGGACCTCGATGCCGGCAGATCGCAGAAGCTCTCCGTAGGTGAACAGGGCATCTTCCAGTTCCGCAACGATATCCACCGGTTCGATGCGGAGCGTAAAGCGGTCACGCTGGATCCGGGTGAATTCCAGCAGTTCTTCCACCATGCCGGTAAGACGTCCGGCCTCTTTGGAAATGATCCGGAGACCGCGCTCGGAGTCTCCCGTGATACTGGGATCATAAGCCAGTGTCTCCGCCCAGCCGGTGATGGCAGTAAGGGGAGTGCGAAGCTCATGGGAGACCTGGGAGATAAAGTCCGTACGGACTTTGTCCGATTCGGCGATCTTCTGACTCATGTCATTGATCTCATCGGTGAGTGTTCCGATCTCATTGTCGTCATGCTTGGGACACTGAACACCATAGCTGCCGGTGGCGATGTCCGTGGCAGAGCCGGTGAGGACATCGATGGGCTTGATCACATCTCTGCGGAACCAGAAATTGATCACGCAGATAAAGATCAGTGCCAGGACCGAAAAGACGATGCTCCATACGGAGTTTGACCGCAGGACAAAAGCGAGAACGATACTCACTGCGGTCAGTATACTGCCAATGGCCAGACGAACTGTTAAACTTTTAAAAAACTTCTTGAAACTCATAGTAAACCTGCATTTTTCGATATTCATTAATTATCCCAAGTGACAAGCACCTGGGATGATTAATAACTATCTGTTTTTTCAGCAAGAGGATGGCATCGCTGCCATCAGTATCCCCACTTGTAGCCGTAGCCCCAGACGGTGGTCAGGTATTCCGGTTCCGTGGGATCCTCTTCGATCTTGATTCGAAGACGACGTACGTTCACATCCACGGTTTTGTACTCGCCGTTGAACTGCTGTCCCCAGACGGCTTTGAGGATGTCCTCGCGGGACATGGCCTTGCCTGGATTCTCAAGGAACAGCTTGATCAGCTGAAATTCGATTTGAGTAAGACGGATTCGGGTTCCGTTCTTCTCCAGAGTGCGGTTTCTGGTATTCAGGACGAAGGGACCGGAACTGATCTCGTAGGTTTTCTTCTCATCATCTTCACCCTGTCCGAGACGGCGAACCAGTGCGTCCACACGTGCGGTCAGCTCAGCGGGGGAGAATGGCTTGGTGACATAGTCATCCGCACCGGTCATGAGACCGGTAACCTTATCGATCTCCTGGCTTTTTGCCGTAAGCATGATGATACCTATTTTTGAGCCGGTTGCACGGATTCGGCGGCAGACTTCAAAACCGTCGATATCGGGAAGCATCACGTCCAGAAGAGCAAGACAGATGTCCGGGTTCTCCTTCAGACGGGCGAGCGCTTCAGTACCGTTCTCGGCCTCAATGGGTTCATACCCGCTGCGGCGAAGGTTGATCACTACAAAGCTCCGGATATTCGATTCATCTTCTAAAACAAGTATCTTTTTCACGAGAGTTGCCTCTTTCTACATTTAATTGCAATATATTGATGTCATTGTAACACAATACAACTAAATATGGTAGTCGAAAAGCAAAAAAGTTACAATTTCCTGGAGAAAAAAGGCAGTGTTTCTGAGTTTGTTAAGAAGCTGAAAACATCAGAAAACCTGATTGACACGATACTTGTAACGGAAAGACGAATTCACTGTCTGTATTATATCGCAGAATAGAAAGGAATCAAGACCTGTAGAAGCTATAAGTACAAATATATGTACAGATAAAAATGGACAGGAAAAAAGCCCTGAAACCGTGGGTCTCAGGACTGCGTGTGGTGCCGGTGGCCGGACTCGAACCGGCACGTCCGAAGACACTTGATTTTGAGTCAAGCACGTCTACCAATTCCATCACACCGGCAGATTGCTTAGTGATTATAACGTACATTTCCTGTTTTTTCAACAATAATCCCTTAAGTTTTCCAATGGTTGACAGTATTTTATTGAATTGGTATCAGGACCCTGTTAAAATATTATTCAGTGAAAAAGACCTTTGTAAAAAGGGATTGGAGATAAGGAAGAATGAAACACAGAAAGATAATATCCTTCATCCTTGCGCTTGTCTTTTCCTGTTCGCTGATTTCCTTCGTGCATGCCGAACCCCAGCATAAGGATATCGAGGGACACTGGGCAAAAGAAACCATGATCCGTGCATTCAATGACGGGTATATCGTGGGGATGACGGATGGGAGCCTGGCGCCAAACGGTGTCATTAACCGGGCACAGGTTGCTACGATCCTCAATCAGGTGTTCAAGAACACCAAATCCGTGGATCTTTCCGGGAAAACCGATATCCCCTCGGGTGCCTGGTACTACAACCAGCTGGAAAAAGCGACCTATCTTGGTTTTATCGCCACGTATTCCAAAGCGATCATGCTCAAGAATCTGATCCGTCAGGATGCGTTCGTCATTCTCGGATCGGCTTTCGGTATCACGGAAGCCAATCCCGATGAAACCCGGCTGAAAAGCTTCAAGGACACGGACAAGATCTCGGGCATCTACCGCAATGCGGCAGCTTCTTTTGCCAATCATGAGATCGCCGTCGGTGCTGACGGCAATCTGATGGGAAGCAAGAATGTGACCCGTGCAGAGTTCCTGACCATGCTCTATAAGATCCTGGACACGAGAACGCTCTATGACTGCACTACGGAAGAAGTGGATCTGGGCGAGGACGGCAATCATGTGGTTCACAGCTACGAGCTCAAGGATCTGAAGGCGGAAGGCGAGTACGACACGGTCTCTCTGCTGCAGCAGCAGGGAGATGTGGAGGTCAGCTTTAAATCTGCCGAGACACTGATCATCGGACCCGGCGGAGGAGAGATCCACGTGGTGTCCGGTGAATACGGCACCGTGGATGTTACCGGAAGCGGACGCAAAGTCACGGTCAGTACCGATGTTCCCAAACTGGGTATCGCCGGGAAGAACAATACCGTGGTCATTGATGAAGAGACGACCATCGACACTCTGTTTCTGACGGATTATTCCAGTGAGAACCATGTCATTATCAACGGAACGGTAAAGAGAGTCATCGTTAACGGAACGAATACCAGATTCGAAGGTACCGGCTCCGTGAACGATATCACCGTAAACGCGCAGGGTGTTTCCGGAAAAGTCGCTCCGGAGGATGTTCGTCCGCTGGAGGAGACCACCATCGAACTGAGTGCGCCCTCACCGCTGCCTGCCGGAAAGGCACTGAACATTACGGCCAAGGTCGACGGACTCCCCGAAGGGGATGCCACCGGTCAGTGGTATGTCAATGGGAAACCCTTCGGAGGCCAGATCACCGTTTCCAACGGGAATACCTTTACATGTTCCCCCTCCATTGAGTATTCCAGAAACATGGACACCAAGCTGAATGCTGAGCTGGAAGTCGTGTTCTGTGACGGCAGCATGTTTGAGGTGATGTCCAAGTCCACGGATGTGGTGCTGGAGAATTATCCCGCCGATTATTACAAGAAGCTGGATATCGCCCGCGTCAACGAGACCATCACTTCCTATCAGTATCAGGCGACCATTACCACCAACGGCAATGCATACAAGGAGAGCAATCTGACCGGCTGGCTCTGCGAGATCAAGAAGGGGATGAAGGTCACCTGCCTGACTCCGGTGAATACCTCCACCGTCAGGGTCCTGCTTCCCAACGGCTATAAAGGGTGGGTCTCCACCGGTGCCATTCAGACCGGCAGCGGCAACTATACCCTGGCTAAAGATTTTGACAATGACGATAAGGTCATCTGGGTAAACAGCCGGAACTATTCCAGCTCCACCAGCTATCTGATCTGGGTCAGCCTTGCCTGCCAGAAAGTCAACGTCTTCACCGGCAGCACCGGAAACTGGAAACTGGATCATGTATTTCCGTGTGCCACCGGAGCCTATTCGACTCCGACACCGCCGGGCACTTACAAGATCTCTTATAAACAGTCCCGCTGGCAGTATAACGGATACTGGTGCGGGCCTGTCACCGGATTCTATAACGGTTATGCGTTCCATTCCTGGCTCAACACCAACAGCGGCGGAGCCTATGATCACACCATGGGAAGACCAGTTTCCCACGGCTGTGTCCGTATGAAAGATCCCGATGCGCAGTTTATCAACAGACTGCCTTACGACACCACTGTTGTGATCTACTGATCCATCGGAAAACGAGGATCCCTTCGGCTTGATGCCGAAGGGATCTTTTTTGTTTTGCATCGCGTCCTGCCGCGGGGGAAAGATTCATACTTTGTTTATTTATTGTTTGAAAACTATGGTAAAATCTACTGTGATATTAATTACAGTTTGGAGTACTGTTTCATGAGAAATAGACTGAACCAGTTTATGACAGGACGATACGGAAACGATCCCCTCAACCGATTTCTGTCGATTGCGGTGCTCGTTTTAATCGTTATCAATCTCGTGCTGTCACGATGGCTGCCCGCCCTTGTTACGACGCTCATCTACTGGCTGTCCCTGCTCGGCCTGGTGTTCGTGTACGTGCGGATGCTGTCCAGAAACTTCCCCAAGCGCCGAAAAGAAAACCAGAAATATATGCAGGCACAATATAAAGTGACGTCCCATTTCCGTCTGATGAAAGAGCGGTGGACGCAGAGAAAGGACTACAAGTTTTTCCGCTGTCCGGCATGTCATACGACACTGCGTGTTCCAAGAGGGAAAGGGAAGATCAATATCGTCTGCAAAAAGTGTGGAAACTCGTTCCAGGGTAAGACCTGATGTTCGGTTATGTGATCATCAATCAGTCCGACCTCAGTGAGGAGGACCTGCTGCGTTACCGGCGGTGCTACTGCGGACTGTGCCATTCCCTGAAGGAACGAAGCGGAAATCTGTCCCGTCTGATGCTGACCTTCGATCTTACCTTTCTGACACTGCTTCTGCAGGCGCTCTATGAGAAGGAGGAGAGGGAGGGAAACGGTCCCTGCATCATCCATCCCTTTAAACAGCAGTCCTGGTGGCAGAGTGAGATCACCTCCTATGCCGCAGATATGACCGTTCTTCTGGGATATCAGAAACTGATGGACGACTGGAATGATGACTGCAACCCGCTGCGGCTGTGGGAATCACTTCCTTTCAAGCGGCACTACCGCCGCATCGCACAGCAGTATCCGCGGCAGAGCGAAGTGCTGGAAGACCGAATGGCGAAGCTGTCCTTCATGGAGATCCAGGGCGAACAGGATCCGGATAAGGCGGCAGGCCTGTTCGGGGACATCATGGCAGAGATCTTTGACTATCAGGAAGACTACTGGTCCGATACCCTTCGGAAGATGGGGCAGGCACTGGGACGTTTCATCTATATGATGGATGCGGTGGTGGATCTGGAAAAGGACCGCAAGACCGGAAATTACAATCCGCTGAAAGATCTTCCGGATGCCAAAGAGAACCATTACCGGGATTTCCTGGAGATGCTCCTTGGAGAGACCGTATACTATTTCGACCGTCTGCCCATTGTGGACGATGTCCAGATCATAAAGAATATCCTGTGTTCCGGCGTGTGGTCGGAATACATGCGCAAATTCTATCCGGATTCCGAAGAATCCGAGAAAGGCGAATAAACGAATGGATCAGGATCCCTATACCATTCTCGGGGTATCGAGAGATGCCACTGATGAAGAGATCAAAACTGCATACAGGAACCTTGCAAAGAAGTATCATCCGGACCGCAATCCCGATGATCCCAATGCTGCTGAAAAGATGAACCAGATCAACGCCGCTTACGATGCCATCAAAGACGGCAACGCAAATTACTATTCGCAGGGAGGCGGCAGTGCCAATGGCGGTTACGGCCAGTACAGCTGGTCTCAGAACTGGAATCCTTTCGGCGGCGCCTATCAGCAGGCATATCAGCAGTCACAGGAACGCTCCGAATATCAGGCGGCGTATCACTTTATCGTGGCAGCCCATTATCAGGAAGCACTCAATGCGCTTTCCGGTGTCCCTTCCGGGGAACGGACCGCTCGATGGTATTACCTGTCTTCCGTTGCCAATTCGCGACTGGGAAATCGGATCCAGGCTCTGGAACATGCCCGCATCGCAGTGCAGATGGAACCGAACAACGCATCCTATCAGCAGCTGTATGCCATGCTTCAGCAGAATGGAGTGTATTATCAGAGCTATACCACGGGCAATGACATGTCCATGCCTTCCAGCGACCGGCTGTGTACCAGCCTGTGCCTTGCCAGCGTGTGCTGCTCGCTCTGCGGAGGAGGAAACTTCTTTCTCTGCTGCTGAGAATGAAAAAAGACCATCTGTTTCGGAAACGGAACAGATGGTCTTGTTGTTTGCTGCGGATGATTATTTTTCAAGACGAAGCTTCTTAACACCGGATTTTATGATGCGTGTGATGGTGGAAGCCAGGACCAGATTGACCAGAAGTTCGATCAGGAAATTGATCCCCGTCAGAGAAACGATGATATATTTCATGACAGAAGTACCGCCTGCCCATACTTCCAGAGTGGATCGGAAGAAAAGGGAAAGGAGCAGGATGAACAGGCCGGTATTCACTACCGGGCAGACGATGCCTGCGGCGATGACTCCGAGAAGGATGCTTTTGCGGGCAAAGATCTTATAGATGGCACCAGCAGCCCAGCCGGCAACGATGCTCTTCAGCAGACAGAGCACTATGGTGGCAAAAGCGTTGATGTTCATGAGATAATTTACGGTTCCGCCATCCCAGCCGCAGATGCCGGTGATCAGGACGACGAGGCCCATGACAAAACCGAGATAAGCACCGGAACCGGCACCGTAAACTGCAGCACCGATGATGATGGGGGCCAATGCCAGAGTGATGGAAAACGGACCGAAACGCACGAAAGTACAAAGGATCTGAAGTACCACGATGATCGCGGTAAAGATCGCCAGACCCGCCAGCTTCCGTGTTTTCATAAGGGATGGATTTGTTGCGTTGGTTGCTGCCATTTTTTCCTCCTGCGGCCGATCAAAGCATGATTCGATACAGCACAACATATACAAAGTCTTGTAGCATCGTGATGATTTTACTACATCATATAGGGTTCATGCAACATGGTTTTGACAGAAATCGCATGGAATGGCATGGCAAAATTATGCATTATTCCATAAATGTTTAAAGATAATTCCGATTCAATTGACAAACCATGGCAGTCAATGTAGAATACAAACGCTTAAACCGCAATAAATATTAAAGGAGTATATATTATGACTAAAGCTGAATTTGTTGAAGCTATTGCTCAGGACGCAGGCCTTTCCAAGGCAGCAGCAGAGAAAGCAGTAAGCGCATTTGTTAATGTTGTTACTGAGGCTCTGAAGGAAGACGAGAAAGTTACTCTCTTCGGTTTTGGCACTTTTGAAGTTCGTGAGAGAGCTGCCCACTCCGGCCGCAACCCCGCTACCGGCGAGACCATCAAGATCGCTGCTTCCAAAGTCCCCGCTTTCAAGGCAAGCAAGGCTCTGAAAGACGCACTCAACTAATAGTCTTTAATCAGAAAACAGGTCTTCTTCGGAAGACCTGTTTTTGCTTTAAATGAGGTTTGACAGGCTACTTCAACTTTGCTAGAATTTAAGAGCTGTTTGCGGGTATGATGGAATTGGCAGACATGCGGGATTTAGGTTCCCGTGGGAAACCGTGCAGGTTCAAATCCTGTTACCCGCACCATTGAAGACA
>JAEIGA010003206.1_pt1 | contig 25718 bp, 22 predicted proteins | sample 9270691 | NCBI WGS metagenome assembly JAEIGA01 (sample SAMN17057246, study PRJNA624740) | gut metagenome | biome: biome; isolation source: fecal sample | host: Bos grunniens | place: China: Xizang | collected 2019
ATTATCATTTTGAAATGAGTCATTTAGATTTATTTTAGATTAATGGGTGATTAATCACAGGCAAAACTATCGTTTTGAAATGATTGCCCCCTGTCCTTTCGAAATGACGATGGCTGTCGTTTCGAGATGATGATCGACTCTCTCTTCGAAATGATGGATGGACTGTCTCTTCGAGATGATTGATGATACTCTTTTCGAAAGATTGATTGTTTTCCTTTCGATATGAAGATGACGCTCTCTTCGAGAGGAATAGATTGGAGGCCCTCTGTTTACTTTCGAAATGACAGTCATTTCTCTTATCATAGAAGAATGATAATATGTCCGGCTCAAAAGGATAGATTATTTCAAAAAGAGAGCGTACATTTTTGGCAATGATCGTTGATTTCGGAGAGATAGTTTCCCGCCAAAAACTCTCGAAACTCTATCATTTATCAAAGATAGATAATTTTGTAAGGCTTTTTGCATTGATTTCATATTTAAAGGAAAATCATAGGTTTTAGGGGAAAATATTAGATAATCAGCAATCCTGTCCTGCAAACGATATGTGTTCTATCCCGATTGGTAAATGTTATATAATCATTTTCAATGATTAACCCTTAAGGGGGAGACACGTTTTGCGAAATGCCGATTTCCGCTTTTCTGTCCAAATCCGGTCACACTTCTTATGACATTGAACCCCAAAATCCAGCAAGACAAATCTTGGGATATCCCATCTTTTTCTTCCCCATAAACTTTGGGATATCCCAACATTTTCGTCCTCAACAAAGGAGACATTTTTTATTACATCCTTCCATAAAAAACGCCCGGAATCGAACATTTAACGAACGATTCCGGGCGCTATTTACATACGGTTAGACTTTTTCCTGTTTGCTGTTAACAGTATAGACAAGCTGCGGTCACAGTTAAAGGAGGCTAACGGCAAATAGCTATATTTACTCGATACTTAACAGCAACTCTTCTTTACAAGAAACATTTATACATTGGAAAAACAAATCTTCTCCATTCCGGATTATCCTCATTGAGTTTTTGCATTTCGGGCAATTGGGGGCAGGTAAGAATTTTCTTGTCGGCACAAACAAATCAGGATGATCCATTTTAGCATCACAATATTTGTCGCCGTCAATCATTTTTTGAATACTAGCCTTGAGTTTATCCATATCCACGTGCTGATGCAATCCCGTGGAAATAATAGTAGAGAAAAACTCCTCCAATGTAATTCGCTGTTCTTCGTCATGGAGATTGGATAACCTGATACTACTGAGAGCATTGTTGCTAGGTTTCTCAATATCGTTAAAACCTATGTCTATAACCACATTAAGACAGTTTTGGTTTGTCGCCCAAGCTGCCCCTGCCTCTGAAATACATACATTAGAATCATAGAACGCTTTGCTAAAAAGGAAAACAACCATTAATTCTTCGCGGAAGCATTCCTTTAGGTAATCGTAAATATCTCGACCTTGTGGAACCCCCAGCCTACGATCTGATGTATAGATTATATCGGATCGGACGTCAATGCCATAATCCTCAAGAACATCAACAATAAATTGACCATAAATTTTAAGCTTGCTGTTATGACTAATAAAGATCTTTTTGGTAGACTTATCGCTTGTGATCGTCCTTGTAAATTGCATATTTTCCTCTTGGACAACGCTTCGTTCTTCTGCAGATAAGCTTCTTTCAAAAATCTCTCTCGATCTGCTTCTGTGCGACAAGTCTTCCTTTATTTTATTAATTTCTTCTTGATCCTCGTCGTCTTTGCGTTTTTTAGATACTAAATCTTTCTGCCCAACGATATATCCAAGAAGCCTTTTTACTATTTTTATAGTTTCTGTATATCGCGGATCGCCTTCTTCGTATCCGCGACGATTGCTGATAGCCATATCCGTCAGATTATCATCCTCAAAAATATCAACAAATAATTCGCCAATAACATAAGCTTCGCTGTTACGGTTATTCTTAACTTTTGCCAAAATGTCGTATTCGCCTAGTTTTCCTCTTGAATACAAGGAAATTCGATTATCGCTTATGGTGACTTTATCTTCTTCCTCATCATCAGAAGCAATCAGCGCCTCTGTTAATCCGCGAAGCTCTGGTAACGCAGATACGGTTCCAATCCAGCCATTCAATGTAAAGTTAGCTTTAACTTCGTTTCCATCAGTATCTTCAACTTCAATTTCATAGGGGAAGGCTTGCAATTTATTTTTTCCTTTTTGCAAAGAAAGGAATTCATCATAAGTAATAATATGCTTATACTTTTCGGGTATGTTATTCTGCCGTACTAGGTCTATCTTAGATGCGTGTTCATTTCCAATGGTCAAAATTGTATCCATAATTGAAAAGAAATCCAACTCAGTACGACGGAGTTGAACAAACGCACTGTTTTGTCTTCGGATATGAACAGTAAAATCCTCATCATTCACATCAAAAGTACGAATTAATTTGTTTACGATAAATCGATAACTAAGGGCTACTCGTTTTTTTACACCAACTAATTCAATTCTTGTTCCGGTGCCCTCGGGTGATAACCTATCTGAAGAAAAAATAACTTTTTCGGGTTCCAACGCTTCAGGTTCTTCGCCATCAACAATACGTTTGAAATCCAGGATACATCCGCATGTTTTGTTTTCTTTGGAAGACGCAACAATTACCCGATTGGTCAGCGAGAAGGCTGCGAGCTTTCCGATACCTTTTCGCCCCATAATTTTTCTGCCTGAATTAGTAGTGTTATTGCCCTCTCTTTTGTCATAGCCAATATTCAAAAAAGAATTATTTATATCAGCAGCAGTCATTCCCTTTCCATCATCTTCAACGGATAATGTGTTGCTCTTGGTATCAACGGTAATCCAAACATTTTTAGCATCAGCATCATAGCTATTGGCAACCAATTCCGCTATTACGCTAGGGGTGTCACCATACAACTGGGAACCAAGTTGCCGCAACACGTGCCGATCTAAATGGATTCTGTACTCGTCCATAATTAAGTCCTCTAATTCTGTAAGTGATGATCTATTTTAAGATTAATTGTTTCTCCGTTTTCCAAAAGAAAAGCACCAGCGCTTACATCATAGGATGGATTAAGCTTATGAATCAACCTGTGATGATTTGGGCAAAGAATGATTATGTTTTCGGAATTGTTGTTTTTGGATGAAGAGAAATAATCGATATGGTGTGCTTCGCATATATCAACAGCTACGTTAGGGAAAGGTTTTGCTCCACATAGCTGACATTGACCCGCATATAATGTTTTCAGGTGTTTGATAATTGAAGTGTTGTAAATACGGACTTTTTTATTTCCAACTTTGATTTTTATTGTAGCTGTTACATCTTTAAAATTCAAAATGTGCTCCAAATTTTCTTCTGATATATCGGCAGCTAAAGAGTTATCAGTTTCCGTCTCAGCCTCCTCTATAGGCCCCTGCACATTTTCCATAAACGCTTTTACAATGTCGGTTAATTCCATAAAGGAAAACTTTTCAAGCTGGTTCCTTGTGGATATAATTCTCTCGCGCGGAGGACGATTGCATTGTCCTCTGCGCGTACTATTTGTTACGACATCATATTCATCACGTAGTCGTCTTAAATAACTGCTTTTCATCCCAAAAAGAGAAGCAATTGCACTAAATCCTGCTGTTTGCGTTGTGAAACCAAGCTCTTGAAATGCTTGAGCGTCAAATTCGGATAGGTAGTAAGCAATTATGTCCATGATTTTTTGCCGTTCCATTTGTATACCTCATCTAACAATTTGTTCTCGCACTTGTTTCGCCAAAGATATTAAAGTGTCGACACGTTTTTCTGGACGAAGCTGGCATTCCCAAACAGTAATCACATTCCAACTCATGCTATCGAGTTGCTCTATCTTTTTGGCGTCACGTTGAATGTTTGTTGTTATTTTATTTCGCCAAAATTCAGCATTATTTTTAGGCCAGATAAAGTATTTGCAGCCAGTATGACCGTGCCAAAAGCAACCGTTTACAAAAATAACAGTCTTATATTTAGGCAACACAATGTCCGGAGAGCCAGGGAGTCGCTTGTCGTTTTTTCGATAGCGAAATCCTTGCGCAAAAAGATACTTGCGCACCAGCTCCTCCGGCCTTGTGTTTTTACCCTTTATTTACGACATGTTATAACTACGGGTTTTCTCTTCATGTACGTCCATATTACTCTTTAACTAAGTTGTCCAGTTTTTTTATTTGAAGGAATATGCCCTCCAGCAACTTAACCGGAATACTATTGCCTGCCATACGGATAAGCTTATCTCTCGGAAACAGTTTGCTGTTTTTATAAACTTCTGGATTATTTTTTATTACATTGTCAAAATCTTCATCAGTAAAACCCATAAACAAGAAACATTCACGCGGTGTAAGATACCTGAATTTTCCACGCCCTTCAATCTTGCAATCAAAATAAAGATTTCCCGAATTTGGATTCCGATCCTGCTTGGTGGTAATAGTTCTGATAACATCAATCTTAGGATTTAACGTTCCGTCCTCTAGAACAATCTGAGGGTTCTCCTCCCAAATTTCACGTCTTGATACAGTATCATTTGGGGTGCATTCAACCGCTTCGAGGAACAGTTTGGGGTTCTCGTAGTCGATGCGAAGAAGATCCTTTACTGATATTTTCTTATAATACTCGGACTGCTTGTACTCCCGAACAACATCTTCAGGAGTTTTTGTCTGCAGGAACTTTACAACTTTTCCTTTAAGCTCCTCGTCTTTTCCTACATAAACACTGACCATCAACAGTCGTGGGCGATTTTGCGGCAAGCCAAAAGAGCTGGCATTCAACTGAAAATGCTTGCTCACATATCCCAGCTCCCCGAGCTCATCAATCCAGGTTTGAAAGTTGTCCTTATGACGGGGAGAAAGCAACGTCGGCACATTCTCCAGCAGAAGATATCTTGGAAGGTTTTTTTTGCAATCCTTCATCTCCTTCAAGATGCGACCAACTTGCCAAAGCAAGCTGGATCTACTACCCGATTCCTTATCAATTCCTTTGTTGTATCCATGAAATGCTCCAACATTTGATAAATCCTGACACGGGAAGGAATATGTAAGAATATCAATATCGTCCGGCATGTTTTTTCCTTGCAACGAACTTACATCAACCAGGTTATTATTTCTGCGTATTGCTGCATATACACGACGCAGTACATCCACTGAGTATGACTTAAGGGTTTTGAACTCCATCTTCTCTTTACCATTATTGCTCAACGTATATTTTTCGAGCATCAAGAGAAGATCATCCTTTTTCATAGCTTTGATGTCTTCCGGCAGTTCCGGAGATTCGTGGATAGCATCATAGGCTATGAATGCGTGCAAATCCCATTCGCATATTCCTAGCGTATTTATTTTACACCCTATATTTTTTAGTGCTTTTGCCTGACTGCCAATGCCACTGAACAGTTCGACAAGATTGTAATTATAATTCATCAGACTGATATTCCTTCCGCTTCAAGCTTGCTCTCAATCTCTAGCACAAGCTTAATAGTAGTCATGGTTTTATATGGCACCTTTCCAGAACCGGATACCGGAATGTTGCCAGTTTGTGCCATGGTAATAACCTGTTTGATCGCTGTTTGTGCCTGATAAGAGATCAAGGATTTCTGCACGCCTATTGTCATAAGCTTTGTCCAATATTCGGCGCCTTTTCCAACAACATCCATGACGATCTGCAAATCATTGATTTCTTTCTGCTCAGTTTTGGCATCATTCTCTTGCTGCTTCATCAAAGATTCTGGCAAAAGTTCTTCCAGGAACTCAGCAGAGAGCTTGTGTTTCACATGATCACGATACTCTTCCCATGTTGATTGCCGCTTACAATATTCTGTTACAATAACGCCATGGCTGTCACATATAAAATCATTGGTGATTTTGGTGAGGATTTCGACCTCTCGCATAAAGGCCGGTGATACAGACTGTTTTTGCCATATGCGTTCCCAATTCAAGGTGTATCCCGCAGGGATGCAACTCAGGATTTTAGCTATAGTGTACGGCACAATATTTCCTTTGTAACCACCGGATTTGTACCAAAAACCAGTAGGCTTCTTGGCGCTATCCTTATTAGTTTCTAGGTAATTATCAACTGTTCTAAAAATAATTGCCGAGCAGATACACTTTTTAAAGTAAAACTCATTGAACAGCGCTTTATTGGTGCGATAATCATTTCCGATCTTGGTGCCAAACTCTTTCATTACCCAGTTTTTACCCTTAGATACAATATGTGGTTTTAAATCTACCGTTGTAAGATACATTGCCAGTTGTTCTTTATTGACAATCTGCTTTTTGGGGAATTTCAGGGTGAACCGTTTTGCATCCTCACCACGCAACTTAATTTGCTCCTGAAGATACTTTTTGCGCGAACGCTCGTAATACCAACCAGTAGGGACGGAATATTGTGCAGGAGGCGCAAGATGCTTCTTGGACATTTTTTCCATCCAAATATGGAACGGATCATTAGAAAACAGGTCGGCCGCAGTGACCTTATTCTGGCTGTTGGCATATTTGGCAATTGCTTGAACCATTTGATCATAAAAGCGGACGCCATCGTCATCCTCAGATTCTCTGTCCTCAATTACAGTCAACTTCATAGGAACAAATATTCCCTCAAGGTTGACGTTTGTCTTTTTTAGCACTGCTTCAGCTAGCGATGCGGTTGTCTGTCCACCATTAATAATCTGAAGATCAACAATGCGAGTAATAAGCATCTCGCCGTTGACCATTTCAATTTCCACATCAGCAGCAGTCGTGGCAATACCATTGTTGTACGTAAAGAACTTAGTGGGGTCCGTATTGATTGTCCTTTTAATGCCGCTATTTACGCTTTTGGAGCCGTTGGTTCCAAGGAATGCACGAACATTTCCTTCAAGAACTTTACTGCCGTGTTCAATATAGATATTAGCCAGCAATCTTCCCGGGATAATCGCAATATACGCTTCATATCCAAGATCTTCACCGATATTGCCCTTAATGCAAGGGATTCCTTCATAACCGAGCGTGGGAAAGTCGTTCTTGATATCAATAACAATAGGATCATTATTGTTTGAGTTCTCCATCTCAAAAAATCTTTCGAGATGCCACAGATTGATCTCAAGAGGTTTTCCGTTAAAATCTGCCTTTTTGATCTTTTTCGTGGTTTTTGTTGTCTTTGACTTACCTTTCTTTTTACGAATAGTCGTTTCAAGAAGATTTTTATTCAGTAGGGTCGTACTAAGTTCTTTATTGGTTATAATATAGAACTTCACTTTAAGAAGCATATCGGCATCGTCACCAACAGCATTTATTCTACGGCGGATAAGACGAGCGACCTTCAGAATATCGTCCGACGCATCGAAGTATTCATTAACATCACCATTGCATACTTCGTCCAGGAAATTATACAAACGCCAATACAATTCATCGACTCTTGTCTCTGTGAGATTATCAGTATTATAAGTATCCTGAAAATCACTGATAAAGAGAATCAAACTGCGGTCAACCTCATCGAAGCTATATCCATCAACACGCATTAAACTCTTGTTTTTCCTGGCTTTATCACCCATGCCAATACGCATAGGATCTTCAATTTCGTTGAAGTCTGTCAGTATATCAAGAGTTCTATTAAGAAACTCTTCCTCTGTTTCAGCGCCGCTTATTGCTGAATCATTTCGCAGCGATTCAAGAAAATCATGTTTATATTCCTGATAATCCATATTTCTGCCCTTCCTACTCTTTTATTTCAAATGCTCCAATCTCCACAAGAGAAATTTCGTAAGCTGCTTTTGTTATTGCCGCAGGCAAATCACGAGGTGTCAGCTTTGGAAACCCTTCAGTTACTTTGAACCTTTTAAAGTTGCTGATTTCGTAGACAAAATCATCATAATAATTGTTGTACTCATAGCCCTGCAAGGCAACTTTTGCCATAAATGCGTCCCGTTCTTCTCCGGGTTGAAACATATTTCTTGTTTCTAGAATAAGCTTGTTTAGCGTAATTCCGTTATAGGCCGTACTCATTTTTTCGAGACTATGTACAGCTAATTCACCAACATTATCGCTATCCAACTGCTCAAGTGAAGAGATTTTCAAGCTCTGCGCGCCTCTGCTGATTGCCTTCGATTCTATCCAAGTATCTTCATAGGAAAAATCTTTATGGGTCAGCTCCTGACCGCTCCAACTTTCCAGGGCCTCTGTCAATCCGATTCGTTTGGCAAGATAGCCGCGCATAACCAGTATTTCTCCGATTAAGCCCATAATTTCGAGCTCAGTGAGAAAATTATTTTTTGATGAAACAAACATCTTTTTCCACTGAAAGAAGCGGGAAACAATCGCGGTATACCCCTCACTCTTTTCTTTCACATCTCTTGTCTGAGCAATGAGATCATCACAGAATTTATAAAACAATCCGCTGATGTCCTCATCGCAGAGGGAAAAGCGAATGGTATTATATTCAGCTCTCTTGTACTGATTAACCTCAATGGCAGACGTCCCTGACACCTTGCGAGGTGTAAATTGCGCTCTGAGCTCAATAGCCTTTCTTCCCTTTTCGTCAAGACCAACGTGCAATTCAAGAGGATGAATATTATCAACCCGGGAAAAATAGTTTGCATTTTCAAATTTAGAAAACAACTCTTTTATATCAATCATTCTTCTTCACCCGCTTCTGCCAATATTTCCTCCTGCTCAAACCAGTTGTATACTTTATTGGCTTTATATCTCGTTCCACTGATTCTTGCAGCATCTTCGTTTTGAGGCAAGCCAAGAGCAAATCCCACCGCAGGAATTCCGTTCATTTCGTCGCGGAATTTATTTATCTGTTTTATTTGATTGCTCTCTTCGTTGTCAATACCAACATCAATAAAGTAAACCAGCAAAATAGGCTTTCTGTTTTTTACAAATTTAAACCACGTATCAGAGGGATACGTCTTTTCATTTGTAAACTCAAACCCATGTGCTCTTTTGTACTCAATACGGTATTGCTCCTTTGCGCTCTCAATAATGTCACTCGCAGAGAGGCCGTTGAAGTCAACAATTCCAGTTTTACCATCACCAGGACCGCCCAGTTTTCCGCGCTGGCCGATTCCTAAACGATCTGTATCCTTGTCGAGAATACAATTCTTTCTTAAAACCTTAGGAATGGTTCTACCTTGGAGTTTTACAATCAGCGTCTCATCCTGAGTCGGCGAGCCTTCCATAAATGCTACATCGAACAAATCCAGCGAAGCATCAGAACAATTTTCCAGAAAATCTGCGATTTGTTTCGGATCGAAGTTGGAGCTGAATCTGGATATTTTCAGTTTCCTTATCAGTTCGACGATTCTGGCCTTTGGAATATCCGGAATAATATAATGCCCCTTCGGTCCAATATTAGTTTGTCTCTCAAAAGCGAATCCGTCTGCTACTGATTGATCAACAAGACCGCTGACTGCTTCAAAGTTGTTTTTATGTGCCGCAGTGTTAAGATGTAAATACGGAGTTTCAACGATTCCGCCAAAATAGCTGGAAAATTCATACTCATCAGTAGCATTTCGCATTTTGTTGTACGCAGTGATACTTAATTCCGCAGAATTGTTTCTTACTCGTATACCAAAATCACGAGGCCTCTGTCCGAGGTCGCGCATGAGTCTCATATCATCTTTCAACTTTTCTGTTGCTTCCGCGATTTCGGCATACCACCTGGCGGACGCTTTGTGTGTCCATATACGGAAAAGATCATCGTAATTCTTACGATATCCAAACCAACGTCCCATCTGCATCAGCACATCGTATGTGCTGGTATTGCGGTAAAAATAGCTTACAATCAAGCCCTCCAAGGTGAGGCCTCTGGAAAGAGCAAGGCCACCAATTGCAATAACCCTGAGCGATTCGTTTTTCGGATATTCCAGTTTTTCAGAATTCTTTGAACTATTTACGATCTTAATTTGAATGTTTTCAATAGACGGGAAAACTGCATCTACAACTTGGTCCCATGTGAATTCGCACTTTTCATAGTGCTTTTCCCACATCTTATACAAACGCTTAATGACAGGATCCTTAATGGATTCGTCAAAATTATGGCTCAAGTTATACTTGATGGAACGGTAAGCAGCACTATGGATGGACTCCACTTCGCCCTTGATATATTTTTGAACCTTGACAAACCGCGAAATGTTCACCAGCATAGATCGGTGCTCTTTAAAGTCGCCTCTTAAATCACGTATAGCGTTGGCCAAATAAAAAGTATATATCGCATCTGTGAGGCTATCCGGAAGTTGGTCTTCCCACTCCTTCTTGTGTTTAAAGTAGAAAGGATATCCATCCTCTTCTTCACGACCCGCATCGGTTATATAAACAAGTTGGGAATGGTATTCTCCATCTTCTGCAAAAATGCGATTAGGGCCAATGTAATTACTCGGCGTAGGGAGAGCAACTATAAAGTTTTCAGGGAACAAATCCTGAGTTTCCATTTTTTCAGTAGTTTCAGGATCAATAAATACGTTTGCAAACGGCGTAGCCGTAAAGCCAACATAATTCGATTTTGTAAAGACGTTTGCGAGCTCACGGATTAACTTGTTAATTTTGGTAGGATCCTCTTTGCTTGCACTTGTGTTGATTGAAGCGTTGTCTGCCTCATCATCAATCATCAGCATAGGCATATCGATTTTTTTAGTTACAGGATCTGCATTCAGTGTCACAAGCCAATTAGTGAGTTTGGTCAATGTTGTTGTGTTTTTCTTGATAACAAATACAACTGCATCGTTATTGCCGGCCAAAGATACCGCAATCTTGTCATTATCTCCTTTAAAGTCACTGGCTCGGGATGTCATCGCCATGGCATGAATAGGTTTGTTATCGAGACCTACGCCAACCCGCTTGCCGCCAGTAGTATTGGCGGACATATCAATACCAATGAAGCCTTCCTCCACACGCTCCTGTGTCTGCTTGCGGAGAGATTCAATTGTTCCTGTCAGCAGAATAAACACCTTGTATCCCGCATCGGCCGCCTTACAAATAAATCCAATATATGTGGAGGTTTTACCGGACTGAACATCGCCAATGATCAGTCCTCGACGTAAAACGGGATGCGGATACTCAGCCTGTGGATCTAATATATAGTTCATTAACTTTTGATCCAGTGTATCTTCGCCTAATGTGCTGACCACATTGGGGCTGAAGTGTTTAGTGTCGATCAAATAATTCTTATATCTTGTCCAGAATTTTGGTTCAATTTCAGCTTTTCTATCATCGTACCAATTCTCTTGATCATAGTCCTCCAGTATACTTTGGCCAGGTTCAGCAAAGATTTGATACTTCCATGTTATATCGCGCTTTGCCGCTTCTTTTTCTTCCTGAGAATAGGTCGCACCACTGATAGAGATTGCTTGATTTATCAATTCTTCTACAACCTCTTCGTTCAAGGAATATTCAATTTCTTTGATTTGAATGAGCTTGTCCACAAATCCCGTAAGTTTGCTGATCTTCTCTATATCAATGCTCATTTTATTCCTCCAAAAGTTTCACTTTTAAGTCCGGAAAGCTGTTGAATGGTTCTGAATTAAACAGATTTTCTATAACTGTTGTTTTGTCACCACTACCCATATCCATAGCCATAGATATAAGCATCCGGGCTTTTGTCTCGATTTCTGCTTTCCGTTCATCATCGACTTTGTCATCGATTTTATTCTGAGACTTATCAATATAAATCTGCTGATATGGAAGAGAGTTTTCAATTTCTTCGAGCACCATGTCAATACGTGCCCAAGTTTCGTCATCAACTTTTGTCTTTATCAGATCAAATATTTTCGAATCCCGATTTATACAGAACGTGTGTTGCTCCTCGCGAGTCTTTATCGGCAACCATATGTAATCTATCTTCTCGTCACTTTTGTCAACGCGGCCACGGAACTTTTGTGCTTTAATTGCAATATCCATTGCTTCATCGACTGCACGCGTTAACCTGTTTCTGATCGTTGCCGGGATTTTGGCGCTTTGTTTCTTTATATCAATTCCCCATATATCATCCAATGTGTTGGGGATATCAACACGGATACGGGCGTATTTAGTCAGCTCATCACGGTGTCTTCCAAACCAATTTCCCCATACAATAAGGCGCTCATTGCGATATACGTAAAACCCTTGCTTAGAACGATAATTTTCTATGCCACCAGAGAGTTTCTTGTCTTCTGGCGACAAATCTTTTTGAAACGGCAATACATAGGGCTGAACAACAACCATCCGCTCAATGCCCTCAGAATCTTCCACTGGAATCTCGATCTTCTTGCGAACATTGGTTTTACTGTGGCTCTCCAGAAAAGGATCCATTCCTTTAATATCATAATTATTTACCTTAATCGCAATACGATTAGCGCCTGAACGATTGAGATATCTATGGAATATTAACGACAGATATTCTGCAGTTTCCTCCTGATATTTGTTTAATTCAGAATACACATTACCAGAAGACTTTTCGATAAGGTCAAAATTCTCCCAAACCACAACAGTTCCGCTGATCAAATTATCCAGCCAAGAAATCTGCTTAATGGCAGAAATCTGCTCAGCTGAACACTCTATCATATACCAGTCTTTCTTATCGAGAATGACATCCAGATCCCACACAAAAGCAGAAACTTTGCCATTCTTCTTGCTTGCAACCGTAAGTCTTCTGCATTGCGAGAGCGATGCTGCTTTTAAGCCTAGTCCGAATCTTCCAAGGTCTTCGGCAGAGCGATGCCCGCGTTTTTGTTCGCTACCGTATTTCATAGCATCGAACAATTCTTCCTTATTCATTCCGTGGCCATCATCGCAAACAGCCACATAACAATCAAGAGGATCAATCGGGAAACGCAGCCATATGTTATGCGCAGACGCACTAACACTATTGTCGATTATGTCCGCTATTGCGCTCTCAAACGAATATCCCATGGCTCTCATAGAGGTCATGAGTATATCGGCAGTCGGTTTGTTTTCTCTCAAATTATCCATCAGTGTATCTCCCTGTATCAACGTTCCCTGTTAAAGATTATTCAGAATTCTACCAGGTAGTTTTTTATCCATTTACATCCGGAACTAACTCCATAATATCTTCCACCTTGCAGTTTAAAGCAGAACAAATCTTAACCAAAACTTCCGTGGTAACATGTCCACCTTTACCCATTTTGGTAATGGTAGCAGGGCTGACACCCGCCTTAGCGCTAAGATCTTTTTTCTTAATATCCTTATCAATGAGGAGCTTCCAAAGTTTTTTATAACTGACTGCCATAAATTTACCTCCTAAATTCACATCAAGGCAATGACCTTCATCACATAATCTTTTGGTATCTCAACATAATGATCATTGTGAACCAGCATATAATCGCGGACCCATCGAACTAATTTTGTTGCTGTGCGAAAGTCTCCGTTAGCCGCGTTGGCGATTTCTGTAACTGCGTCCGCTTCAAAAAGCAAATTGTTTTCGCTCGCACTTGCAATTACTTCGATTGTGCATAAGTCTTGTTTAGCAACAGAAGAAATGTGAACGATATTATCGAAAGCATGCTTCAACCTGAGAGCGATTTGGTCCGGTGCATCAATGATAGCAACAAACGAAAAACAGGGAAGGTCCAATAAGCATGTGCGTGCAGAAGAACCTTTACCTATTTTGACTTCGATATGTCCATTGCCGATAGCACTTTGCAATACATCGATGGTCGAAGATTGCATACGTTTCAGTGCCGCTCCATTTTCGAGAAACAATACAGAGTTGTTTCGGAGATTGGTGAGATATGCAGCGACATCCCCCGGCGCGATATTTGAGGTTTCAAACTTTGAAAATAAATCCGAGGGAATTTGCAATGCGATATGTGTGCCAATAGCTTTTGCCAGTCGAGGATAATCACAGATTATAAGTGTGTGAGGCAATGCCTCATTTCGTTTTAAAGCGGCGCGGCAAGTGACATTTATAAAGAAATCTAATGATTTCTCCTGCTGGAAGATACGTTCCATATCAATTCCGTTAACAATTGCCATGCTAATCACCTTGCGTCAAAAAGTTAAAGCCCTGCGTTTGGCAGGGCTTTTTGTGTACATATCCAGCTGCCGGCACTATTACAGCGCCGCAGGCAGCGTTGTTATCCATTATAGCAGTTAACTTAGAGGATAGCAAGGAGGAAAATGCTATTTTCGCACGAATTTTGCTGAAATATGAGAAAATATAGCTTTAACGGGCAATCCAAGAGATCTGTCACAGCATATAACCATTATGATGACCAAACGAAAAAGGTCGGTGGTTTGTGAACCACCGACCTTAAGTCATTTTGTTTTATGATTTTTGATATATCCAATCAGTGCGTCTGTGCTTACTTCAAAATAGTCAGCAAGGCTGCAAAGTGTTGAGATATCCGGTTCTCGTTCTCCTCTTTCGTACCGGGAGTAAACTGTAGGAGTACATCCAACAGCACTTGCCACCTCTTTTTGCGTCACACCTTTTTGCTCTCTGAGTTCACGGAGCTTCATCTCAATCACCCCACTCAAGAACATCACAAAGCATATCGTAAGCAACTTGCTTTTTGCCATTTTTCTTGGAAGAAGAGTTTATCCAATAATACTCATCTAAACCTTTGATATGGCACTCACATCGCCAGGTGGGATTGCCATTATCATCGTGATCCTCGTAGAACTCATAATACGGCTCATCAATATACCCTTTTTGGTAGAGCTCTTGCAATTGGTTGATAGCTCGATCAAGCTCCGGCTCACCAACCTCATCAATCGGAAGAAGCAGCTCGTCATTTTCCTCTAAGTATTCGTAGGCGTTTTGGGCAGCATTCATCCTAGCTTCACGCTTGGAGTATCCACGACCAATAAAACTGTCATAATCGTCCGACAGGGTGAGTGAATATTCGTAGCCATCTTCCGTCTCATCAAAATCATAGTCTGGAAGCCAGCCGTACCTTTTTTGACACCATGTTTGAATCAGATCCACATAGTTTTCGTCATCGCTGAAGCCTTTTTCAAGATAATGTTCCACATCCAGCATGCGGTCAATTACGTCCTCAAGAATCTCTGCGTCCCATTCGCAATCGATAGCAACAGCACCAACTATCGCTTCAAATAAGTCTTCTTTGACCGAATCCTGGTTCTGAGCATTCTGACCGATATCACCCTTGCCCATCAGGATGTGCTCCGCAAAGCCAAAGGTATCAACACGATGTGCAAGCATCTTTTTGCATACCAATTTCTTCTTGATCTCGGTGAGCTGTCCTTCTGTTTTTTTGGAGGCATATTTGCCATTTTGTGTAAATTCCCCGTAATACTCAGACAGCTTTTTCATCACAACGAACTCCAGCGCCTTGTCGCCGTAAAATTCCAGCACTTCGTTGTGATACTCCCCGTTATGCTCGTCTGAATAAGACTTCCGAGTAAACGCCTGGCGCAAAATGCGAATATCATCAAAATCGTATTCCAATTGTGTTGCAATCTCATACAATGTCTCGTTGTTCATAAAAAACAACCTCCCTATAGTTTCCTATAAGAAGGCATAAATATAGCCCGACAAAGCCCACGTATCACGTGCGCCTCCATCGGGCACCGAAGAATAAACTGCGTTACATAAACCACTTTTACTTGCCAAGAATCACTTGCATAACGCAAGGCAAATAAACTCATTTTATGTCCGGCCTTTTATCGATCAGTACCGCCTTCTTACATTTGCATTATAGCACAGGGGGAAGCCATATTCAAGAGTTACGGACTATCCTTTTTGGATAGTCAAAACACCGCTGGGCAAATCCCAGCGGTGTTCGGAACCAACATCATTATGTTTAACAGTCATGCGCTCTACCAACCAAGCTAACACTATGCTCAAAACAACTGTAATACTGAATTGCTTTATTGCTACAAGCGCTCGCAATTGGCTTTCGTATTTTGCCTATTAATATGTAATTCCTATGCTGTTTCTTTTACTATTTCAAAAAATCCTCTAAGTTCATAACATTTAGTTTTTTATCACATTTGACCTGATACACTTTGCCAGATTCTATTTTCTCATTCTGTAAAACAATTCGATATTCTTGTTCATCTTTAAAATAAATATCTTTGCAAAATAAGCAACGATATACATATTTTTCTAGGAATCTGTATGTTCTTTTATTTCCCTCAACCACTGGAGGTGTATCTTGTATTAAGTATCTCATATAATCCATGTCCATAGCATTGACACCATTATCTCTCTGATATCCCTTGTCAATGTTGAAATACTGCACACAACCATGCTTTATTTCACAGCCAATACTATTCTCAACATCCATAAGGAATTGAGCAGGGTTATCAATTATTACAACAGTATCCGCATTGGGGAAATGGTTTATTATAGTCTGTTTTGTTTTTTCTGAAAGGTGTATTTTAAAAGAGCCATCCTGATCAATAGAGCAGTCCTTTTCATAAACCGAGAACAAACAGAACACCGGAATTTGTTCTGCAGGTTCATATCTTACCAATCCGCTTGATGCAGGAAAACTCCCTACAAAATGTCCATCTTCAATATCATAAACACTTATATTTTGGGCAAAAAACCGGCTGCTCGCTTCAAGCCTATCTCCCTGACCTTTGATTTTTAAAGTGTCTTCAATTCCCCAAAAAGTTTTAGCATTGGAACAGTATAAATAACCATTGGCAAACGATTCCATATGTTCCCTTTGACCAAATTTTAATAGGAATTTGACCTCATCCATATCTACTCCTCCGACTGTATTAGTTTTAATCCCGCTATCTCTGCTAAATGCTCGGTCTTTTTGTATTTTTGGGGCCTATCTACCATCTTATCTCGCCAGCTATATCGACATGTTATAGTTTTGTTCTCAGGCCACACTTCACGGATAACGCCAGTACGCAAAGCATCGCTTAAAACACTTTTATTTCTCCACGGCTTCAGCACCAACCAATGTAAGTCAAATGTTCCTTGTCTCATAATAATACCTTGTTTTACATTTCCGGAAACTATGATCAAAAATTCGTATTCATCTGTGCTGTATCCATATGTTCCATCGCCTCTGTAAAATCGACTTTTTACTGGCAAGCATTTGTAATAGATATACTTGTCAATCACTGGTTGGCAAGAGGCTATATCTATTCTTTCTAATATCAGCTCTAACTGCTCATCTTTCATCAGTATTCCTCCGTTTTGATATGTGACCAAGTTTATTTGACATAATTAACACTCTCGAATATTGGATGTACACAAGGCAGTCAACATATCGTACATTTCGTTCCTTAATTCTCTCAAATCTAAAACTATCTGTTTCCCTCTTCTATCATATGAGTAATAAAGCCAGTTTTCTACATCCAGTGTTCTTAAGTGTGGTGTTTCCAGAATCGATCTGCGCTCATCTGCAGGTGTATCTGATTTCAACAGGTTCATATCCCCAACACCGGTATGCAGATAATACCGTTCATCGAAATGTGCATTGCTGTTTCTAAACTTCTTGTTTCCTACCAAAGGATACCTTGCGAGATCGATTCCAAAAGCATCTCTAACTTTTCTTACACGTTCGCGTGACACTTGCCTATGATCATAAAAGTCGTTAAACAAAACATTATAAATATTTCCTTGTGCAGTTAAGATGCTCTGCATATGAAAAAAGTAAAAGGTGTGCTCATCATAATAATCATTGTAGCAATTACCGATCTTGTAGTTTTGCATCATGTCTAAAGAGATTATCCCGTATCTTAAGTTCTCAATGACAGCATTCACAAACAGAATAGATTCATTTTCTTTTGTTATCTCTATTTTTCGGTTAAACATGTCGTTACCCTCCTAAAACAGCCAATAGTACTTCCCATCACATTTTTTTATTATACAACGTTATTGTTGGTTATTCAATCGGCGCCAGCTGTTAGCATGAAAGAAATGAATAATTACTATACATAATTGCCTTACGAACGAACCAGCATATATGTTTTAGCACTCTCAGTGCGAGAGTGCTAAAATTTACACTTTCGTCACACATTCTACCCCTCCATAGCTTATAATACAGACAGTAAGCAAGAATAAGCTGATCAGCAAAAACGCGTACTAGGCTCGGCAAGTGCCGACCTTGCCGTATGACCTACACAAGTCGGCATATAATATCATTATAACAATGGAGGTATTACTATGTTTGGACTTACCAGAAGAAATCAGGATATAAGCACCTTTAACCCCTGGCGGGAGATGGAGGAATTCGAAAAATCCTTTTTCGGAAGACCTTTCGGCAGCTTCTTTGACACGCCTGCCTTTGCGCAGTTCCGTACCGATGTGACGGACGAGGGCGACCACTATCTGCTGGAGGCTGACCTGCCCGGCTTTGAGAAGAAGGATATCACTTTGGACATCCAGAATGACACTCTGATCGTCCGTGCCGAGCGCAAATCCAAGGTTGAGGAAAAGGACAAAAAGGACAAAGTGATCCGCATGGAGCGTTCCTACGGTTCTTACGCCAGACGCTTTGACATCTCCGGCGTGGACGCCGACAAGATCAAAGCCAAATATGTGGATGGCGTCCTGCGCCTCACCCTGCCCAAGCTGGAACAGCGCCTGCCGGAAGGCAGACGCCTGGAAATAGAATAAGCTACTTGACTGAGAGACCTCCCAGGAGTAAGCTCCTGGGAGGTATTTTTTTACGATCGTCTATCACCCGATTATTGATAATGGCCTTCCCCTTCCGTCTGGCTTTTTCCGCATATTGAGCTGCGCCGGCACAGGAATTGGTGATGTAGGTAAACCAGTCTGACAGGCAGAACATCTAGTTATTAAAGCACGCCGTATGTACACACCCCATAACTCTACAGCTCATATCTTTTCACGATGTAATAGTTGCACACTTAAGAGATACCTAGTATAATATAGTCAGTGCATAAACTGTATAATAGTCACATTTACACACAAACGGGCAAGGAGTAAATGTCCAAATTATTTCCCCGTTTTTACTATACAATGCCTAATGGAGAGAGATATATATGTCAATCAAAGAACCAGGCATCATGTTTGATGCAACAAATAGTTGGAACGGCTACAATCATCAGGGAAAAATTGCCTTATGGTACGCCATAGGAGAAATCATCAAATTGATTGATCCTTCAATTTCAGTAGCTTCAAATCGGCAAGTTTTACTTGATCATTTTTTAGAGATAGAGTATATGGAAGATTTTTCTATCGGACGAAAAGGATCCGGAGCCCTTCAGTATTCTTCTGTACACCAGGTCAAAGACCGCGAAGACACTACTGTGCATAGTTATGAAAGCGCCCTTTTAGGTCTAGCTAAACACCTGGTGGACGACCCTACGATTACAGGTGCTTACCTTCACCTAACATCGGAAATTGACCTTAAAGGGCAGTCTCTGAGCACCCATCTTACTTCGATGCTCAAATCTCCCAATCATCTTGCAACAATTAAGTCAGAAATACTAGCAAAGCGGAATGATCCTGAGTATCGAAATAGTTTTCTCATCTCGAAAAGAGGAAGACCGACAGCATTAAAAACAGCACTATTGCATGCACTATCTAAAGCAAGGCCTTCCGACAAAAAACTAACCGAATTTAATCTTGATGATGCATTCGATCAAGTACTTATAGAGGTCGATGAAAGAACCAAACATCTGCAAGCTCTAACACCTACGCAACTGGGTTATGTTAATATTTTCGCATATCCTATTAACGGAACATCCCAAACATACTGTGCAGAAGATCAAGCAGAAGTAATTCTAAAACAACAAATCAAGGATTTCTATAACAAACTTGACCCTAGTAGCTATAAGACGGGTTCATCGTTTGTTGACCAAAGCTACCTTTTCATGTTAGGAAAGCTAGATCAACATATTGTCGATAGGGCTCTAAATTACGATGCATACAAAAAATCGCAATTAGACCGTCAAATATCGTTTGCAACCATTTTTGATTGGCTTATGTCTGAAAATATTGATGCACGTGATGACCATTTTTATTTATACCACATAAAGGAAAAAATATTTAGTACGGCCGACCTTTACTGCAAAACTTGCAGTAAAAAAGGAACCCCGCACTGTTTAGACTGTCAAGTCCCAATTTGTAAAGACAAGTTAGGAAGCTTGAGTTTTAGACAACTCAAAGATTTCCTTCACATTACAAACCCTCATGTTTCAGGCACGCTAAGCATGAAAACTTATGCGGATTATTCTGCGTCTTCCGGAATAAACAATCCTTTTTTTGCAGGGTTACGCGATATTCCACAAGTTTTTTTACAAGATCAAAGTACAATTGCAGTAACATATCATGATTTTGAAAAACTTCAATACGCATTAACCGCTATTGCACCAAAGGGTACCGACGATGACAATGCTATTATCTGTTCAGAGATTGTTCGCAACCGAAATGTATATAGTCTTTTGATGGACTATGATTGCTTAATCAGCAAAGACATCTCAGTTGACTCAATTCAAGATGAGGAGATAACCCAGAGCCATCGTTACGACCCTGCAATGTCTGATCACATTGCCCATTGCAAAAATGTAAGGATTGTACCACTAACCACCTTTGAAGCAAGCTTATCACACGAAGAGGAGAACGGAGAACAATGAGAATTCTATATGAAATTTTAAATGAACTTGCTTACTCCGCAAAAGATACTTTTACATTTTCTTGTCTCTTAAAAGAGTCAGAACGACAATTTGATGTTTTGCCATTTGTCTCTGCTGATTACCAAAGTCAGGTCTACCTTGTCGTACAAATATCAAATGCCGATCTCTGTCATATCATAGAAAGTGATTTTTTAATTTCTTTAGCTAAAGAGTTTCGCAAGCAGCAGTTTCATCGCTCTGAGATGGACAAAAACACAACCCTCTTGCTAGAATGCGTACGCAAAGCAAGTGAATCTGTAGATCATCTCGCAAAAGTACAGGTCGAAGACGATCCGTTTTACTTTAAAAAATATGTTTTCTCCTGTTCTACTGTTGAAGAAAACCGTGCCGAAGAATATCTGCAAAACCAAAAAAACAAATCCGGACAGCCTTTCTCATACATTAAAGAGATTCAAGCATATTTGTCCAATACGGATACATTTCTGTCCTACAAAGACAATCACGCTAATCAGCCTACATATACTTATTTTTCTGAACTGGTCACAAAAACACCCATTTTTCCTCTTCAAATAACAGCTGTTGACGAAATCAAATCAGTAAGCGATTTCCTAACCGAGGAGTTAAAAAAGGCACCCGCACCTAATGTTAGTGCGTTAGATCAACTGCTGGATCTTCAGTTAGATTTCAAAGAAGAAAGTACAGAAGCAATTTTAGATCGTTGGAATACTCTTATTACAAATTAATGCCGCTTTAGGAGGCAGTTATGAGCATTGAAATCAAACGAATATATTTGGAGAATTACAAATTATTCTCCTCTAAGACAATAGATTTTGAAAACTACTTATCCGTCTTTGACGGACCTAACGGTTACGGAAAAACAAGTATTTTTGACGCAATAGAGTTCTTAATTACAGGCTCTATTAGCCGCATCCGAGAAAACCAAACAATCTCCGGCACATTAGGATATTCGAGTAATTTTCTTGCCAAAGAACAAAACAAAGACGTATTAATCAAAGGCGAATTTGTGAACACACTTTCTTCAGAAAAGTTAGTAATCGCTTTGCGTATTCCTCCTAGTCTTGGAAAAAACAGCAAGAAAAACAACCCCAAAAGTATCGAAACGCACGTAGAAACTTATTTCTTGCCTGAGTATCACACCCCACTTGAGAATTGGGTAATTCATAAAGTTGATCGCGACGCTGCCAATCATCAAAGAAACTGTTATTTTGGTGCCCAAAATATCGAATTTTTTACCATGCTGCACTATATCCGGCAAGAAGACCGTCTTTCGTATTTCAAGAAAAACGAGGCAGATCGGACAGAAGCAATCGAGTCCCTTTTTGGTATCGAAACGTATATTAATAAATCTGCTCAAATCGAACAAGCTCACAAACAACTTCAACAAAAACTGCGTGCACTTGAAAAGAAAGTCAACGAACTGTCAAGTGATGTTCAGAATATCCCTCATACGTCGACGCAATCCTCTGAATATTATATGCTAGCGGAAGGCAGACCCAAATGGGATCAACAAGATCTGGGATTTCGCGGCGCAAAGAGTAGTGCATTGTTCGATCAGTTTAAATTCAAACTAGAAGGAATCAAACACTTATTCTTACATCAAGAAGAATTCTTTCTCTATCGCGATACGATGGACTTTTTTGAGCTTCCAGCTGATCAACAGAGCCTCGCTATTTTAGCTTGGAAGATTCAAATGCAAAATCAGAATGCAGCTACCGAATTAGCAAATAAAAAGAGCATTTTCGATTTTCTTACTGCACAGAAGTACCTACTTGATGAATCCAAATTCATAAAAGTAAACTGGCAAAAGTTATGTGATGTACTAAGTCTTTCTTCACTTTATAATGAATTTGTTGATTTGACTACCAAAATAAAAACCGCATCTGCTAATAGAACGGATTTGCAAAAATCACTTTCTTCTTTGAAGCAAGCTAGAGAGCAACTTCATGAAGGCGCGCAGCAATTAGAACTGTTTCAGCAAGGAAAATGTCCATACTGCGGTCAGAATTGGCAAGATGCATCTGACATTGACAAGCAATTCAGTAAGACACAGCAGCTAATTGACGCTGTCCTCGGGCGTGAGTACGTTGAATATACACTTTTGGTAGAACAGTGCAAGGAACTTTTCAACAAGCAGTGCAAGCAGCATTTTGAAACAATATTTACCGCCCTTGAGAGTGACCTGTCGCTGCAGGTATATTCTCAATTCCCCAACTGGCAATCATTCCAGAGCTGTGCAAACAAGTGCACATCGGCTTTGGCTCGAATTGGATTAACGCCTGAGCAGATATGCGTAGCAGGCTCTTTGCCAGATGCTGTTCGTGGTGTGGAAAATATTGTCGACCAGATTCAAGAACTAAAGAATAGAATCTCTGCAGAGTACTTTGAACTAAATCAAAAATATAATTTTAACGAGATTTATGCGGAAAGTTTCAGTGGCCTCAACACTTTAGAACATCTATCCTTAGTTGCGCTAGAGAAAAAACAAGAATATATCACAAATCAGTATTACCATTCTTTCGATGCTTCTCGCAATCAACTCCAGCTTCTTAGTGCGCAGAAAGTGAAGCTGGAAGATTTGTGTGAGCAGATGAGAGCATATTCTGTTGCAATGAAAAATGCTATTCAGTCCTACCAGCAACTCGTAATTGGGCAGATTGAGATTCCTTTCTTCTTATATAGTTCTCGTCTTCTGCAATCTTATCAAGGAGGCCAGGGTGTATTGATCAAAAGCGATGGCAAGACCGTTCGTTTTACTGCTCCAGGCGCTGAACACGATGTTCTTTATACAATGAGCTCTGGTCAGCTATCTGCTGTCCTATTAGCATTTTCGCTAGCGCTAAACAAAATATACGCCGGAGATGCATTCCAAACTATACTGATCGACGATCCAATTCAATGTATGGATGATATAAATATGATATCTTTCGTTGAATTGCTGAGAAGAGAGTTTAGTCAATCTCAGATTATTCTTTCAACCCACGAAGATACTTTCTCCAAGTATATTTGCTACAAGTTCCAGAAATACGGACTCACACAGCAGACGATCACCTTAAAGAATTCCTGAAGCCATATTGCTGGATATTCTGACGGATGATCGCATAGTGAGGGCGGACTCAATTTATTAGCCGGAGAGATATTTACACTCTCCGGCTATCATTATACAAAAACTTGTTTATCTATTCGATCTCAAAACTTATTTCTAGCGTATGAGAGAAATAAGTTTCAAATTGTTCTTGAACTTTATTCTCGCATATGCTAGAATAAAGTTACACGATAGGAGGATGATGTATGAATAGATACGATGTGTGGGATGATATTGAAGTAATACGTGAACTTTTAAATCTATCAATTGAAGATTTTGCAGAAAGAATAGGTGTAGCAGCAAGCACAGTTCATCGTTGGAAAGACAACGAAGAGAAAATTTCGCCCAAAAGCTTAGTTGCTATTTATGAGTTCGCATTCAAGAACAAAATTCATCTAAACATTATAAAAGCACAACTTTTTAGGGACACCTGTAAACGAAATCATAAAATCCTTTTTCATGGATCAAAGAACGGAATTAATGGTAACTTATCACTTGACAAATCAAAAGGTGCTAATGATTTTGGTATTGGCTTTTATTGTGGCGAAAGCTTGGAGCAATCAGCGATGTTTGTCGCTAACTATCCCAATTCCTCTTTATATATCGTGGACTTAGATGAAAGGGGGCTTAATTGCATTAACTTGTCTGTTGAACGGGATTGGATGCTGATGATAGCATATTTCCGCGGGAAACTTGATGCATACGCTAATCACCCTATCATCAAAGAAATATTATCACGATTGGACGGAATGGATTATATTATTGCACCAATTGCCGATAATCGTATGTTTGAAATAATTGACAGTTTTATTGACGGTGAAATAACAGATGTGCAATGCCGCTACTGTCTTTCCGCTACAAATCTAGGAAAGCAATTTGTTTTTCTTACACCCAAAGCGCTTAGTCAAATTCAAATTGTACGCAAATGCTATTTGGCTCCATCTGAGAAAAATGCATATATGACGGCTAAACAGGAAGAGCTGCATGATAGCAACAACAAAGCCAAAATTGCGAGAAAGCAATACCGCAACCAAGGCCAATATATTGAGGAAATTTTACAATGAAAGCTATTGACGATATCGGGATTAGATTATGTCGTGCACAAGGGGAAACTTTTTCTCTATCTGCACATAAAACAGCGTGTAGCTCTGCCATATTCATTCGTAGATTTATGAATTCAGCCTTTACTTCTAGGTTAGATAGCGGAGGGCTTTTATCTGAAATTTTTGATTCAGAGGTTGTTTTTGAGGAACTTCAATACGAATATGGTATGTCTGATTACGGAAAAGAAAAGTATAGCACCAATGAATTATACTGGATAGGCTATATTTATAGGTACTGGTGCTATACTAGAGAGCTAACAAGTAAGCAAGTATACAAGATTGTCAAGCCAAAAGAATTACGCGGTCTTTATTTTCCATATCACTCTCTTGACCCCAAGCAGGCCATTGATAGAATTTTAGAAGCTAAAGACATTGATGAAAGTGATTATACTAAACGCGGGGTTGAGATTCTGCGACGGATAATTGAAGAAAAAAACAATAAGTAATGTTGTAACAACGAGGTAGCTAGAGAGCTGCCTCGTTGTTATCTTTTGTGTACTTCAATACTCTCGCCAAAGAATAATATACTGTGTCCTTATGCCAAGTTAATTACCTTTTTCTTTTGGCTTTTCGCCTTCTTTGCATACTGTGCGGCACCGCCCCAGGAGTGGGTGATGTAGGTGACGACGTAGTTGGATTGTTTGAGCATCCAGTTGTTGCGCCAGGAGATGGCGTAGTGTGGGTGGACGGACTCAATCCCCTCCGGGAGCATCGTATCGGAGTAATCGTCGTATTCTGTCTTCTTGCCGGGCATATAGGCCAGTGTATCGAGCCACGAAGCCCTGCTGATGGGCACATAGAAAACGCCGCTGAGGGATTTTGTTCCTCAGCGGCAACTTTTTATTGAACACGCAAAATGTTGATTTTCTGCTTCTTCAGCAAATATGCATACGCTACAGCCGATACCAAGCTATCGAAGGCATTGCCAATGCCGAACAACAGTGCGATGCCGGTCAGTGTCGGCGTCCACAGGCCCGTGGTGTAGAGGACAAA